>Ga0206831_1117_pt1 | contig 24845 bp, 22 predicted proteins | sample Alteio_BWOrgCont_73_FD_152876 | JGI IMG/M metagenome (GOLD analysis project Ga0206831, IMG submission 152876) | Enriched cells from forest soil in Barre Woods Harvard Forest LTER site, Petersham, Massachusetts, United States -... | ecosystem: Environmental > Terrestrial > Soil > Temperate forest >...
ATCGAATGCGTAATGATCGGTCTGCCGTAACGGTTACTCGTAGCGTAGCGCTTCGATGGGGTCGAGGCGGGAGGCGAGAACGGCGGGCCAGTAGCCGAAGCCGACGCCGACGGCGACGGAGAAACCGCACGAGAGCGCGACGGAGAGCAGCGAGGGATTGAGCCAGATGCCCTCGAAGTAACCGATGACAAGCGTGACGGCCCAGCCGACGGCGATGCCGATGCAGCCGCCACCGAGGCAGAGCGTGACCGACTCGATGAGGAACTGCGCCTGGATGTCGCGGCGGCGTGCGCCGAGGGCCTTGCGCAGGCCGATCTCGCGCGTGCGCTCGGTCACGGAGACGAGCATGATGTTCATGATGCCGATGCCGCCGACGACGAGCGAGATGGCGGCGACGCCGGCGAGCATGAAGGAGAGCGTGGTGGTGACGGCGCTGAGGGCCTCGGCGATGGCAACCATGTTGAAGACGCGGTAGCTGTTGCTGGTGACGCCGGGGATGTGCGGCCACTCGTCGGTGAGGTCCTGCAACTGGTTGACGGACTGGTCGACCACGCTGGCGCTGGCGGCGCTGGTGTCGATCCAGTCGACATACTTTTTGCCGAGCACGCGGAACATCGCGGTCTGGAGCGGGACGATGACGAGGTCGTCGTTGTCGTCGCCGCCGTCGGAGCCTTTCGAGGGGAGGACGCCGATGACCGTAAAGGGCGTGTGGTTGATCTCGATGAATTGGCCGATGGGATCGGCGGTGCCGAAAAGCTCGGACCAGACGGTGGTGCCGAGGAGGGCGACGCGCGCTTTTTCGCTGCATTCCTGCATGGTGAAGAAGCGTCCGTAGGTCGGCGTGTCGGAGTAGATGGCCTGATAGCCGGGCAGCGTTCCGTAGAGATTGGTGCTGGCGTTGTTGTGACCGTAAACCACCTGGACCGTGCCGCGGACATTGCCGGAAACGGCGGAGATGGTGGGGACGCGGCCGTCGATGTGGGTGGCTTCATCGACGGTGAGGCGGCTGACGGCGCCACGCGCCATGTGGACGCCGCCGGTGTTTTGCGGGTTGGGCGTGACGACGAGGCGGTTGGAGCCGAGCGTGGCGATCTCGCGGTTGACAGAGCCTTTCGCCGCATCGCCCAGCGCGAGCATGATGATGACGGCGGCGACACCAATGATGATGCCGAGCGCGGAGAGGCAGGTGCGGAGTTTATTGCCCCAGAGTCCGCGCGCGGCCTGCTGAAAATTGAGGAGAAGAAGATTCCACTGGAGCTGGGGCGTGATGGGCACGGCGGGCGCGCTGGTGATCGCCGCAGCGGCTGGAATCTTGACGTGGGGCTTGCGGACATCCTCGACGACCTGGCCATCATGAACGCGGATGGTGCGGTCGGCGGCGGCGGCGACGGAGGGCTCGTGCGTGACGAGGACGACGGTGAGGCCTTCCGCGTGCAGCTCGCGCAGGACGGCCATGATTTCCGCGCCGCTCTTCGAGTCGAGATTTCCAGTCGGCTCATCGGCGAGGACGATGAGCGGTCGTCGCACGAGCGCGCGGGCGATGGCGACGCGCTGCTGCTGGCCGCCGGAGAGTTCGTTCGGCTTGTGATGGCTGCGCTCACCAAGGCCGACGCGATCGAGCAAAGCGCGAGGATCGGCGGAGGGACGGTCACCCTTGGCGTAGATGAGGGGGAGTTCGACGTTGTCGAATGCGGTCATGCGCTTGAGCAGATGGAATTGCTGGAAGACGAAGCCGATGGTCTCGGAGCGGAGCTTGGAGATTTCGTCGTCGGGCAACTCGGCCGTGTCGAAGCCGCCGATGCTGAGCTTGCCGGTGTCGGGGCGGTCGAGCAGGCCGATCATGTGGAGGAGCGTCGATTTGCCGGAGCCGGAAGCGCCGACGAGCGAGACGAACTCACCGCGCTCGATGTGCAGGGAGACACCTCGGAGGGCGTTGACCGTGGTCTCGCCCATCTGGTAGGTCTTGGTGACGTTCTCGAGGACGATCATTTCTTTTTCTTGGGAGACTTGCCGTTGAGGGCATCGGATACGAAGGAGAAGCTGTCGTTGCCCTTGGTCTTGATGTCGAAGGTGCGCCGGGCGATCCAATCGCCCTCGACGAGGCCGGCGGTGATTTCCGTCCAGGTGCCGTCGTTCTCGCCGACGGTGATTTTTTGCGCGACAGGTGGCTGGTCATCACCCTGCGCGACGAGGACATTGCCCTCGGGCGTGATGGCGTCGGTGGGAATGCGGAGCACTTTCTTGCGGTCGGAGATGAGGAGAAAGACGTTGGCCGAAAGTCCGCTGCGGACGTAGTCGGGCGTGGAGTCGAGGAAGATATTCACGAGGTAGGTCGTGACGTTGTTGACCGTGGTGGCGTCGTAGGCGATCTCGTGGACTTTGCCGGTGAGGTGGGCCTCGGGGAAGCTGTCGAAGGTGATGTCGGTTTTCTGACCGAGCCAGACGTGGTCGAGGTCGGTCTCATCGACGCTGGCCTGGACGATGAGGTGGTCGGACATGGTGAAGACGGTCTGGGCGGTGACGACGACCTGGCCGGGGACGACGGCGGTGGAGATGATGTGGCCGTCGAGGGGCGCGATGAGGGGCGCGGGCTTGTAGATGTCCTGCCAGAAATCGACTTCCTTGCCACCAGCGGCACGGGCGGCGTCCATGAGCGCGGCGCGGTCGGTGGAGCTGATCCAGGCGAGGACTTCGCCCTGTTTCACGGCGACGCCGTTGGCGACTTCGATGGTGTCGATGCGGCCGGGGATGGGAGGCGTGACGGTGAGGCGATGCTCGGGGGCGATGATGGCGCTTTCGCGGAGGGTGACGCGCATCGGGCCTTTTTCAACCTTGAGATAGTCGTAGGTGGGTGCCGGATTATAGGAGCGCTGGACGAACCAGTAGACCACGGCGGCGCCGGCGACGACGCAGACGCCGAGGATGGTGTACCGGAGGAAGATGTTGCTTTTTCTTTTCATGGGATGGCTCCGAGGCCGCGCGCTTCTTCCCAACTGGCCTCGGCAACGACGGCATTGACCTGGGCGGAGAGCAGGGACTGTTGTTGGCCGACATAATCGTCGGTAATGGTGTTGAAATCCTGAAACGACATGAGGCCGTTGCGGTAATCGGCCTCGCCGATTTTATAACGGAGCGCGGTGGCATCGAGCAGTTCTTCCTGGATGCGGACGTTGTCCTCCGCATCGACCATGCCCTTGAACATCTGGGCGAGGGTGAGGGCGGAGTCGTTAGTGCCGGAGCGTAGATTGTCGAGCGCTTGGCGAAGCGAGGCATCGGCGGCCTTGACGTTGAAGTAGGTGGCGCCGCCCTCGAAAAGCGGATACGTGACGGCGAAACCGGCGGACCAACTGTTGTTGCGCAGCGGGTACTGGTTGTCGGTTTTCTCGGCGGAAAGACTGCCGGTGACGGTGGGGTACCAGCCGCTGTTGGCGATGGTGATGCCGGCGGCGGCGGCATCGACCTGGGCCTTATGCTCGAAATAACTGGGGGTGAGGACGGCAAGCTTGTTGAAATCGGGCGTGACGGGGAGGACGTCGGTTTGCAATTCGCCCTCGGCTACGACGGGCGGAGCGAGGGTGCGGCCGATGAAGACCCCGAGCTGGACACCGGAGAGGTCGCGATTGCGGATGGCTTGGTCGAGGTTGTAGAGGGCCTGGTCGAGATTGGCCTGGGTGAGCGCCATGTCACCCTTGTCTTCACTGCCGCCCTCGTAGAGGAGCTTGACGAGGCGGGCGTTGCTCTGGCGGATATCGACGACGTTCTGGCTGATCTTGATGAGTTGCTGCGAGTAGAGGAGCTGGGCGAAGGCGGTCTTGAGGTTGAAGCTGACGGTGGCTTTTTGGCTGTCGAGGCTGGCGAAGGCGAGGTTGAGCTGGGCGTGGGCCTGGCTGATGTTGCCCTCGGTGTGGAAGCCGTCGAAGATGAGCTGGCTGAGGGTGGCCTGCTCGGTGAAGGAGGTGGCGTAATTGTTAGGCGCGACCAGATTGGCCCCGGTGTAGGTGCGGGTATCGCCGAAGGCGAGGCTGATCTGGGGATAAAGCTGGGAGTAGGCGCCGCGGCGCACGGCATCGCTATTGAGGATGGCCTCGCGCGAGGCCTGCAGATCTGGATTCTCGCGGGTGGCGAGGCGGACACATTCCTCCCAGGTAAGCTGCGTGCCGGGAACATCAACGGCGGGTGACAAGGGAAGGGGCGGCAAATCAGCGTGGGCTCGGGAAAGGCACGAGGCTGCGATGAGCAGTGCGACCACTGCCATGCGCCAAGTCCTAATTCTCGAATTACGAAACGCTTCCATCATCTGATACGCCAAGCCCGTGAGAATAGGCGGCACTAGTTGGTAAAGCGACTTTTTGCGAAAAAGTTGCTCAAGCCACTTAGCGTTACAGGGCTGTAATTGAGGGGCTTCTTTTTTCTCCATCCACGACCCGAGAGGTGACCTCAGCGAAAGGGTTCAGCCGGCTCAATGATCCCGGAGGTATCAAAGCAAATGGGCCGGCGGCAAGACCGCGTAGCGGTCGCCACCACCGGAATACTCTCGTGTAAAACCGACCCTGAAGGGGGCGCCGCTTCTTGCGGTTTACGATGCTGAAGCCAGTTGCGATTCGCGGGAGAACGAGACGCTCAGGCATTCGCGCCAGTAGAGATGGAGGTTCTGGAGGGCGGCGAGCTGGTTGCTGATAAGCTCGATTTGACTTTCGATTTTCCTTCGGGATTCGGCTTCGAGCAAGGCGATTTGGGATTCGAGAAAGAGTCGTTCGCGGGGTGTTTGAGAGGTGGAGCTTGAGACTGAAACTAACTTTTTTAGGCGCGAAGCGAGGATCACTTTTTTTCTTTTGAAATAGGGAAGATCGTTCCAATTCCGACCGGAAAGAAGGTTCTGCTCCTCGGTGAGGACTTCGACGATTTCGGTCAAGAGGGAGGTGATTTCGCCCGGCGGTTGGGCAGACGAGGGAGAGGAGCCGGGCATGCTTATTGTATCGGAACAAAAAACTCAAATATTAGGTCTTGTTTAGCATACTTATGTGACACATAACCGAATGCTTATGAGCAAAAGCAACGGATGGGACGGAAGGATGCTCAGGGTGAGTCATTTCCGATTCTGTTTGTTCCGGAAGAGGCCGGGCAGTAGACTTTTCCGCGTTCCACCGGGAAGGGTGTCCGAGTGGTTTATGGATGCAGTCTTGAAAACTGCCGTAGCCGCAAGGCTACCGTGGGTTCGAATCCCACCCCTTCCACGCCTGATTTTATGAGGTAAACTTGTCCTATCGATGGAGTTATCGCCTATCGCTGCAAATCGCGGAAAACGCAGTTCGCGGTCAGTCCGCTGGAAGCTCAGTAAATTTGATATATGGGTGGTAACCCATGGATTTTACTGAGGCTATCATGACCACCCAATTTCAAAAGGCCTGACTCTGTAATTGCCTAAAGCCGTTGACTGTCTATGGGCCTTGGCTGGTAACCACTGAGTCAAACGGTTTGGAGCTTACCTGAATCCGGGCTATTGGAGCTACAATAGGTTCTGGAGTAGACATATGTCTTCTTATACCTCGTCTTATATCCTGTAGCCTCAGCACAGACTACGATTGGAAATTGGTCTTGAGCGATAAGAACCGCTTCGATTTACTGCGTAGCTTCATTGTAGATGGCGTGTCAAAGAGATTGAGCTTTGGGTAGTGGTACAGTTTGAATGGACACCCAATCAACCTCCCGAATTGGAAATCCTCAAGGCTTCGAGACCCAGAAAATCACGAAGTGCATTGGCCTCGATCTTCCGATTGTTACGCAGACACCAAGCGGTGAACTGTGGCGCTTTGATTTTAATCGGGATAGCGATCTGACCACGTTTCTTCACGACTTCGAGGGAATTTTTGTAGAGGAGCAACCAATCGTCATAGGCCAATGGCATGTTAGCGGGATTCTTAAGAAGTAAGCGCATTTCGTCGTAGTCTTCTCGCTCGTACCAACAAGCGCCGTATCCGGTAGGATTTTTCATGGTCTTAATCCAATAATCGAACGATCTCCTCCAAATCCCAAACGTGATCGGACAGCGCAGCCTGCATGGCTGGCGTGACGCGAAGGCTGCCGTGCACCCGGCAGAAATTATAATGCATGAAATGCAAAGCGACTGCGTGGGCATGATTTTCAACTTTTTTCGAGAAAGCATTCGTCAGCCGGGTAAACCGCCGCATTCCCATCCGCATCGTTAGGTTGTTCCGTTCGCAGATGCTGGTAGACACCTTTTTCATGTCGGGTTTTCCCTTAACTCGCACCTTACGCGATTCAACATACTTTGGTCGGCTGTATCGGGTCTCTGCACTTGTTTCCATGCCACTGAAGACTTTCACCACCTGGCCATAGTCGATTTCCGATCCAAAGGCGTCCTCGGCGGCAATGGCGTAGGGCCTGTATCCATCGGTTGAAAGCTGGATGCGGTGCGCCATTCTACTTGAAAGGTCATGCATGAACCGATAGGCGGCATCCAAGTCGCGAAGTCCCACATGCCAACACGGAACAACTTTTGATTCCGTATCAATAGCCGTCCACGTCCAAATATCTCCTCGACCTCTACCCTTTTGCTTAGTGGGAACATTACGTTCCTTGCATCCCACAAAACACCATATTTCGTCACACTCCATCCTTTTGAAGGGAAGATTGCGAAAGATTTGAGACTGATACTGGGCACATGCCTCGCCAAGATCAGTCAGAAGATTCATGATGGTGGTACGATGAAATCCCGTAATGCGGCACGTCGAACGAAGAGAATTACCCTCAACAAGGCAGGCCACAATACGAACGCGGTCAGAGGAGGAAAGTTGGTTCATGCGAAGGAAAATAGCTATTATGCTTTAGCGGTCAAGTATAATGGCATCTTCGCCGTTACGGTTACTAAGCAAGCTTTCATTATCTAAAAACTAGAATAATCTCAAAAGTGAATGAAAGCCGATATCTTCACTCTTTGCGATGCAGCAACAATAAGTCTGGATGGTAAGCTCAATATTCTGGGATCGTACGATACGATTTGGGCCGCAGAAGCCCCAGTAACAATGCCCTTGTGTTGTCTCGCCGCCAAATTGCGTTTTATGCCTGACGAAGAAGGCGCAAAGTCGACGCGGTTATCATTTATCGATTCCGATGGGAAAAGTATAATTCAACCAATTGAGGGAACAATTACAGTTCAGGTGCCAGCACCCGAGTCGTCAGCCAGCCTACCCCTGACTTGGATGGCGCAGCAATTAACACTGCCTGATTTTGGAGAATACGCAGTTGTGCTGACTGTGGACGGCCAGGAATCGAACGCACCCCTGTACGTAAAACAACTTCCCTCACAGCAGAGTTAGATTTGTTTTGAGCAGTATCCATGACGTGCTGATACTTTAACGTTCGATTCGGTTTAGGTCAATTCCCGAGCTCGCCATCGGATTTGGCGATCTCCTCGCTCATCTTTTCTTTGGAATGGAGATTGGTCGAACAGAAGAGGAACTCAAAAAAGGAGTCCTGTCTGGAGGTAGCGCTCCCAATAAATCGTTCCATGAACACTGAAAAGCGCTTGCCAATTTTTCCGTCGTTTCAACGGTTGGCCTCTTAAGGCTATACGATTCAATCATTTGGAGCGTACGCACACTAATACCAGCCCGATCCGCACACATCTCTTGGGTCCACTTACGGGCCATGCGCATCCGATAGACTCGCTGGCCGAATTCCTTGGCCTCCATTGCCCCAGTATCGTTCAAGTTGTTTTAATCGACCTGAAGACATCTGCATGTTTTTGTGTTGTGTTACTCCTAGATTTTGCTAAGGAAATCTCAAAATAACTTTGGATTTTATGGGAGGCGTATGATTCGTAAAATTTGTTTTTTATTACAAGTTGCAGCACTCATCTTAGCAGCCTACGGCGCAATCACGACAATTTCGCACCCTCCCCTACGATTAACGCCTTGGTTTCGCAATCATCCTTTTGAGCAGTATGATTTTGGTCCTGAAAAAGAGACCGATATTTGGCAGATGGCCTTACAATTAATCGGAATCGCCATGGCGACATTGGCAGCACTCGGAGCATTAGGCTTGATCTTAACAGCTTTTCCACCCCTAACCTCAGAGGAGATTCAAAAAAAGAAAGCAGAAAGAAATGAGGTCAGGCAACTTGCCCGAGAAGCAAGAATTGCAGACATGATTAAAGCAGCACAAAGACGAGAAAAAAGACAATGGAACGCTTTTCTGATTGGATGCGCGCTCGTCGGAATCACGATCACATTCAGTGGAATCATCTACTTAAACCAACAAGCAAAAGGCACTATAACCTTATCCCCTCCTATACCCGCTTGGGCTCAGGATCCAATTGTTATTAACCCTCAGTCCCAATAAAATAAAACTTCATTTTTTTCTCCACCGTTTCTCAGCGGCCTTCTTCGCGATCTCCTTGCGTCTGGCAGCGCTCATGGACTCAGCCCGAGCTTTCCCACCTTTCAGGCCGCCAAGTCGCCCTAGGGCTACGGCAGCAGGGTTTTTAACGGCCTCCTGTTTAACTTTGGTTCCCGTAGCTAGGGCAACTACGTTGGCGGCAATCTGGTTAATGTCTTTTCGCATGAATGCAACTTATCATGCTTAAGCGGTCAGGCAAGGATATTTTATGGAAGTTCCTGATCACCCCTTCAAACTGTACCACCACCGAGCTTTGAGTACCAACTGGCTAGCACTCATTTCCAATTATGCCCGTCACCGCCGCACCCAAGATTTTCTACCAGAGTTCGATGCCACGGGCGGGATCGACTCTTCTGCAAAATATCCTCGCCCAGAATTCTGATTTCTACGTCACGCCCACCTCGGGATTGCTCGATCTGATCTTTGGCGCACGGTTGAACTATACAAACAGCCCTGAGTTTAAGGCGCAGGACGCGGCTACGATGAAAAAGGCTTTCCTCGCCTTCAGTCGAGCAGGCATGGAAGCCTACTTCAAGGCGCTGACGGACAAGCCCTACATACTGGATAAGTCACGAGGGTGGGGTGTCCATTTTGATCTCCTGAGTTTGATCTTTGACGAGGAGCCCAAAATCATCTGCATGGTGCGCGATCTACGGCAAATCCTTGCGTCGATGGAAGTGAAGTTTCGACAGAGCCCAGACAAGCATCGTCCCATCGAAAACCATGTGAATCTCAGTGGCACAACGACACTCAAGCGGGTGGTTGTGCACCTGCAAACAGCACCGGTAGGATTGGCGTTGGATCGGCTTGCGGAAGTTCACCAGCGGGGATGGAATAAGAAAATTCTTTTTGTCCGCTATGAAGACCTGACGGCTCAACCCAAGCAAACCTTGGAGAAAATCTACAGCTATATGGGCCTGCCAGGCTATCAGCACAATTTCCAGCAAGTTGATCAGGTTACCGACGAAGACGATAAGATTCACGGAATCCCCGGCCTTCATGATATTCGCCCCGTGGTAGAGCCGTTGACCCATTCGTATCTGCCGATCTTGGGCAAAGACGCGGTTCGGTTTGTGCAGAACAACTATGCTTGGTACTTCACGGCTTTTGGTTATCAAACCAACCCTGTTTAGAGTGACTTTTTATGCATGACCGTGTGGGTAAGATGATAGTGCTGAGAAAGTTTCATTTTCAGAAATGAGTGTCAACGGATTAAAATTACAAAAAATTAATAGAATGCAATTGACGCCTTGTTGACACCTGCGCACCTTCTCGGCTTAGGAATTCCGATGCGTGCGCTAACCTCTTCTCTCTGGCTGTTAGCCTTATTTTGTGTGGGTCCAGTGTTGATAGCCTCGGGACAAGTCGCTACTTCCACACCGCCCGTTGATGGGCAGGCAACTCCCAAATTGACGGTAGTACAGGCCTATCAGGCAGAACAACTGACATTGGTTGAACAAGAAAGAACCTTGGTAGCAAATGGGGCTACGCCTCAACAGATCCAGGTTTGGCAGCGACAAAATGCCGCCGCATTTGCCTTACAGCAGAAGCGAGTACAAGCGGGCATCATGGCGTCGGAATTGAAGATGCAGGTGGCCAATGGAGAGGCCAGAATTCCGGCGAATGCTTCGCCAACCTTGAAGGATTATCTCACCACGCAGGCCGCCTTGGCGAAGGTTCATGCGAATCTCCACAACCAGATGGTGCAGCAAGCCGCTGCATCTGGTCAGAATCTGACGTTTTCACAACTCCGTGAGCTTCGACAAAATGAGGAAAAAGAATTTCAGCAACAGAACGCTGCTTTGTTGAGTCTGCAACAACAGAGACTTCAAACCCTAGCCAGTGAATCGGCTCGAGTCATTCGCCTCGTTCCTTCTCCTGTGGTCATTCCTGCTGGAACCACGCCACAAGCAGCAGCCGACCTGACCACACGAAGAGAGATCATGCAGACCATGATCCAAGTCGAAAATCAATACGCGACAGCCGATCCCAAGGTGCGAGCAGCAGCGATGCACGCATGGTTCAAACAGAACGCGGAAAAAATGGCTCAGCTTCAAGCCCAACCCCACCTTTCATCAAATACAGCCCCACCCATCGCTAATTAGCAGGAGACCATAGATTATGCATACCGGAGCACTTAAAAAATTGGCCTTGGCGTTGACCTTTTGGCTGGCGTTGCATACCGCGGCGTTAAAAGCCCAAATCTTCACCAATGATCTTCCTTTGCAAGCCATCACGACCGGTACTAATCCGGTGGATTTTGAGTTCCGGGCTGATGGAACATTGATTGGCAAAGGTAATCTTGGGGTGGGCAGTCTGCTGACTGGCGATCAAGGCGACGGCACGCGAATGCTCTGGTTTGCCTCGTTGGCTGCATTCCGGGCCGGAGGTGCGAATACAGGATTGTCGGTTGGTTCAGGACCGTGGGATAGCAGCAACATCGGACAGTATTCCGCAGCTTTTGGCCTGAACACGACGGCATCCGGTGCTTACTCCTTCGCTGTGGGAAATGGAGCCGTTGCCTATGACTCGGCAACCATCGCTATGGGACAGGGAGCAAAGGCGTGGACTCAGGGGTCAACGGCGATGGGAGCTTATACGGGGGCCCTCGGTTATGCCTCCACCGCGCTCGGAGCTGGGTCCGCAGCTTGGGGTGACGTATCAACTGCGACGGGTTCCGGTACGACTTCCAACGGGCAAAATTCAATCTCCATGGGAAGATGCACCAATGCGGCCGGCGACAATTCATCCGCCTCCGGCTACTACACGATCGCGAGCTCCTATGATTCATTTGTACTCGGTTGCTATAATATCGGTAGTAGTAGTAGTGGTACGACGTGGGTTGCCACAGACCCACTTTTTGAGATTGGCAATGGAACCGCAACCACCCCTTCGGACGCTCTTATCGTCTATAAGAATGGTAATGTGGCGGCACAGGGAGTAATCACGGCAGCTCCTGGCGGCGATATCCCGATGTACACGGGCGAGTAAGCGCGGCCCATTTTTGTAAGTTCCACCTTAATCACGCCATGAAGCTTGTGCCCAAAAAGAGGGAAGATATTTCCTCTGCCACGATTACGCAGGCATTGGGGCTTATCCTGATTTGTTCGGTTGTGTTTGTTCTGACGGCTTATGCGTCTCCTCCTGCATGGTGGAGTTCGCGCGGTGCAGTGGCAGCGCCTGTAGTAACCACCAACGATGGTGTGGTAACGACAAATTATGTGCCCAACGACTACGCGGTTGTTACCCAAGGGCAGCTCAAGCAATTCACCGTGAAGGCCGTCGATGAACTCAATGCCGACCTGACTAACTATGGTGGGGCTGGGACATCCCTGACTAATCTGACCCATGGCTGGCAGCAGGATTATGCCACCAATGGCTATAATGCCACCAACATCAAGCCATCCGATTTCACGGTGATGAATGTCGGGCAGCTCAAATCTGTTGCGGGCTTGGTTTACGGCAGGCTTTCGGCGGTAGGGTACACGGAGCTTACTCCCTCTTGGCTGCATCAAAATACCAATACGGATTATCAGACAGCCAATCTCGGTCAATTGAAGCAGCTCTTCGATTTCGATCTCTCATTGCCAGGCGCCAGTGGTCTGACGGCGACTGCCGGTACATCCGGAGCCGTCAATTTAACTTGGTCTCTTCCCAGTACAAACAGTGTCACATCATGGCTGGTTGAACAGCAAAACACGAATGGAACGTGGAACGTGGTGGCCGATCTCACAAATTCGGCCACAACAAGTTATACAGTAACTGGATTAACCAACGGTGATAGTTATAATTTTCAGATCATTGCCGCCGGTACGAACAGCGTTTCTCTCCCTGCGAGTGTCTCAGCCACAGTTTCGTCATCGAGCATTCCTACTGACGGCTTAACTCTTTGGCTTAAGGCTGATGCCGGAGTGACGACGGATGGTAGTGGTAACATCAGCCAGTGGCAGGACCAGAGCCCCAACGCTTACGTCGCAGGCCAAACCAATTCCACCGCGTATCCGACCTTGGCGACCAACGTCTATAACGGACAGCCTGCCGTGCGATTTAATGGCAGTTCACAATTTCTGCAGATTCCCAGCATTTCGGACAACTACAGCCCCGGGATGACTGTGTTTGCCGTCTTTAACCCAACGGCAGATGCAAGTTGGGAGCGCATTTATGATTTCGGCAACGGTGCGGGCGTAAACAATCTTATACTCGCTCGCTATAGCACCTCATATCAACTGGACTTTCAGACCTATCACCTGGGATATTCACAATGGGATAATGGTTACAGCGATATGGTCGATTCAGATTTGCAGGAATATACGGTAGTCAACGACCCTTCTACCATGGTTTCGATGTACAGGAATGGAAATCCAACAGTCACATACGGCGGAAGTCCAACGGACAATGCGACAAGAACCAGCAATTTCATCGGAAAGAGTAACTGGTCGCAAGACGCACTTTTTCAGGGTGATATCGAAGAGTTAATTATCTACAATCGCCCTTTGACGAGCACGGAACGTCAAGGGGTGGAGCTTTATCTGGCCTTGAAATATGATCTGCCAATTTTGGGGCCTGTCATTACGCCTCCCGGAGGCCTTTTTGTCTCCTCAGAGGACGTAAGCATTCAATCTTATTCGTCTCCGGTAGTGGTCCGTTATACGTTGGATGGCTCGTCGCCTAGCAGTTCGTCTGTTGCCTATACCGGAGATTTCACGGTAACCAATGACTGTGCGGTCACAGCCGCCAACTTCGTTGATGACGCCAAAGTCAGTGCCGATGTTTCTGTTCAATTTTACCTAGATAGCGACAACAACGGCCTTCCTGACTCCTGGGAGTTGGAGTATTTTGGTGCTATTGGGAACGATCCCGACTCAAGTCCAGATGGAAATGGGCTCACGCTCTTACAGGATTACGATCAGGGTAATAATCCCACTAATTATTATAGCCAGAATGGGACTATCATTGTGCCGACAGTGGTCATCGCAGATGGCGACAATCAATGGAGTCTTCCCGGTGCATTTGCCCCAGACCCAATGACGGTCGCCATTACCGACGAATATGGTAATCCGCTCAATAATGCCCCGGTTACGTTTAATGTTACGGAGGGAGGGGGATTATTGGCGACCACAAGCGGTGGAGCAGGGACTTCCAGTCTTCAAGTGGTTACTGATTCTAACGGTTTGGCGGAAATATACTATCGGCAGCCAAGTGGAGATGGTGTTGCTGGACAAATCATAGCTAGCACAGGAGGTCAATCTGTGGCCTTTTCAGAAAGATCTAGCAGTACCATAGCCCCTCCTTCACTTAACCCACCTGCCGGTACATATGATCTTCCAACGAACGTAAAAATTACTTCCTATACTTCAGGCGTGACAATTTACTACTCACTTGATGGAAGCACGCCGACGACGAGTTCACCGTCGATTGTGTCTGGAGGTACGGTATTGGTTGCTCAAAGTGAGACTCTCAATATCTTAGCTTCCGCTCCAGGATATTCCACCGATTCCGAGGCTAGTGCTGCTTATATAATCGGGAGTCCTCTGTCGAATTCCATTCCTATTACTAATTTGGTTCTATGGCTGCGCGCTGACGCCAATGTCGCGACGGATGATTATGGCGATGTTATTTCCATTCAGGATTTGGCCAACGGATTTTTGTTGAACCAAATTGGTGAGGGTGGTGAGCCAAGCTTCATCGCAGATGATCTGAACGGAGAACCAGGCCTCCGCTTTAATGGCGAGCAATCTCTATATAGCTCGGAAGGATTCGGGCCTGCTCTTAATAGCGACATGACAATTATCACAGTCGGCATGTCATTGGCGGACTCTTCTTATGGAGAAACGTCTGCACTCTATCTCGGGCAATACGTTAATACCGGTCAGGACCGGGCGTTCGCCCACAACGGCGGAGATGACTTGTTTGACGCCGGATTTCTTTACTGCGACGGCGGTCCCGCTCCTGCCTCGGCGGGTTTCGATGTCGAAATGGTTACCTTGGACTCGAGCCTGACCCAAGTTGCGTTTTATCAAAACGGAAGCCAGACAGGCTCGGGTACCCTGCCAACGGGAACTCTGCAAAACACGGCCCCAGGCATCACCATAGGATCGATTCCTGGTTATGGATGGTACCAGGGTTGGTATGGAGATATTCTCGAACAACTCGTCTACAGTCGGAAGCTCTCCGCAGGTGAACTATGGCAGGTGGAACTCTATCTTGCCGCCAAATATAATCTGCCGATCCAAGCCCCTCCTCCAACCATCACGCCTGATGGAGGTTCCTTTAGCACCTCGACAACCGTGACTCTTTCCTCTGAAGCGGCCCCTGCCATAATCCGTTACACCTTGGATGGGACGTCTCCGACGGTTGCCTCTCCGGAGTATACAAGCCCACTTACTTTATCCGAAAGTCTTCCGATTAATGCAGCTCTCTTCCTAGACGGCGTACAGATTAGTAGTGTTGCCAGCGCACAGTTTTATGTGGACGACAGCGCCGATATTGGGATTTCCGACTCATGGCAACTTGCTTATTTTGGACATGTCGGCATCGATCCCAATGTCATGAGTCCTGGCGGCAGCGGTCTTACTAATCTTCAGGACTATCTTTTAGGCTACGATCCCACTAAATATTCCACTAACGGCGACGGCTTATCGGACTTGGTCAATTATAGCCTTGGCTACAGCGGGAGCGATACAGATATTAACGGCTACGGACTGACCAACGCTCAACAGCTTGCCCTTGGCTTGGATCCATTTGATACAGGACTTAATCCGTCTCTCCCAACTCCTCCAACCTCTGATCCAACAGATCATACCGCACCAGTAATTACTTTGACTAGCCCTGACGGAGCCACGCTATCGCCATGAGAATTGATGTAGACACTTTTGTTACTCCCAGAATTGGCTTGGGACGAAGACTTATTTGTATCGTGCTAATGCCGATGATGGCATTGAACGCCCCTCCAGTTCTGGCGCAGGCCCAAGAAATCCCGACAAAAGCTCTGGAATCGACTGTACCAACGTACCCCGCTCCGGTTACGACACCCATAAATGTAAAGGTCAACCGGAAGCTTCCTTTGTTTAATCCCGTTTCCTCGCAGTTCAATCTTCCCGATCAACCAACCGATCAGGATATCTTCAAACACTCTCTCTTTGAAGAACCTCTCGTGCCCGTGGGCGGTAAAACTACAGCGACGGATAACGCTGCGTTAGGCCAGGCCTTGGTCGCTTTTTCCAAGCGCACGGAACGTGATGATTTTAGCGCGTTGGAGAGTTTCCTGACAGCTCATCCCACGACACCCTGGCGGATGGCGTTATTGACCAACTTGGGCTGGTCATATCGCCAGACCGGCTGGTACAGCAAAAGCATGATCGTCTGGGAGGAGGCTTGGGCTTTGGGCAAGAATGAGAAGAGCCCCACAGCCAAGGCTATTGCAGATCGCGCCCTCTCTGAGCTAGTCGTGCTTAACGCCCGTCTGGGTCGGATTGAGCGCTTGGGGCCCCTCTTTAAGGAGATCAAAACCAGAATCGTGACCGGCTCCGCACTTGAAAAGATTAATGCAGCGAAGCAAGGCTATGACTTGATGATTTCGCATCCTGAGCGCGGCTACCGCTGCGGTCCCATGGCTCTAGAAACCCTGCGTCAACATTCGGACAAACCCATTCCCGCCAGCCTTCTCGTCAAGACCGAGCCCTCTACCGTAAAGGGAACGTCTCTGACCCAGATATACCGTTTATCCAAAAAGCTTTCTCTCAATCTCATCATGGCAAAAAGAACGCCAGGAAGCGCCCTTCTTGTTCCCTCCGTAGTCAATTGGAAAGTTGGCCATTTTGCCGCGATTATCGGACAGAAAAAAGGCCTTATTCATCTCCATGATCCTACTTTTAGCGACGATGTGTGGATATCCTCACAGGCTCTCGATGCAGAATCGAGTGGCTATTTTCTAGTCAAGGACCAACCGCTACCTGCCGGTTGGAGCCCCGTCAGTGAAGACGAAGGCAAGACCATCTGGGGAAAAGGCCCTACTGCCACATCAAACCCCAAATGCCTCAATTGTGAAAATTCGCCTCAGACTAGTGGATGCTCCTCATGCGGCATGGCCACAGTCTCTATTTTTAAAATGCTGGCCAGTTTAAGCGTAAGGGATACGCCGCTCTTCTATCAGCCGGCCTACGGGCCCTCAACTGACTTCACCATCACGTACGCACAGCGTGAATCGGCTCAACCCTCCACGTTCACCTACTCCAACCTCGGCCCGCTTTGGACCTGTAACTGGATTTCCTATATCACGGACGACCCCGCCAATCCTGGCGCGGACGTCACCCAGTATCTGGCAGGAGGAGGTGAAATGAGCTACACCGGCTTTGACGAAACCGCGCAGGCTTACGTTCCCCAGCAGCAGAATGGCTCCGTGCTCAAGCTAACCAGTTCCACTAGCTACGAACGCGATAATCCTGACGGCTCCAAGCAGATATTTAGCGCCGCCAACACCACCAGCCCGCGCAAGGTTTTCCTGACCCAGATCGTTGACTCTACCGGTTTCACGGTGACCTACACCTACGATTCCAGCTATCGTTTGGTGGGCGCGACTGATGCTACGGGGTTGGTCTCAACTGTCGCCTACGCTTCCACCGACAGTAGCACTCCGGCCTTTTACCAGATTGCGACCGTGACCGATCCGTTTGGCCGCACCGCCAGCTTCAGTTATGACAGTAGCGGACGCCTTGCCTCCAGCACCGACATGATTGGCTTGGTTTCTCAATACAACTATGACCCAAGCAGCACGATGACCTCATTGGTCACGCCCTACGGCACAACGAAGTTCTCGACCGGGCAGGATGGCGACAAGCGCTGGGTCCAGATCACCGACCCGCAGGGCGGTCTGGAGCGGCTCGAAACGTGGAATAACCAGAATACCACCGTTGTGACTCCGCCTGCGTCGGCTGTTCCCTCCGGCATGGACAACGGCTGGCTCCAGTACCGCAATACTTTCTATTGGAACAAAAAGCAGATGATGACAAATGGTTCCACCCTCAACTATGCCAACGCCGAGGATACCCAATGGATCCACGAAGACGACCTCTCCACCATGAGCGGACAGGTCGAAAGCGTTACGCAACCCTTGGAAAGCCGCGCCTACCGCGCCTATCAGGGACAGTTGCTAAACCTTGAGTTAGGGCCTACGGGATATACCGGTGCCCCGATCCGCTCCGTTCGTGTTCTCAGTAACGGCGCCTTTCAGGAAACTGACAATCAGTACAGCACTACTGGAATGCTTACCCAAACCCAAGATCCCTTAGGACGCATCACTTACTATAGCTATGACACCAATGGAATCGACCTCCTTCAGGTTTCTCAGAAGAATGGCACGAATACCGACATTCTTTCGACCACCACATACAATAGTTTGCACGAGCCTCTTACTGTGAAGGATGCCTCAGGTCAGACCACGACCTACACCTATTTCACCAACGGCCAAGTTCACACCGTTACCAATGCAAGGGGTGAAATGACTACTTACGCCTACGATATCAATGGCCGTCTGGCCTCGATCACCGGGCCAGTTACAGGTTCTACGACGTCGATGACCTACGACCCGATTGGGCGTTTGGCGACACAAACTGACATCAATGGCTACACTATCCGCTACGGCTATGACGCGCTCAATCGTGTTACCTTGGTTACCTACCCTGACGGCACCTACGATCAAAATGTTTACACCAACCTTGATCGTACGCTCAGCCGGGACCGGCAGGGACGCTGGACCCGCTATCTCTATAATGCCACGCGACAGTTGGTCGGCGTGGTCGATCCCCAAGGTCGTGTCACGAGTTACGAACGTTGCAATTGCGGTGAACTCAATGCCATCGTAGATGCCAACGGTCATCGCACCAGTTGGACCTATGACTTGCAGGGACGCACCACGGCCAAAACGTATGCTGACGGAAGTCACATTAACTACGTTTACGACAGTGGCTATACTAGTCGACTCTTGTCGAGAACCGATACGGCAGGCAATATCACGATCTTTACCTACAATTTGGATAATACCCTTGCATCGACTTCCTACACCACGGTTGCTGGGTTTAGTGCCACTCCAACGGTCAGTTATACTTACGATCCAGCATACAAGCGAATCATTGGAATGACCGACGGTACAGGTTCGACCAGCTATACCTATTATCCCGTTTACACGAGTGGCACGCCCATTACTGGCGGAAACCAAGTGGAGACGATCACTGGCCCCCTTGGCAGCACGGCGGCAATTACCTATAGCTACGATGAACTGGGGCGTGCCTTGGGGACTTCCATCAACGGAATCTCGTCGAGCGTGAACTATGATTCTCTCGGTCGCATGATCGGTGCCAGTAATCCACTCGGGAATTTCACCTATGCGTATTACGGTGTAACGCCTCGGCTGCATACGGTCAGCAATGATCAGAACGGACTCAATTCGAGCTACAGCTATCAGACCAGTTCCACAGGAGATTTTCGCCTCACTGACATCACCAACTACCAGACCGGCACGACAGTCCTGTCGAAGTTTGACTATAGCTACAATCCCGTCGGTACCATCGCCACCTGGCAGCAACAGACGGACAGCAACACGCCCGCTCTCTGGACCTACGGTTATGACAATGCCGACCAGGTAGTCGCAGCTACACAGACCAACACCTCCACGAACGCCGTGCTCTCGCAGTACGTCTACGGCTACGATCCGGCTGGCAATCGACTCACAGAACAGGTAGGCTTAAACGTGACCCAAACGGCCTACAACAACCTCAACCAGATCACCGGTACCAGTGCCGGCGGAGCGCTTCAATTCTCCGGCACCACCAGCAAGCCATCCCAGGTTACTGTAGCAGGAAGCTCAGCCACCTACGCCAATTCCTACACTACCAATTTCAGCGGCACGGCCAACGTTACCACCGGAACCAATTCGGTGCCGGTAATTGCTACCGATGTCAACGGCAACGCTGCCACAAATAACTACCAGGTCGTCGTCCCCTCCGGCAGCACGGCTTCTCCGACCTACGATGCCAACGGTAACATGCTCACCAACGGCTCAGGTCAGAGCTATGCGTGGGACGCCAAGAACGAGTTGGTTAAAATCAGTTACGCCGACACTTCATCAAGCGTGTTCTCCTACGATGGATTGAGCCGCCGCACGAAGATCGTTGAGGAAAATTCTTCTGCTACTGTCACCAGTACCAAACAATACGTATTTATCAGCGATGATATTGCTGAGGAACGAGATGCCGATAATAATGTGATCAAGCGATATTTTATTCAAGGCGAACAAGTTCCAGGCTCGGCCTCTCCTGCCGACAAACTTTACTACACCCGTGATCACTTGGGTTCGGTGAGAGAATTGGTGGATAGTAGCGGCACGATCCAAGCCAGATACAGCTACGATGCCTTTGGCCGACAGTCGAAGGTGAGCGGATCACTGGATAGCACGTTCCAATACGCCGGGTATTATGAACATTCAACCAGCGGCTTGAATTTGACCAAGTACCGCGCTTACGATCCCAATACCGCAAGATGGCTATCCAGAGACCCTATAGGATCCGCGAATGCAATGAGATTCAACTCAAGAACAAGCATTCCTCATATTGGAACTGGCGTTACGGAAATACTAACTGGATCAAATTTGTACGCGTATTGTCGTAATCAACCTACCGCCCGAATTGATAAGTTAGGGCTTTCCGGAGCTTACAATGAGTACTGGCGATTCCCGGCCATAGCTCCGTATCCCGGCACGCCGCCCGGTGGTTGCTTTAATTTCTGGGTATGTCACATTCAAGGAATAGGAAAAGGTCGTAGCCTGCTGGATACGGCGATACTAGATGGCGATACCTTAGCCTACGTGGCAGGTATGCAAGCGGCTGCGGCGGCAGACGATTCTGAGGATTTCAGCTCTTTGTGCAGTGCACTCGATACACTTTATCAGGAGCATTATTAATATGTATAACGCGTACGGTTTTTCCACAAACGCTTCCGATTGGGGGAGCTGCGCAACATGCGGTAGGCGTGCTGAATTATCAACAGAAACACGAGGTGCGACGGCTACTTTTTACTGTCGTGAATGCTTCACTCTGCTTCAGGTCGGAAAGGTGAGCGACGCTCTTACTAAATTAAAAACTGAAACAAATTTAGGTGGCACCGACGGTCAAAGATGATCGGTCAATACTACACATCTGATCACCTCGGCAGCATCAGAGAATTAGTCAACAGTTCGGGCACACTGTTGACCCGCTACAGCTATGATCCCTATGGGAGGGTAACTGCGACTTACACGAGCGCCAATACCTCGACACCACCCATCGACGCCACGGTCCAGTACACCGGCGATTACTATCATGCGACGTCAGAGCTGAACTTAACCAAGTTACGGGCCTATGATCCGAATACAGCTAGGTGGCTATCCAGAGACCCACTTAAAAATGCGGAGATGAAACAGGGGCCGAATCTCTATGAATATGTGAGTGATAATCCGATTTTCAATATTGACACCTCTGGAACGTGCACTTGCGAGGAAGCGGGAGCGGCAAAAGATGCAATTTTGGCAGAGGCGGCTTTTTGGCAGGAATTTGAAAACCCGCCGTACGCGTACGGTTTCGTACCCTGGGCTCACAATGATTGTGGCGATCAAGCGTCGGCCTTAGAGGCAGATTTGGAAAATGTCTCCCAAATATGCTGGGATTTTCGAGTCGATTATGGACAAGTGTCGAAGTTATTCCCCTCGGTAGTTGGTCTTTTTTCTAAGAATTTTGATGGTTCGCATAATGTTGTTGAAGTTGATCCTGTTTCCACCAAGTGTTGCAAGACACTAACTGCATTTACCCTGGATCCATATGCAGGCAATAACAGTATGCTCAACTTTGGTCCCACAGGACCAGTAAAACAGGGAACCCCGAGCGATTTCAACAATCAATACCCATACCCTGATTTTCTGAGTGGTTCACATCATGGTTGAATAATAGATTCGCTCGTAAAAAATTAGCCCTATGTTTTATTGGTTATTTTACTTTATATTTGTCATTCTTGGATTCGGCGTAGGCCCTCTAGGAGTTAAGTTCTGCATTTATACAATGTTGAGCACGCCGCTTGAATTTCGGTCCAGTAGAGATGATGGACTGGAATTCTTATGCATTCTATTAGGAATTATTTATACAACAATCTTAGTCGCTCGCCGCATCAAGAACCTTAAAAATTATTGGTGGCTACCGGTTATAAGCATAGTTGGTTTTTTTTCATTTCTTCCAGGTCTTCTGTTGTCATACCTTCTACACACTATTTTTTGGGTTCTCGACCCTTCAATGGCTTTGTAATTAACCCATAGTTCCTAAGTGCTGAGCAACTACTACTACACATCCGATCGCTTGGGTAACACCAGAGAGATATGCAACAGTTCAGGAGGTATCGTTGCCAGGCACTCATACGATCCCTACGGCAGAACCACGCTGGTGAGCGGCACCATATCGCTACGTTTCAATACACTGGCGACTACTGTCACGTGACGAGTGAGCTTTATTTGACGAAATACCGGGCGTTCGATCCGAACACTGGGAAATGGCTAGCACGTGATGCGCTCCCCGACGTGGAACAAAGCGAAGGTCCAAATCTTTATGATTACGTCCACAATAATCCTGTAAATAACACAGATCAGATGGGGTTGGCTGATACATACTGGACACAGCCCCTTCATCCCTCGTCAGCCGATGGTTTTATCGATCAATCGAATGTGGTGGGCCCTGCGATCATACACCAGGCACAAAAAGCAATCGATGCTGTAGCGAACTTTTTTGGTGGTGGAGGTGGCGATCCCGCTGGCGCAAATAATACGGCTGCCAAGGTAGCGTGGCTTGCCCCTTGTGGAAATGGCGATATTTTAGATATGATAGTCTTGACAAAGCCATCGCCAGACTCGGGGAATCCAGAATTCTTTGGCACCGTAGCCAATTTGGAAGTAAAAACCCGCTACGCAGTCTCACATGCCTCATCCGAGGCTATTCAGGCCACAACTGCTAAGTTCAAATGTAAATGCCTCTCACCGTGATCCAAATGAGCAATAGTATTCAGCCCGAATCGTGGAGTGATTTTTTTGGGATTTGGCTTTTTTACATTTTAAGCTTCGGACTAATATTTCATTTAGCCTTTTTTATTTGTGGATGTCTTCTAACAGTCTTGATATGTGCCATCAGCAAGCAGATGTTTGCATTAAGGCCGCGGATAGTTCGATTTGGCTTGTTTTGTCTAATTTTATTAATAACGAGCGGAGGTTTTAATGCATTGTGGAATTGTGCAGTCTGGGGAAATCTCTATATAACATATGGAGCAGATATCGAAGACGACTTCACCCCATTTATTCCAATAAATCAAACTGCTATTAACGCAGAGAATGGAAAGCTTTTATCAGTTACAATCTATCAACTTCAGCTTGTATGGCTGATTTTTGCTGGGTTTGCATGGGGAGTGGCTTTTTTTTGCTACCGATTCATCAGTAGGACACCAAAAAATGAGGCACCAAATGCAGGCTAAATACCAACGTAGACGGTAAACAAATTCAGGTGCAGGTGATTTCCCAAGCTGCTTCCTAAAAAAATCACTTCGCGAATACGATCTTGGCGCTCAAGGCTGCATGGAAGTAGGTGATTTTCCCCTATTCAGCAACAGAGTAAATTAGCAGCATCAGAATTCCCCTCCCAACCTCAGCATCCTGGGTGCAGAAGCAAAGCTTAATGGCCCAAAGAATGGGGATTTGTTGGGGCGGCATTGGTTGATGTCGAAACCGAAGATGATCCTGTGCCTGAGGTAGCGGGAGCGACCTGTATGGGCTGAACTTGCTGGGCCTTGAATTTTGCTTCGATCTCGGCGAAGAAGGTTTGAAGCGAAGGATCAGCTTTGGTCATGGCATCCCGCATTTTCTGGGAGTGATCTTTCCATTTAAGCATAAGAGCCTCCCGGTCCTTGGCGGAAGCGGGCGTATTCTCTTTCATGAGGGTCTGGCGTTGTTTGATTAGATCATCTTCTTCGGTCTTGAGTTTGGGATCTGTCGCTAAAGCTGTTTGCCGAGCTTTCTCTAGCCTGGATCGCAAATCCTGGGTAAAAGGAGCCGAAGATTGGGAGGATTGGATTGTCGGAGTCGTCTGCAGGACGGGCGCAGTTACAGGACTGGCAGTCGCAAATGGATTGTTCGATTTACCCGACAAAGCAGAGCCTGGCCAAAAGATATGACTCGCCAGTGCTGCTACTAGGGCCACCAAAATATTAATGAGGACACTTTCAGCTTTCATCACATTCTAATCCTGCCGTCGCATCCGAGAAAGAAAACCAAAATATCACTTCTCCTCAAGCATTCCAATCTGATGAGAAAAAGAGACTCACGAAGTCTTTACTGTACGGACGCTAAACTGACAAAGAGGGCTTTACAGAGGGAATTGCGTAACGGAGAATGGATAGGATGAAGAACCGTTTTGGCTCGGTTTTTATCTTTGGACTGGCTGTTATCTTACTCGGCGTTGTGAGTTTTGTTTTCATTTTGCGCAATCCTGAATCGAGCATCGTTAGTCCTAGTCATTCGCCAGAGGTTGCGAAATCCTCTGCTTCGCAATTTTTTCCCGAAACAGATGCGACTCCTTCATCAATGCCAGAGTCGTCGTCTTCTCTTCGATCCCAAACCAACTCTGGCACCGTCCTAATCTACCAGTACAACACCAAGGGCCAGCTCCAATCCATTGCCTATCCCGACGGCTCCGTCTACGCCTAAGAGTACAATGCCAAGGGAGACAAAATCCGCGAAACCTCCCGCACCGGACGAACCTGGTCCTACGTCTACGACCAAAATCACCACCCCCTCAGCGTGATTGATCCTGAAGGACGCGTTGTTCGCCTGGAACCGGTAGCCATCCCAAAATAGCCTCTGTCGATAACGATGGTCTTTTATAGTTCGCGAGAAATCCTGCCAGCCTCTCCAGTAGTCCAAATCGTATAATGAACGTATTGACGTGTACAAAGGTAGATTGATTACTTTTTTGCGTCTCGAATGTGCCACGCGCCAAGCGTTGGGCATCACCTGAAATTCATGCAAATATTGCCGCACAACTTCTCTGCACCAGAGATTGACGGATGAACCTCCGGCCCGCTTTTCTCGTCTGGCCAACTGCGTTGCGAGCTTCATCTCCTCCTTGGTTAGCTGAAAAGTCACTCGTCGTGTTGAGCTGATTTGTCTTTGGGCCATCGAAAAGGATTTGCCGCGCCCTACGGCTCAACCTTCCACTGTTTCACCCTCTTCTGCCAGATTAGCGTGCCTGTTCGCGCAGGAGCATCCGGGTTGAATGATTCGAGCTTTCGCAGTTCTTTTTCCTCGTAGGAAAGCTTTTGTTCCGAGTTAAGGTTGATCCAACCCAAGCTCATTTCAAGAACTGGCACCCGAC
>Ga0206831_1118_pt1 | contig 24819 bp, 24 predicted proteins | sample Alteio_BWOrgCont_73_FD_152876 | JGI IMG/M metagenome (GOLD analysis project Ga0206831, IMG submission 152876) | Enriched cells from forest soil in Barre Woods Harvard Forest LTER site, Petersham, Massachusetts, United States -... | ecosystem: Environmental > Terrestrial > Soil > Temperate forest >...
TATTGAATCACCAGAACGGTTATTGTTTGACTTATAGAATCATTCTCACATTAAATTTCCCCGTCTGAAGGGGGAGAGGTATTACGTTCAAGCGCCACGCATGCTTTTGTGCCGCAATGGTGCGTTCTTTTTTGTTTGCGACCCAAGGGTTGAGGAATTAGCCCGAAAAGCGATTAAATTTTCTGTTAATAGGAACCTTTCATGAGCAACGATAATTTTGATCTGGTAGTAATAGGTGGTGGCCCTGGTGGTTATGTGGCGGCAATTCGTGCGGCGCAGTTAGGGATGAATGTGGCTTGCGTTGAGTCACGGGGGACACTGGGTGGTACTTGTCTGAATGTTGGCTGTATTCCATCAAAGGCGCTATTGCAATCGTCAGAACTCTATGAAGAAGCCGGTCATAATATGGCCAAGCATGGGGTGAAATGCAGTAAGGTCGAGTTGGATCTTGCGACAATGTTGAAGCATAAAGATGGTGTGGTTGATGGATTAACCAAGGGGATTGAAGGGTTATTTAAAAAGAACAAGGTTACCTATGTGATTGGTAAGGGCGAAATTATTGCCCCAGGTCAGGTGAAAGTAAAAGAATCAGTATTACAGACAAAAAATATCCTTATTGCGACTGGGTCAGAAGTGATGCCATTGCCTGGTATTGAGATTGATGAAAAACATATCGTCTCATCGACAGGAGCATTATCGCTTTCAGCTGTACCTAAAAAGATGATTGTTATTGGTGGTGGTTATATTGGTCTGGAACTAGGATCTGTATGGCGACGTTTGGGGGCGGAGGTAACAGTTGTTGAATTCCTTGGCAGTATTGTGCCGGCGATGGACACGGAAATTGCTCGCCAATTGCATAAAATACTGGAAAAACAAGGCATGAAATTCCGTCTTAGCACTAAGGTGGTGGCTGCTAAATCCTCAGCTAAGGGCGTGACATTGACTGTTGAGCTAGCTGCTGGCGGAGCACAGGAAACATTGGAAGCTGATGTAGTATTGGTGTCAATTGGCCGCCGTCCGTATACCGCTGGTTTGGGGTTGGATAAAGTTGGTGTGAAACTGGATAATCGTGGCCGTATTGAAACAAATGGTCATTTTGAAACCAATGTCAAAGGCATTTATGCGATTGGCGATGTGATTGCGGGCCCTATGCTTGCCCATAAAGCGGAAGAAGAGGGTGTGGCAGCTGTTGAGAATATGGCCGGCCAATCAGGTCATGTCAATTATGAGGCTATTCCTGGTGTGGTTTATACCTGGCCGGAAGTGGCAACTGTTGGCAAGACAGAAGAAGAGCTGAAAGCAGCGAATGTGGATTATAAAGTAGGTAAATTTCCTTTTATGGCCAATAGCCGTGCACGCGCGATAGGCGATAGTGACGGCATGGTAAAAGTTCTGGCGTGTAGTAAAACAGATCGTGTGCTGGGGGTCCATATTATTGGTCCCGACGCAGGAACAATAATCGCAGAAGCGGTGCTTGCTTTAGAATATGGTGCATCATCAGAAGATATCGCCCGTACGTGCCATGCCCATCCAACGCTGAATGAAGCAGTGAAGGAAGCAGCAATGGCAGTATTATCGCGGGCGGTGCATATATAAGGCTATAGCTTCTTAGCAGTTCTTGGGGAAGCTATTACCGTTTTATTACTTGTCTGCTGTATAATATCAGTAATCGCCTTATCCAGTAAAACACTCACTATTGCACTGTCATAGTGTTTGGTTACAGTAGAAAAAGCATTAATTGCTAGTGAAGCAGCAAGTTTGGGGTGCATAATAAGTCGTTCTATGGCATCGGCCATAGCGACTGCGTTGGCTTTTTGTACAATTAACGCATCATGCTCATGGTGAGCAATTTCACAAGGTCCTTCACTATCTGTGCTGACAACAGGTAGGGCATGTAAAAATGCTTCTAGTAATACGATGCCAAAGGGTTCGTGTAATGAAGGTAAGCAAAATATATCACAATTTTTATAAAATAGCGTTTTATCTTCTACCCATCCTGTGAAACTAATATCATTATCCAGCCCTAGCGTGCTTACCTGTGTGCGTAAATGCTGATCTTCAATGCCACATCCGCCAATTATGGCGCAGAAAGGAATGGCGCGTGCTTTTAGGATGCTAAGGGCTTCGATAAATATATTGATGCCTTTCTTTTTGACAAATCGCCCCATTGTCCCAATGATGGGTGGTGTGCGGAATGACAATGAAGCACGTGGATTAAGACCCGTGGGAACGGTAATCATATTAGGAATTTGATGGATGAGAGAGGGAGAAAATCCTCTGCTAATAACTAGGTCACGGATATTATTGGTAATAGAAAGCAGACCATCACAATGCATGAGGTGCTTTAAATTATAATTATGACATACACCAATAATAGGAATCGTATTAGTAGCTTTTCTTAGTAAGGTAACAGCCCGGTTACCATGGGCAATGATACAATCGGGCGTAATGCGTTGTAGAAGCTGTTTTAATTTCCAGACAGCAGTGATATCCCAACTGCCATAATTGGCAACCATTTCAATAGTACTATCGGTTTGAATAATGGCAGGAAGAATTTGAGCCCGTGGATGTACTAAGGTAATGACTTCATGCTGTTTAGCATGGAGGGCAGCATCATAATCCAGGAATGCTTGTTCAATTCCTCCTTTTCCACACCCAAACATGGCGTTAATAATGCGCATCTAGCCTCCCTTGCAACGGTTACTTATCGTAATGTAAGCATATTTTATGTGGCGTTGCAATATATACTCCCTAATGTTTCGAGTAGACCTAACATCCCATGGTATTTTTATGTCACTAATGAGATGGTGTATGAGCAGTTTGGAATTTATCTAATAACGTTAAGCAAGGAGTATGTTTATGACTAAAAATGTAAGTCAAAATAGGTCACAAAGTGGGCGTCGTGTTTTAAGTGTACCACAGGCTGATCAAGCAGTAGCAGAGGCGCTGAATGAAGTGTTGGGTAATACGTATGCACTTGCTTTCAAGGCACAGCTTTACCGTTGGAATGTAACGGGACCCATTGTGGGCGCGCTGCATGCTAATTTTTCAAAGCAATGTCGTAGCTTGTCAAAGGCTGCCAATAGTATTGGTAATCGTATCAAAATACTTAATCCAGAGGCACAGGTAAATTTTGGTAATTTTCAGCCGCTACGCGAAGTCACTCAGGAAAATCGTGTCCCAGACTCATGGGAAGAAATGGTGTCTGAGTTAATTCAAGGACATCAGCAGTGCGTTGAGCCTTGTCGTGATGCATTGCAAGCAGCGCAGGCTGCCAATGATAATGGGAGTGTGTATTTGCTGTTGAAACGCGTTTCTTCTCATGAAAAATCTATCTTAAAATTGGGCAATATCATTGTGCAGGGCAATCAATCGATATCTGCTAGAAGTGCATAGATATATCAGACTGTTAAACCTAGAAACGATGATAATTTGTCATCGTTTCTAGGTTTAATCCAAAATATCCTCCTTATAACTACTGTGCGGCAGGGGGTTGTCCAGTGGTTAATGGTGGTGTAGGGAGAGGATTATTGTGTTGTTGCGGCGGCATTGCGTTTTCATGTTCTAACCGATGCTCATGCTGCTGTTCTCTGCGATGCATTATTTCTGCTTCGCGCAGTTTCATTTCGGCCTTATCAAGCTGGATTTCTTGTTCATGGAGCTTGATTTTTTCATCACGAATCGCTTCCCTTTTATGCAGCAAATCTTCATGGGGCATTTGGCGATGTTCTTCTCTATCAAGCTGGATTTCCTGTTCATGTAGCCTGATTTTTTCATGATGAATTACTTCCCTTTTATGTAGTAAGTCGTCACGAACCATCTTATACTGTTGTTCCCATTCCATTTGTTGCTGTTTTTGTTGCTGGAAATACGGCACATTGCTATTATCAGCGAGTGCGGGTAAAGCCACACTCAAAAATGTAGCTGTTAAAACTAGGGGGAGAAAGGTTTTCATAATAGTACCTTTTGGCAGGGTTGGTGGTGTAACAACTCCCGTAATTCTAGTAAATAATTGTAAATAAAAAGTTAAGATAGTAATAAAACGTGCCTCATTATATAGAATATCGTGTGTATTATGAAGATACCGATGCAGGTGGCATTGTTTATTATGCTAATTATCTAAAATTTGCTGAACGGGCACGTACAGAAATGTTGCGTGCTGCAGGTATTAATCAATCGGCATTGCGTAATGATCAAAATCTGGGGTTTGTGGTAAGAAGAGCATCGATAGAATTATTCAAACCTGCTAGGCTTGATGATATGTTACGTATTGAAAGCAGTGTAGAGGAAATGTCAGGTACCAGTATTACGATGGTACAACATATTTTTTGTGGCGAATGTAAATTATCATCAATTGCTGTATTGATTGTATTGGTTGATTGTAATTTGCTGAAGCCAAAGCGTATTAGTGAAGAAATACGCAATAAATTTACGCAATATGCGCTTCTTGAGTGAAAACAATATTGACAAACAGGTGCAAAATAGGTTATCTAACTTGCTCCAAAAATATTAATTATACAGGTTATTATGGCTCATCATCAATCCGCAAAGAAATCTATTCGTCAAACAGTTGTCCGTACTGCTGTAAATCGCAGCCGTAAAAGTCGTATTCATACATTTGTCCGCAAAGTAGAAGAAGCGATTGCTAGTGGGAATAAGGCTGTGGCGCAAGATGCATTGCGTGCTGCTCAGCCAGAGCTAATGATTGGTGTAAAGAAAAATATCCTCAAGCTGAATACAGCAGCGCGTAAAATCAGCCGTCTATCTGCACAAATTAAAACGCTGGCTAGCTAATATTAGCGAAATCAGCAATGACTGGCACATGATCCGAGGGTTGTTGCCAGTCACGGATGTCTTTAATGATATCGGAGGCGAGGATTGCTTCCTGCAGTGCAGGCGATACCCAAATATGATCTAGTCTGCGGCCACGATTAGAGCTGCGCCAGTCACGGTTACGATAACTCCACCAGCTATATAGTTTCTCGCTTGCAGGGACGTGTACTCTGCATACGTCAATAAAATCAAGTGACTGTTGTAACGTAGTCATTTTTGCTACTTCAATTGGCGTATGGCTGACAATATTCAGCAATTGTTTATGCGACCATACATCATGCTCAAGTGGAGCAATATTTAAATCACCTACTATAATCAGCCGATCCTGCTTGTTTCGCTTTGCTGCAAACCATGCAGTGACGCTATCCATGAAAGCCAGTTTATGGGCAAATTTTGGATTAATTGTCACATCCGGTTCATCCCCACCAGCAGGAACGTAGAAATTATGAATTTCAGTGCCATCAGCTAAGGTGGCGGCAATATGCCTGGCTTGTTTTGGGCCGTCAAATTGTAATTTGATGCATTGGGAAAGTGGAAGCTTCGATAATATGGCAACGCCATTATATGATTTTTCACCGCATACTTCGATATAAGGATAGCCAAAGGCTTTGATTGCCTCAAAAGGAAAATCGCTATCGCAGACTTTGATTTCCTGCAGACAAATAATATCAGGGCTAAAAGCTTCACTAAACTGTTTAAGGCTTTCTATTCGCAGACGGACAGAATTGATATTCCAGGTGGCAATACGCATTATTATTTTCTTTAACTAGTTATTTGGTAGGGTTACTTATGTAAAGCAAGGGCTCAAAGAGGTTAGCATTGTTATGCTTGGTGTTCAACGGTATTTGCACGCAATATTGAAAAATCACCAGCTCGAATATAGACAATCGGCAGGAACTATATTATACTAATTATTTAACGTTAATAATGAGGCAAAATTGGGCAGCCATATCGTACATTCCTATGATGAACAACTGGAGCATATCGCAAATTCAGTGGTGGAAATGGGATTGTTGGTGCGCGATTTAGTGCATATTGCAGAAAAAGCGTTGCAAGATCGTACGACTGACTTGGTAGCTATTGCCAAAGCGACGGACAAAAAAGTCAACCATCTGGACAATGAAATTGAGCGTCAAGCGACGACAGTACTAGCGCTAAGGCAGCCAATGGCGATTGATTTACGTTTGACGATTTCAGCACTGAAAATTGCCGTGATTATGGAACGTATGGGCGATCTTGCTAAAAATACGGTAAAGCGCGCCACAAAAATGCATGTGCCGCCTTCTGCAGAGACCGTGCTAAAAATCAGCCAAATGATCGAAATCATTGCTGCCATGCTCGAAGAAACGCTGGCAGCATTTCGGGAACGGAATATTAGCAAAGCACGCACTGTCAGTGAGCGTGATGGCGAAGTAGATGAGATTTACCATCAGCTAATGGATGAATTGCAGCAGGAAATGACGCATAATGTCGATGCTATTCCTTCTATCATGCAGGTCATATTTGCCGTTAAGAATATTGAGCGCATTGGTGATTATGTGAGTAAAACGGCGGCGACAATTTATTATATTATCTCCGGTGAAAAAATGGCTAAAAGCCTTAAATCCCCCAAATTACCTATACCTTCGGAAGAAGTGTAAATGAAACCTATCGTACTATGTATTTTGGATGGTTGGGGGATTAATGACAATCCTGATAATAATGCCATTCTGCAGGCACAAACACCGTTTTTTGATACATTGCTTGCCAAATATCCGCATTCAGCATTGATGACATCAGGCCTGGATGTTGGTTTGCCGGAAGGACAGATGGGTAATTCAGAAGTCGGGCATATGAATATCGGCAGTGGCCGAGTGGTAATGCAAGAATTGCCCCGTATTGATCAGGCCATTCGTGATGGTTCATTGGCAAAAAATGCTAAATTGCTTGCGGTGATCGCAGCGCTTAAAAAGAGTGGCGGGGTATGCCATCTGATGGGGCTGCTATCAGATGGTGGCGTCCATGCCCATGAACGCCATATATTCGCGCTTGCATCGATTATCAGTTCCCATGCTATTAACGTAACCATCCATGCATTTCTTGATGGGCGTGATACAGCACCTGCCAGTGCTAAAGGCACGGTTGAGCGCTTTTTAGTGCAGATTGCAAATAATCCACGTATTACATTAGCAACAATTAGTGGCCGTTATTATGCCATGGACCGTGATAAACGTTGGGACCGAGTAGAACGGGCGTATAATATCATTGTTGCAGGGCAGGGGGAGCAAACTAGCTCTGCTGTGGAAGCCATTACGCAAAATTATCAAAAACACGTGACAGATGAATTTATTTTACCGACAGCGATTGGTGGTTATGCCGGTATGCAAGATGGTGATGGAATAGTGATGGCTAATTTCCGCAGTGACCGCGCTCGTGAGATTCTTGCACCGTTTATGGATCCTGATTTTAATGGTTTCACACGGCAATATCAGGTAAAGCTGGCAGCTGCGGTAGGGATGGTAGAATATTCCGCTGAGCTGAGTGCGCATTTGCCTGCGTTATTTCATGCCGATAAACTGGAACGGATACTGGGCGAGATTATTGCTGAACAAGGTTTAAAACAGCTACGTATTGCTGAAACTGAGAAATATGCGCATGTAACGTTTTTCTTTAGCGGTGGGCGTGAACAAGAATTTCCTGGCGAAGAACGTATCTTGATTCCATCTCCTCGTGTTGCTACTTATGATGAGCAGCCTGAAATGTCAGCCTACACCCTTACTACAGCATTAGTGAAGGCAGTCAATGTAGGCAAGTATGATGTGATTGTCGTTAATTATGCCAATAGCGATATGGTAGGGCATACGGGGGATTTAAAAGCAGCAATTCTTGCTATTGAAGCACTAGATAAATGTCTAGCAGAACTTATCCCTGCAGTGAATAAAGCCGGTGGTATCACCCTGATTACAGCGGATCATGGTAATTCCGAGCAAATGATGGATCTTGATACCAAACAGCCGCATACAGCGCATACGATGAATCCTGTGCCGTTTGTGCTGGTCAGTGATGAGATGCAACATGTACGTTTAAAAAATGGACGGCTGTCTGATATAGCGCCGACGATACTGGGACTCATGGGAATTGCACAGCCTATGCAAATGACAGGTGTGTCATTGTTGGCGAATGACTAATTGTGTCCTGGCGCGCCTGTCGGCTATGCCGAAAACATGCGCCAATAATTTTTAGATCATCAAAAGATTATTGGCGCTAATCTGCGCTTTACTCGCTACCCTCTTCTTCATTCCCTTCATTATCTTCTTCACCATCATCAGCAATACGGGCGGCTGACATGACGCGTTCCTCTGTAGCGGTCTTCAGTAATGTCACTCCTTGCGTATTGCGGCCAGCAACGCGTATATCATGGACTGGGCAGCGAATAAGCTTGCCTTTGTTGGTGATGAGCATGATTTGGTCAGTTTCCAGTACCGGGAAGCTGGCGATCACGGTGCCATTGCGTTCGCTGGTGATAATATTGACAATACCAGAACCACCACGGTTGGTAATACGGTATTCGTAAGCAGAGGTGCGTTTTCCATAGCCATTTTCGGTCATGGTTAAGATAAACTCTTCCCCTTTTGCCATGGTGATAATCTCATCAGCAGATAAGGGAATATCCAAACCACTGGCAAGGTTGGCGTCACCGGTGATAGCGATTTGCATGCGTATATCGGTGGGGATGCGCAAGTAAGCGTCACGTTTTTCAATCTCTACTTCAGCCCCTTTTAACACGGACATGGAGATGACTTTGTCATTGTTGGCCAATTTCATGCCGCGGACACCATCCGAAGTGCGGCTTTTGAAAACACGTACAGCATCAACAGGGAAACGCAAACATTTACCCTCTTTGGCGGCAAGCAGAATATGATCAGTGTCCTGACAGACATGAACACCGATGAGCGTATCATCTTCATCTAAACGCATAGCGATTTTGCCGTTTGACTGCACACTCTTGAAATCGGACAGATCATTACGGCGGACATTGCCGCTTGCAGTAGCAAACATAATATGCAAGCTATCCCACAGGCTTTCATCTTCAGGAAGCGGCATGACATTGTTGATTTTCTCATTTTCAGCCAATGGGAAAATATTGACGAAAGCCCGGCCTTTTGATTGCGGGCTGCCTAGCGGTAACTTATAGACTTTGAGCTTATAGGCTTTGCCGGCAGTTGAGAAAAACAGCATTGGAGTATGGGTATTGGCAATAAAGACATCAGTAGTGATATCTTCGTCATGCATCGTCACGCCGGAGCGGCCTTTGCCGCCACGGCGTTGGGCACGGTAAGTAGAGAGCGGTACGCGTTTGACATAACCGCCCATTGTCACCGTAACAACCATGTCTTCTTTCTGGATCAAATCTTCAATATCATGCTCAAATTCATTGAGCTCAATAGCTGTGCGGCGTGGTGTGGCGAATTGTTCTTTGATAGCAAGCAACTCATCACGCAGGATGGTCATTAATCGTGTGCGAGAACCGAGTATGTCAAGAAAATCAGTGATTTCTGCGGCCAGTTCGGTCAGTTCCTGATTGATCTTGTCTTGTTCCAGGCCTGTCAGCCGTTGTAGGCGCATTTCAAGGATGGCTTTGGCCTGGAATTCAGTAAAATAACATTTGCCGTCAATAATCTCGTTGCCGGTATCATCAACCAGCGCAATGAGGCTACGGACATTTTCTGCATTCCAGTTACGTTCCATCAATGCTGTTTTAGCAGCAGCAGGGTCAGGTGCACTGCGGATCAGGCGGATCACTTCATCAATGTTAGCAACAGCAATGGACAGTCCAATCAATGTATGAGCACGTTCACGGGCTTTGCCAAGCAGGTGCAGGGTACGTTTGGTAATCACTTCTTCACGGAAGCGCACAAATGAGACCAATACATCTTTCAGGTTCATCAGTTTTGGGCGGCCATAATCTAGTGCCAGCATATTAACGCCAAAGCTTGTTTGTAAGGGCGTATAGCTATAAAGCTGGTTCAGCACTACTTCGCCAATTGCATCACGTTTGAGTTCGACTACTACCCGCACACCGCTTTTATCAGATTCATCGCGGAGGTCAGAAATGCCTTCGAGTTTTTTATCGCGTACTAGTTCGGCAATACGCTCAACCATTTTAGCCTTATTGACTTGGTAAGGAATCTCAGTCACGACAATGGCCATTTTGCCTGGGCGGATTTCATCAATGCTGGCTTTACCGCGGATCACCACAGAACCGCGTCCGCTATTAATAGCCGAACGGATACCGGAGCGGCCAAGAATAATACCTCCTGTTGGAAAATCAGGCCCTTGCACGACTTCCATTAATTCTTCAGCGGTAATGTCGTTATTGTCGATATAAAGACAGCAACCATCAATCACTTCGCCCAGATTATGGGGAGGAATATTGGTTGCCATACCAACAGCAATCCCCCCGGCACCATTCACTAGCAAATTAGGAAATTGTGCAGGGAGCACCACGGGTTCGGTTTCGGAACCGTCATAATTCTCACGGAAATCAACCGTGTCTTTATCAATATCATTCAGCAAACTATGGGCAACTTTGGCAAGGCGTGATTCAGTATAACGCATCGCTGCCGGAGAATCACCATCCATTGAGCCAAAATTACCTTGTCCATCAATAAGCGGTAGGCGCAGTGAAAAATCCTGTGCCATACGTACCAGTGAATCATAAATAGCAGCATCACCATGTGGATGGTATTTACCCATCACTTCACCGACAATACGTGCGGATTTGCGGTAAGGCTTGTTCCAGTCACAGCCTGATTCATGCATGGCATAAAGAATGCGCCGGTGGACAGGCTTAAGCCCATCACGGCTGTCAGGAATCGCACGGCTGACGATGACGCTCATCGCATAATCAAGGTACGAGCGTTTCATCTCATCTTCGATAGAAACAGCAATCAATTCGTGGGGAGCATTAGCAGTGGTCATGTGTTAGGAACCTTTGGTTTATAAGGAGTTTAAGAACCTGTCTTAGATCTTCCTTAAATATGGCTGCAAATGCTGTGTTTTCTGCGCTTCGCTGTTCACGTACGTTTAAGTACGCTACGCTGCGATGCTCGAAAACACAGCATTTGCAGCCATATTTAAGGAAGATCTAAGACAGGTTCTAAGTGGTAAAATTTGTACAGCAGAAATGGTGGGTAGGCAATAAAAATTTCTGTATAGCGTTCTGCATAAAACTATTTGTATAATCCAGGAAAATCGTGTATAAAGGCTGCCTTAAATAAACACAGAGGATCTAAATTATGGCACGCGTTACTGTTGAAGATTGTATATTGGTTGTCCCAAATCGTTTTGAGCTGGTCGCATTATCAAGCCAGCGGGCAAAAGATATTTCTTCGGGTGCACAGCTGACTGTTGAGCGGGATAATGATAAAAACACTGTTATTTCACTGCGTGAAATTGCTGAAGGTACAGTAAATGTTGAGGCATTGCGTGAAATGGTGGTTCAGAATTCACAGAAGAAAATCAAAACTGATCGCTACGAAACAGATGTTAATGCAACGGATCCTTCTGCTGAAGTGGTGCAAGAGATTGAGTCTTTTGCAACAGGTGACGTCATCGTTGATGATAGTGCTATGAGTTTTATTGACGAAAATGTCGATGTGGATGATTAATAGCACCGTTCTTCTAAAGGGATAGAAGCAATATCGCTACTTAAAGGTGTTTGCCGTACTTCACGGTTGGCGTAGCGTAAATCTTTCCAGACTAAACTATGTTTGAGCCAGTTGCTATCATCGCGTTTGGGATAGTCTTGGCGAAAATGGGCGCCACGGCTTTCTTTCCTCATCAGTGCGGCATGAATGGTTACTTGGCTTTGCAATAGTAAGTTACGCAGCTCCAATACCTCCAGTAGCGCATTATTCCATAATAAGGACTGATCGCCAATCGCTATATCCGGTAATGCGGTAGTGAGCGTTTGTAAGGCAACTGCCCCTTTGTTCAGCAATTCTTCAGTACGAAAAACCCCGGCATATTTTTGCATAATCTGCTGCATTTCTTTTTTAAGATGAGCGGCCTGTATGGTGCCTTTGGCAGTACGTATGTGATCAAACTGTTCAAAAAGTGGTGAACTATAAGAAGCAGGTAAGGCAGATAGCTTGGTTTGCGGTTTCAATTGTGCTGCAATCCGATCAGCAGCACTCTCTGCGAATACAATTAAATCAAGTAGTGAATTGCAGCCTAGTCGGTTAGCGCCATGTACTGATAGGCATGCAGCTTCACCAATGGCCATTAAGCCGGGGACAGTTTCTAGCCCTGATGTGGTGATGGTTTTTACCTCACAGTGATGGTTAGCGGGAATGCCGCCCATTGTGTAGTGGGCAGATGGGGCAACGGGAATTAACGCCTGGCAGGCATCAATACCAGCAAAAGCCTGTGCCGTTTCATAGACGGTTGGTAATTTTTCATGGATTGTGGCGCTAGGAAGATGATGAATGCATAAATGCAGATGATCATTATGTTTTCCTACTCCCCGTCCTTCAGCAATTTCAGTCGCCATGGCACGGGCAATGACATCACGAGAGGCAAGGTCTGCATATTGTGGGGCATAACGCTGCATAAAGCGTTCGCCGATATTATTGAGTAGGTAACCGCCTTCAGCGCGTGCTGCTTCGGTAATCAGGAAACCGGCATCATGGATACCGGTGGGATGAAATTGTACAAATTCCATGTCTTGTAAAGGTAATCCAGCGCGTAAACACATAGCGTTACCATCACCAGTGCAAATGCTGGAGGAAGTATTGGTACGATAGACCTGACTATAGCCGCCAGTTGCTAGTATCACTATTTGCGCACGAAAACTATGGAGTGTGCCTTCTGCCATATTCCAGGCGATAACACCGCAAACGGCTTTATCGTGGTCTAATATTAGGTCAAGCACGAAAAATTCGCTAAAAAATTGGGTGCGATGTTTGAGTGCCTGGCTGTAGAGGGAATGGAGGATGGCATGGCCAGTTCGATCTGCTGCGGCTACAGCACGGTATGCTAATTCTCCTTTGCCAAAATGAGTGGATTGACCGCCATAGATACGCTGATATAATTTGCCATTCGCATCACGTGAAAAAGGGACACCAATTTTTTCCAGTTCCATGATAGCACGGGGGGCATTACGGCACATATGCTCGATAGCATCCTGATCACCCAACCAGTCAGAGCCGCGAACGGTATCATACATATGCCAACGCCAATCATCTTCGGTATGATTGCCAAGGGCGGCATTAATGCCGCCTTGGGCAGCAACAGTATGACTATGGGTAGGGAATACTTTACTAATACAAGCTACGGAAAAACCACGTTTTGCTGTACCGAGTGCTGCCATTAAGCCGGCACCACCTGCACCAACAATCACGACATCATGACTGTGAAATGTGATGTTAGTACTAGAGGTCATAATGATATGGTCATCATCCGCTACTTAATAGGGGGTGGCGGAATTTCTTGGTAAGAAGTAGGTGGTGGTGACATTTTTTTCGACTCAAATTTAGCTTTGGTAGCACAATCATTGAGTTCATATATTTGGTTTAGATATTCGAGGCGTGACTCTGATTGTGCTTCAGTTTTATTGGCGTTCAGGTATCCTGCTGGGTAACAATAAGGAAAGATAAAATCTTCCAGTCGGCCTTTCTTACGATCTTCTGCTGCTTTTTTATAAAATTCAGCCTCGTTTATTTCCATGACAATATCTTTGCAACTAAGTTCTTTGTCGGTTTTCTGTATGGGTTTAATATCAGCAGAATAAGTATTGCTTCCACAACTACAAGAGGATAAAGTCAATGCGAGTACTATAAAGAAAAGGCAATGCAGGAAGATTTTTTTTATCATCAACATGTAATTATCTGCTAGGGGTTTAGAATGCTTTTTTTATAATATGTAATCGTTATAGTTTACATAGCGAAAAAAAAGGTTACTTTCAAGCAATAGTTTCATAGGTGAGTAGATAATGGAATGCCATCCCAAGCAATATATAGCGGCCTTAATGGGTGAGGGATTTGTTGATAGGTCAACCAATCAGCCCCTTCATATTCCCGTGCGTTCTGTGCTGATTGAACCAGGTCTTGCTGGTGATGCTGATTTATTACTCAAGCAACTGGGTTTAGGCAATAAGTTGGCGGTGGTGAGTGATACTGTTACGCATGCAGTATTAGGTAGTCATATTGAGCAAACATTAGGCAAGGATGCGATCTCAATTATACTAAATGAACCGAAAGCCAACATGGCCACTGTATCATTAGTGCGTGCTGCTGCATCAAAAGCAGAAGCGTTGGTAGCAGTAGGGAGTGGTACGGTTAATGATATCTGCAAATATGCGTCAATGCTGGATAATAAGCCTTACGTAATATTTGGTACGGCGCCGTCAATGAATGGATATGGCTCTGCGAATGCTGCCATTACGATAGGAGGGCATAAAAAATCACTGGCAGCACATTTGCCATTAGCAATTTTTCTTGATATAGCGGTATTGGCAGCGGCGCCTAAACGATTAATCCAAAGTGGACTTGGTGACACATTATGTCGTTCTACAGCGCAGGCAGATTGGTTATTATCGCATAAATTAATTGGTACTGCTTATAGTGAAACTCCCTTTGCCTTAATTGCGCCCTTTGAAGAGACATTATGTAATAATGCTGCTAATTTGGTCAAAGGCGATAAGGAGCTGATAACATTACTGGCTGGAGTGCTGGTATTATCCGGTTTTGGTATGGTGTTGGCAGGAGGAAGTTATCCTGCTAGCCAAGGGGAACATATGATTGCCCATACCATGGAGATGGTATATGGCGATAAAATGCCGGCTTCTTTTCACGGTGAGCAAATTGGTGTGACTACTTTGACGATGGCAGCATTACAATGGCGAGTGATGAATGAAAAACCACCGTTGAAGATGCGTACTGTCAATAATGCGGTAATAACAGATTATTATGGTGCAGAAGTAGGTAAAGACTGTGTGCAGGAAATGCATAGTAAATTATTGCTGCCAGCTATGATTGATAGAATTAACCAGTATGATGACAAATTCTGGCAGGATATTGCTACGGTGATGCAGCCGGAACAGATGCTACTCAGAGCATTAACTGCAGCAGGTAATCCAGTGGCGGCTACAGCACTCGGATGGGGTGAGCAAGACTATAGAGATGCTGTACAGCATGCGGTATATAGTCGTAATCGCTTTACGTTTTTGGATATGGCGTGGTATAGTGGATTGATTTGACGTTTGAGGACTTGTTACAAACGAATGTAAGTAAATAAAAGGGGAAAAGCATGGGGTGGATTGTTCGTGCATGGAGAGGAGAGGAGCACATCTCGAAGGTGCTTTTTATTTATGTGGTTTTAGTCCCGGCTGCTGTCAAGGTAGGCTTATCCATCTTATCCACTATTGGCCCCACCCATGTCAAGGTGCCTTTTATTGGTATTGGTGTGGCTATTGTGTGGTGTGTTTATTGTATTTGGGTAATGATTGTAAGCTGGAGATGTGCATTTACTGGAGGGAAGCTTTGCGGTTATATTGTAAGGTCTATTATTATAATACTCATGCTAGTATTGTTGAAAGTTTTTCTAATGTTGTATACGCATAAAAAGTTTTCACAGACAGCTAACGTACTTCCTTCAATGCCGCTTGTACAATCCTCATATTACCGACCAGCAAAAATACAAGCAAGTGTGTGAAAAAGTGATGACGGATTACGCTCAAAAAAACAGTGGTAATCCGCAGCAATACATCACCCAAAATCAAGCATATTTGCTACAATGTATCCAGTATTATGCCAACCAAAATACAGTCAGTAAAAAATAACTCATGGATACATGCATAAAAGGGATTTGTAACTATCCTCGCATAGCTAACACTCAACTAATTCAGCAAAATCCATAAAAAATTATAAATTTAACTTGACGAGTAGCAAAGTGCTAATTAGACTGCGCCACTCTTCAAGTAGTGTCGATTTGCTTTCGTAATGTGGCAAACACATGAAATGATTAGATAAAAATAATAATACCCTATTGTAAATGCGCTTAAAAATGCTTGTTTGATCAGCTATTTGCATTAGCTAATGGGGGATGATGTCCAGGAGAAAGTTTAATGCCCACAGTGAATCAATTGGTGCGTAAGCCTAGGGTAAAAGGTACAAAACGGGATAAAGTTCCTGCATTGCAAGCCTGCCCGCAGAAACGCGGCGTATGTACGCGTGTATATACGACAACACCAAAGAAACCAAACTCAGCGCTGCGTAAAGTTGCACGTATTCGCTTGACCAATGGCTTTGAGGTCATCAGTTATATTCCTGGTGAAGGTCATAATCTGCAGGAACACTCTGTTGTGTTAATTCGTGGTGGTCGTGTAAAGGACTTGCCAGGGGTGCGTTACCATATTATCCGTGGTACGCTTGATACACAGGGCGTTAAAGACCGTAAGCAAGGTCGTTCGCATTATGGTGCTAAGAAACCGAAATAATAATACAAAGAAGAAGAGTAACAGATGTCTCGTCGTCATGCCGCAGTAAAACGTAAGATCAATCCAGATGCCAAGTTTAATGACTTGATTATTGCCAAGTTAATGAACTGTTTAATGAAGGACGGCAAGAAGTCCGTTGCTGAATCGATTGTCTATGGTGCACTCGATATTATTGAGTTAAAACTCAAGCAAAACCCGCTGGAAGTCTTTAAAGAGGCATTAAAAAATATTCGTCCTGCAGTGGAAGTGCGTTCACGGCGTGTGGGTGGCGCAACCTATCAGGTGCCTACAGATGTACGTGAAGATCGTTCGTTGGCATTGGGACTCCGTTGGTTGATTGCAGCGGCAGCAAAGCGTGCTGAAAAAACAATGAAAGAGCGCCTTGCGGGTGAAATCATTGATGCATTTAACAATCGTGGCGGTGCAGTTAAGAAACGCGAAGATACACATAAGATGGCGGATGCAAATAAGGCATTCTCGCACTATCGCTGGTAATTTTAGATTTTGGAATAAGTAACATGGCTCGTACAACTCCACTAAATTTGTACCGTAATATCGGTATTTGTGCGCATATTGATGCTGGTAAGACTACCACGACTGAGCGCATTTTATATTATACAGGAAAGTCCCATAAGATTGGTGAAGTGCATGAAGGTGCTGCTACCATGGACTGGATGGAACAGGAACAGGAACGCGGTATTACGATTACATCAGCGGCAACAACCTGTTACTGGAACGATCACCGTATTAATATTATTGATACACCCGGTCACGTTGACTTTACAATTGAAGTGGAGCGTAGCCTGCGTGTACTTGACGGTGCTGTTGCAGTATTTGATGGGGTTGCGGGTGTTGAGCCACAATCTGAAACCGTATGGCGTCAGGCAGACAAATATGGCGTGCCACGCATGTGTTTTGTCAACAAAATGGATCGTATTGGTGCTAACTTCTACCGTTGTGTAGAGATGATCAGGGATCGTCTTGGAGCAATACCAGTCGTATTGCAGTTGCCAATTGGTATTGAAGAAAATTTTGTGGGTGTTGTTGATCTGGTGAAGATGCAGGCAATTATCTGGAAAAATGAAGCGCTTGGTGCAGAGTTCTCCTATGAACCTATCCCCGCTGATTTACAGGATAAAGCAAAAGAATATCGTGCGCAGCTGCTTGAGACTGTGGTGGAAATGGATGATGCATTATTGGAAGCCTATTTATCTGGTAATGAACCTAATGAAGCCGATCTTAAAAAATGTATTCGGAAAGGAACGATTACTGGTAAGTTTGTACCAGTGGTCACAGGTAGTGCTTTCAAGAATAAGGGTGTACAGCCGCTTCTTGATGCTGTGGTTGATTTCTTGCCAAGTCCGCAGGATGTTCCAGCTATTAAAGGTGTTAAAGTTGGCACAGAAGAGGAAATTGAACGTAAGAGTTCTGATAGTGAGCCATTTTCAGCATTAGCATTTAAGGTGATGAACGATCCGTTCGTAGGTACATTGACATTTGCCCGTGTTTATTCTGGTGCGCTTGAAGCCGGTACAACAATTATTAATACGACAAAAGACAATAAAGAGCGTATTGGCAGAATGTTGCTTATGCATGCAAATAGCCGTGAAGACGTCAAAGAAGCACGTGCAGGGGATATTGTGGCGCTCGCAGGTTTGAAAAATACGACGACAGGTGATACGCTGTGTAACCTGGATAACCAGGTGATTCTGGAACGTATGGAATTCCCTGAGCCAGTGATTGAAGTGGCAGTTGAACCTAAGACAGCTGCTGATCAGGAAAAAATGGGTTTTGCATTGTCACGTTTGGCAGCAGAAGATCCATCACTGCATGTGTCAACGGATGAAGAAAGTGGACAGACCGTGCTGAAAGGGATGGGCGAACTACATCTGGAAATTATTATTGACCGCATGAGGCGTGAGTTTAAAGTCGAAGCTAATATTGGTGCACCGCAAGTGGCATATCGTGAAACGATTACCAAAGCAACGGAAGTCGATTATACCCATAAGAAACAGACCGGTGGTGCTGGACAGTTTGCGCGGGTGAAGATTAAATTCGAGCCGCTTGAAGTGGGGGCAGGATTCCAGTTTGAAAGCAAGATTGTGGGTGGTTCTGTACCAAGGGAATATATTCCAGGTGTAGAAAAAGGTCTGACACAGATTAAAGAAACAGGTGTTATTGCAGGCTTCCCATTGATTGACTTTAAAGCAACGTTGATTGACGGTGCATACCATGATGTAGACTCAAGCGTTATGGCGTTTGAAGTGGCGGCAAAAGGTGCCTTTAAAGAGGGTATTCCTAAAGCACAGCCTAAGTTGCTTGAGCCTATTATGAAGGTGGAAGTTGTTACACCGGAAGATTATATGGGTGATATTATTGGTGACTTAAACAGTCGTCGTGGTCAGATTAATGGTATGGAGCCACGGGGTAATGCTCAGGTGATTAATGCTCAGGTACCACTTGCTGCAATGTTTGGTTATGTCAATACATTACGGTCAATGTCACAGGGAAGAGCACAATATTCGATGCAATTCTCACATTATGATCAAGTACCACAGCAGGTTGCTGATGAAATTAAGGCCAAGGTGGCATAGTTATAGTTTTATTATTATAATTCAGTAAAGAAGGAATAAGAGTCATGGCGAAGGCAAAATTTGAGCGGAATAAGCCGCATTGTAATATCGGAACGATTGGTCACGTTGATCATGGCAAGACATCACTGACAGCAGCGATCACGAAAGTGCTGGCGGAAACGGGTGGTGCGACATTTACTGCCTATGATCAGATTGATAAGGCGCCGGAAGAAAAAGCACGTGGTATAACTATTGCGACAGCGCATGTGGAATATGAAACCGCAAAACGTCACTATGCCCATGTGGATTGCCCAGGCCATGCTGACTATGTAAAGAACATGATTACCGGTGCGGCACAGATGGATGGTGCGATTCTGGTGGTATCTGCTGCTGATGGTCCAATGCCGCAGACACGTGAACATATTCTGCTTGCTCGTCAGGTGGGTGTGCCGTCACTGGTGGTGTTCCTCAATAAAGTGGACATGGTGGATGATCCTGAATTGTTGGAATTGGTGGAAATGGAAGTACGTGAGCTACTTAGCTCCTATGGTTTCCCTGGTGATGATATTCCAATTATCCGTGGTTCTGCCTTGGCTGCACTGGATGACAGCAATAAAGAACTGGGGCGTGAATCAATTTTGAAATTGATGGCAGCAGTGGATGATTATATTCCTCAGCCTGACCGTCCAATTGATAAGCCATTCTTGATGCCAATTGAAGACGTGTTCTCGATTTCTGGTCGTGGTACGGTAGTAACTGGACGTGTTGAACGTGGTATTGTCAAGGTTGGTGAAGAAATTGAAATCGTCGGTCTGAAGCCCACGATCAAGACGACTTGTACGGGTGTTGAAATGTTCCGTAAGCTGCTTGATGAAGGTCGGGCAGGGGATAATGTCGGTGTATTGCTGCGCGGTACGAAGCGTGAAGAAGTGGAGCGTGGTCAAGTATTGTCCAAGCCCGGCAGCATCACGCCACACACACAGTATGAATCTGAGATTTATGTGTTGACGAAAGAAGAAGGTGGTCGTCACACACCATTCTTTGCTAACTATCGTCCACAGTTTTATTTCCGTACAACCGACGTAACAGGAACGATTGCTTTGCCAGAAGGCAAGGAAATGGTAATGCCTGGTGATAACGTTAAGGTAACGATTGATCTGATTTCACCAATTGCGATGGATGAAGGTTTGCGTTTTGCTATCCGTGAAGGTGGCAGAACAGTCGGTGCTGGTGTTGTATCCAAAATATTGAAGTAACTAAATTATCTTTTGCAAACGTGGCATTGGTGGTTTCTTGAAGGAGCGTAGCTCAATTGGTAGAGCACCGGTCTCCAAAACCGGGGGTTGGGGGTTCGATTCCTCTCGCTCCTGCCAGGTAAGTAAAATAAAGTATATGTAGCTGTATGAATATAGTCGTTTTTCTTAAACAAGTGCGTCAGGAACTACAAAAGGTTACTTGGCCGGCACGTAAGGAAACAATGGTTTCTACGGCAATGGTGCTTGTTATGGTAGCAATTGCGTCAGTCTTTTTTTTCATTGTTGATTTTGCAGCGCTCAAGTCAGTGCATTTCTTCTTGGGTCTTTAGGAGTTAATAGATGGATTATCGTTGGTATATAATTCATACGCTATCGGGCTATGAGAAAAAAATAGCACAAACAATCAAAGAACAAGCAGTGCTCAAGGGTGTGGCTGATTCTTTTGAAGATGTAGTGGTACCGGTTGAAGGTATTGTTGAGGTAAGAAAAGGACAGCGTGTTAATGCTGAACGCAAATTTTTGCCTGGCTATATATTAGTTAAAATGAACATGAATGACCAAAGTTGGCATTTGGTAAAGAATATTGCAAAAGTGACCGGGTTTTTAGGAGGCAGTGGTAAGCCTCAGCCTATTTCTGAAGCGGAAGCACAGCGTATCTTCCAGCAAATGGAAGAAAGCGGAAATACTCCTAAGCACAGTGTCACTTTCGATATTGGTGAGTCAGTCAAAGTGATTGATGGGCCATTTGAATCGTTTGTAGGTGTAGTTGAAGATTTAGATGCTGAGAAAAGTCGTCTTAAAGTATCAGTCTCTATTTTTGGACGCTCAACACCGATCGAACTTGAATATACGCAAGTTGCGAAATTGTAGTCAGGCAAAAAACGGGATCATCAGTTAAGCTGTATAAAGTGATATAAATATAGAAAAACTTAGTAAATCTAAGTGACATATATAAAAAATCATAGTATAGTGGCGCCCGTTTTCACTTGAAATTGCCTTTAAGATATAGGAAATAGTTATGGCAAAGAAAATTGTTGGGCTAATTAAGCTGCAAATCCCTGCGGGGAAAGCGAATCCATCACCACCTGTGGGGCCAGCGCTCGGACAACGTGGTTTGAATATTATGGAATTCTGCAAAGCATTTAATGCAGCGACGCAAAGCATGGAAGCAGGTATTCCCATACCGGTAACCATTACAGCCTACGCTGATCGTAGTTTTACTTTTATCACAAAAACACCTCCTGTTTCTTATTTTGTGAAGAAAGCTGCTAATGTGAATAAAGGGTCAAGCAAAACGGGTAAAGAAGTTGTTGCTACAATTACACTCGCACAAGTGCGTGAAATTGCTGCGATTAAAATGCCTGATATGAATGCAAATGACATAGAGGCAGCCTGTGAAATGATTAAGGGTAGCGCTGTTTCAATGGGTATTAAGGTAGAGGAATAGGTCATGGCGAAGAAGAAAGAAAAAGTAGCCGTTGTTGGCAAAGGCGGAAAGCGTATTAGGCTTGCCCGTACAACTATTAACGGTAATCAGGCATATCAGTTATCTGATGCTATTGCTCTGGTGCAGAAAAATGCGACGGCCAAATTTGATGAAACAGTGGATATTGCTATCAACCTAGGTGTAGATCCTAAGCATTCTGATCAGATGGTGCGTGGGATGGTTTCCTTGCCTAAAGGGACAGGAAAAACTGTCCGCGTGGCAGTGTTTGCTAAAGGTGATAAGATTGAAGAAGCCAAGAAAGCCGGTGCTGATATTGCAGGGGCAGATGATTTAGTCGAAATGATTAAAGCAGGTAAAATTGAATTTGATCGCTGTATTGCTACACCAGATATGATGGCAGTAGTGGGGAGTGTGGCTAAAATTTTGGGACCGCGGGGGCTGATGCCTAATCCGAAGCTGGGAACCGTGACGTCTAATGTTGCTGAAGCAGTGAAAACAGCCAAAGGTGGCCAGGTGGAATTCCGTGTTGAAAAAGCCGGTATCATTCATGCTGGTGTTGGTAAAGTCAGTTTTGCGGCGCAGGATCTTTATGAAAATATTAAGTCATTGGTTGGTGCGGTGATGAAAGCGCGGCCAAATGGGGTAAAAGGTACCTATTTGAAATCTGCTACGCTGACTACAACAATGGGCGCGTCAGTAACACTGGATATTGCTGACTTAAGTGCAGCAGCATAACGTAAGGATTGGAGTAAAAACGTGGCAAAGTTAAGTAAGAAGGAAAGAGTATCCTCGTTGAATGAAGTATTTTCTTCATCCTCTACCGTTGTTGTTCTGCATTATACAGGAACAGGCAGAGAAGGACTCAATGTTGCTGAGGTCACAGCACTCAGAAGAAAAATGAGTGCATTGGGAGCGGGTGTAGCAGTTACCAAAAATAGTTTGGCAAAATTGTCACTAGTAGGAACACAGTTTGAGCCACTCGCACAGTTTTTCAAAGGACCAACTGCGATTGCTTATTCAAAGGATCCGATTGCTGCTGCTAAAGGATTGGTTGAGTTTGCAAAAGACAATGAAAAAATGGTGATATTGGGCGGCATGCTTGAATCACAAGTGATGGATGTAAAGGCAGTACAGTCATTGGCTGATATGCCATCTATCGAAGTGATTCGTGCCAAGCTTATTGGTCTTATCAATACGCCGGCAACGCGTATTGCGGGGATATTGCAAGCGCCAGCAGGTCAGTTGGCTCGTGTTATTGGTGCCTATGCATCAAAATAAAATGGGTGTTTTGTATTGATGTTGATGATTTTAATGAACAAACAATACGGCAACCAATAATTTTTTATTAATAGTTAGGGGAAAAAAATGGCTAAATTAGCTCAATTAGTAGATGACCTTTCAGCGCTTTCGGTAATCGAAGCAGCAGAACTTTCAAAATTGCTCGAAGAACGTTGGGGTGTTTCTGCCGCAGCTCCTGTAGCTGTTGCAGCAGCTCCTGCAGCTGGTGCAGCTGCGCCAGCTGCAGAAGCTCAGACAGAATTTACTGTTATTCTGAAAGATTCAGGTGATAAGAAAATCAACGTGATTAAAGAAATCCGTACAATTACAGGTTTGGGCTTAAAAGAAGCTAAGGATCTCGTTGAAGCCGCACCAAAGACAGTCAAAGAAGCTGTATCTAAAGACGAAGCTGAAAAAATCAAAGCACTCTTAGAATCAGCAGGTGCCAAAGTAGAAGTAAAATAATATAGGTCTATATTATTAAAAAGAATTTTCAGGATGTAAAAAGTAATTTTTACGTCCTGAATCTCTTTTTCTAGGGATAGTTTGTACGGTTAGTATGAGCAGGGCGTTAATCGGTTTTGAGTCGCGGGTGGTAGTCTCTTAAGTCTGGTTAGAAAAAGATGTTGTTGATTAAAATGACATGCTCGTCCTTATACCGCGTTTATTTGTAGCCACTTTTCCATCGCTTTATGATTATACGGAGATTGTATGGTGCCTTCTTTTTCACTTCGTAAGAATTTTGGTCGTATTGAGCAGGTTGCTGTTATGCCAAATCTTATCGAGGTTCAGAAAAATTCTTATGATGCTTTTTTACAAATTGATGTTCCTGCTGAAGTTAGAACAGATACTGGGCTGCAGGAAGTTTTAAAGTCTATTTTCCCAATTAGTGATTTTTCCGGCGCTGCGACGCTTGAATTTGTCAAATATGAGTTTGACACACCTAAATATGATGTTGAAGAATGTAATCAGCGTGGAATTAATTATTCTGCGCCACTGCGTGCTGTGTTACGTCTGATTGTCTGGGAAATTGATGAAGATACAGAATCCAGAGAAATTAAAGGGATTAAAGAGCAGGATGTCTATCTTGGCGACATTCCCCTGATGACCAAGAATGGTACCTTTATCATTAATGGTACAGAACGCGTGATCGTATCACAAATGCATCGTTCTCCTGGCGTATTTTTTGATCATGATAAGGGCAAAACCCATAGTTCGGGAAAGTTTCTGTATTCTGCACGGATTATCCCTTATCGCGGATCGTGGCTTGATTTTGAATTCGATGCCAAAGACCTGATTTATTTCCGTATTGACCGCAAGCGTAAATTATACGTGACAACGCTGCTCCGCGCACTAGGAATGGGCATTAACGAAATATTGGACCAATTTTATGATAAGACACTCTATCGTAAAACAAAGAATGGTTGGTCGACCTCCTTTAATCCTGATAAGTTAAAAGGGGTAAAGCTGGTAAAAGATATTATCAATGCGGAAACGGGTGAAGTAGCGGTAAGTGTCGGTACAAAAATGACGCCGCGTCTTGGTAAAAAATTAATTACGGAAGGTCTCAAAGAGCAATTGGTATTGCCAGAAGAGCTGGCTGGTCAGTTTATTGCTATCGATATCATCAATAAAGAAACCGGTGAAGTGTATTTTGAAGCGGGTGATGAATTGAGTGATGAAAGCCTGAATGTGCTTGAATCGATTGGTGCTATTGAATTTCCAGTATTAGCGATTGATCATGTCACAGTAGGTCCTTACATTCGTAATACGCTGTTTGCTGATAAAAATATGACGCGGGAAGAAGCATTGATTGATATCTACAAAGTCATGCGCCCAGGTGAGCCACCAACTGTTGAAGCGGCACAGGACTTGTTTACTAGCCTGTTCTTTGATTCAGAACGTTATGATTTGTCAGCGGTAGGCCGTGTAAAGATGAATGCGCGTCTTGAC
>Ga0206831_1122_pt1 | contig 24302 bp, 17 predicted proteins | sample Alteio_BWOrgCont_73_FD_152876 | JGI IMG/M metagenome (GOLD analysis project Ga0206831, IMG submission 152876) | Enriched cells from forest soil in Barre Woods Harvard Forest LTER site, Petersham, Massachusetts, United States -... | ecosystem: Environmental > Terrestrial > Soil > Temperate forest >...
TACCATCAACACTGCAGCAAAAGCTCTACAGTGTTCCGTGTAGTTTTCGTGGGATAAGTACCCTAGTCCTTTATGACCGAAATCTGAGGAATATTGCCGGTAACTTCTGATCATGGCCGGCGTGGCCAGCTGAAAATCGGTTTTCGATAGGTTGATGTGGGGCCCGCCTTCAGGCGGGCACGCTGGAATCAAGCGGATGCCCGCCTGAAGGCTGGCGCGACAAGAACCAATGCCGAGTTCACACGCACTCTTTAATATCGGCACCGAACCCTGCGGAGAATCTGCGACATACAGCAATTTTCTGACCTTTATACAGAGGACTACGGATTCCACACAACTTCCGAAGCGCCGAATATCAGGGACGGGGCTGGCCCAATGGCAGGCTAGAGCGCTGGCCTTCGAATGTTGCAGAGGCGCATGAATTCCAGCTTAACCAAGAGCCCAATTACGGTGGACCGCTTGGCGACCTCGGATGAAATCCGCGTGGCTATGTTGCCATATCTCGATCCCGTCGAGGAATTCCGAACTGAAATTTTACGTGAAATTGCCGCAGATGTCGGCGGCTACGTTCGTCTATCTACCGGGGAGATCAGATCCTCTCTGTTGGTGGAGGAACTGAATCAATGCCAGGACGCAGACACAAATTGATCTCCTAGGCTGACACGAAATCGGCACCCTGCGGCAAGCCTCTGGAAAATAATTTCCGATTGCAGGCTCAACATCTTTCCGAAAAAGAAAATGGACCGCCTCGAACCCGCATGTGCTGCGTATGACTTCACGGTGAAATCATCTGCCTGCAACCCTCGCGTGCCGCAGGCAGATTGCTCATATGTCGCCGATTGCAGGCAAAAATAGCTATTTCTAGTGGTTCAGCCAGCAAGAACGGCGAAAATCCGGCTCGAACAGGAAAATGTGTCTATCTAATTACTGCGAACTGCTACGGCACTCAAAACCGCGAGAATACAGCTTTTACCTGATGGTTAGACCGGGGCTAAGAGATGTCAAATGTACAGGTCGTAGGTTGCTGCCCAGCAAACTGAAGGTGAAAGGATTTCCCCATCCCATGAAAAGAAACATTTCAGATTTGAGGGCAGAAGGACCAACACAAACGCGCCGGCTGCGAGACACGGACAGCACGGTTGCTGTCCGCTCTCGAACCCGCATCCATGGGCAGCCCAGCGAATGCAGGATTTTGAGCTTAGATCAATGGAAACCCAATTTGGAAGACTCCGTGGATGAGATGCTCTCCTCAGCGCTCTTGGCCCAGGACAAGGAACTCGCGCGCGTCCTTCAAGAGGTCGATCGATTTTCCAAGAGTCTGAAATCGGAAGCACAAGACAATCAATCGTTCAGCAACACTTTGCAGCGCGCTGTGCTAGGCGCCGTTAAACAATCCCTTTTGGATAGAGAACTCAGGTCTTTGGCCCTTACAGACGATCTTACCTGCCTCTATAATCGGCGCGCCTTCCTGGCCCTGGCGGGGCAGCAATTGCGAGTTGCGAGCCGGAATGCACAAGGTTTGTTGATTTTCTTTGCGGACGTCAATGGTCTCAAGGAAATCAACGATACTTATGGGCATCGGGAGGGAGACCTGGCACTGATTCGCACCGCGGACGCACTGGAAAAGACATTTCGCAATTCGGACGTAATCGCGCGTTTAGGCGGAGACGAGTTTGCCGTGCTGGCATTGGAAGCGTCCTGCGAAAATCGTGAAGTCATCCTTCGGCGCCTGGAGAAGAACCTGAAGGGGTCGAGCACGGAGGAGTCTCGATATGAGTTGTCGCTAAGTATTGGAATGACGCGATTCGATCCTAAACATCCCGTTTCGCTGGGAAAGCTCATCGCCAGCGCGGATGAAGCCATGTACGAGGAAAAGAAACACCGGCCGAATTTGCGCGCGAGTTAGTGAAAAGAACAAGCAATCGTTATCATTTCCTATGACAAAATCTAACGTTGCGCGTGGGATCGTCAGCCATTCTGGGATTCAGATGAGAGAGTCGTGTCTATTTGTGGAGCAAAATGCAATTGGCGGGGAGAGGAAGCTGGTCGCCAGCCCAGCTCATTATTTTTTGATTCGCGAAGCTCCTCTCCCTCAGGGCGATCCTGTCTCGAAGGCACCGCCAGTGCAATACGCACAATTCGGTAGGCGGATCGCAAAATTCCTGTACAGGGCCACGTCCAGTTCAAGACAGGATTTATTCCGGCAGTCCATATATAATTTAAGAGATTTGGCTTTCGCGATAGAAGGAACTCTTGCATTCTAGAAACCTTTCACGCTGACTTTCGCGTCGTTGAAAAGCTTTTATTGCGCAGTACCAGCTACTAGAGGAGGATTTCATGAAACCCTTCCGCGTTTTGGTTGCCGACGATCACGATCTGATGCGCCGGGGAATCAGAACTTTGCTGGAGACGCATGCGGGTTGGGAAGTTTGCGGCGAAGCCAGAACTGGCCGCGAGGCTGTCGAAAAAGCCGAAGAATTGAAACCGGACGTCATTGTTCTTGATATCAGCATGCCGGAGCTGAACGGCGTCGAAGCAGCAAGAAGAATTCGGAAGACGTCCGCCAATACAGAGGTTCTGATCCTGTCGATGCACTACTCCGACCAATTGATTCGCGAAATTGTGGATGCCGGTATTCGTGGATATATCGTGAAATCGGATTCCGACCGGGACCTGATCATCGCCGTGGAAACTCTGGCCAAGCACAAACCGTTTTTCACTCCTCACGCAACGGAAGTGATCCTGGGCAATTACAATACGGGCAGGCCCGGGGTCAATTTGCCGGAATTGATTAGCAATCGCCTCACTTCCCGGGAACGGGAAATCGTACAGCTGCTTGCGGAGGGCAAGAGCAGCAAGGAAGTTGCCTCTTCGCTTGGCATCAGTGTTAAGACTGCCGAAACCCACCGCGCCAACATCATGCGCAAACTGGATCTGCACAGCGTGAGCGAAGTGGTCCGCTACGCAGTCCGCAACCAGATCATTGAGGCCTGAAGCGCCGGACACTTCCCAGAAACCATTGCATTGCCTCTTGGTTTGCAACGAAGTGCACGCAAAGAATTGCCGGTTTGCGCCCCAGCAAAGCTCATCCGTCCGTTGTAATCCCCAAGAGATTCATGCGGCGACATAGATCTACAAAATGCCGATTATCCACATACAGTAAATTTCTCTTCAATTTGGTGAGTCAACCGTATTCTCCAGGAATCAAGTTTTTATCACCATGTGGATCAGCATGTGGATTGCCCCAGTGGCCACATGCGGAACCAAAACTGCTCCGGTTTGAGAAGGGATGTCATGGAAGCAATCGCGGATTTTTCCAAAATGAGACCCAATAACGGGCTGATTTTCAACACCCAGACTTTTCTCGAATCGGCTGGCGTGCCGAAAAGTGTCGTGCGCCTTCGACAGTCTCAAACGGCCTACGCGCAAGGTGATCCCGCCGCTAGCGTGATGTATATTCAAGATGGCAAAGTGAAACTTTCCGTCGTCAATGAAGTCGGGAAAGAGGCGATTGTAGCAATTTTAGGGTCAGGCGAATTCTTCGGCGAGGGTTGCCTGGCAGGCGAGACGATCCGCATGGGGAGCGCGACCGCGCTAACATCCACAACCGTGTTCGTCATTCAGAAAAACGAGATGCTGCGCGCCATCCAATTCGAGCGCAAGTTCCCGGACCGCTTTATGTCTTATCTGCTTTCTCGAAAGATCCGCACCGAGGAAGACTTGATCGATCACCTATTTAACTCCAGTGAGAAACGGCTGGCGCGCACTCTGCTCCTGCTCACAGGATATGGCAAGCAGGAACCACCCCAAACGGTGATTCCAAAGATGTCGCAGGAGATGCTGGCGGAAATGATTGGCACAACGCGATCGCGGGTCAACTTTTTTATGACCAAATTTAAAAAGAAGGGCTATATCTCGTGCAGAGGCGGACTGCATGTCAAGCCTTCGCTCCTAAATGTACTTCTGCACGAGTAAGCGCCAAATCTTGCCTGGTGCCACACGGGCTATCCGGTGGGATGAGAGGCGCGCGTATTGTAAACCGCCGACGGGCCTAGATCCGTCCCGGGTCATCGAGATCGTCAAGGCCGCTAAGCAAACTCTCTCGACAATGTAATAGGAAACATAGCTCGATGATGATGGCCACGCGAGGCAATGGAAACTGTCAGATCCTCGCTGGCCCGCCAAGCGAATTGCCCTTCGCGAGAACACATACTTGGAATGCCCTTCCCGGGAACCACGCGTCTCTTCATTTTTTGGAATTATCAGCCACCTGGGCGACGGCAGAAATATTTGACACTAAATGGAAGTGTATGATTCCCTCATCTTAGGGCATAATTTCTCCATGTTGTTTCTAATCAGCGAAAACTGGGTTCGCGTGAGCTCGACTCTTTCCTCTCAAAAAAGGTGCACCATGAAAACCAAATTAGGCATTTCTTTCGTTGCAATTCTGGGCTTTTTGGTGATTTCCGTTCCAATGTTCGCGCATCACGGAAATTCGGCATATGACATGTCGAAAACCGTTCCGATGAAGGCGACGGTCACGAGATTTGAGTACAGCAATCCTCACGCGCAGGTCTATTACGATGTGACCGACGACAAGGGCAACATCGAACATTGGGTCGCGGAAACCACCAACCCCGCCATGTTAAATCGCGTTGGCTGGACCAGGGAATCGCTGAAGCCCGGGGATCAGGTCACACTGTTCGTCAATCCCAATCGGGTGGGAGCCAAAGTTACCTTTCTGCAAAAAGTGCAGCTGGCCGACGGCAAGGAGCTGACCACTCAAAAAGCGTTTTAACGCTCCCCGGCGGCAAAGAGTATTCAAGCCGCTGCGAAAATGGCGGTCGAGCGGTGTACGAACCAGAATGTTTTTCGTGTGAGGGCAACTCGCACAAAGGGATTCCCGAGATCGTGACGGAATTGCACGCTGGAAACTCACAATCGAATTGAGGGGTTTACGATGCACCACAAGTTGTCGGGACCGTTTGGTGTGCTTGCCGCCTTGTTCGCTTTTTCGCCAGTTGTGTTTGCTCAGAGCAGCAAGCCAGCAGAAACGAAAAAATCGCCCGCGTCCAGTTCCTCAGCCAAGCACGCCGCTTCGCATGACCTTTCCGGAGTGTGGATGCAATACGCGGATGGCACCGACCCGGCGTTTCCGCGCATGAATGGGGTGGATGACAGAACGCGTCCTCCTTTGACGCCCTGGGGACAGGCCAAGTTTGATTCCGCCAAGCCTTTGATGGGCCCGCGCGCCGTGGGTGGCCAGGAAGATAGCGCGGCGTTGCATTGCGACCCCAGCGGGCCTCCGCAACTTCTCATCCTTCCCAATCCGTGGGAAATCGTTCAGATTCCCGGCAGGATGTTCATGTTTTTTGAGGAGTACCACATTTGGCGCACCATCTATACCGACGGCCGGCCGATTCCCAAGGATCCTGACCCAACCTGGCTCGGCTATTCCGTGGGCCACTGGGAGGACGACACATTTATTGTCGATACGGTTGGCTTTAACGACAGGGTGTGGGTCGATCTTTCCGGCAATCCGCGCAGCGAGCAGGCGCACCTGATCGAACGATACCGGCGTATTAATCATGACACTCTCGAACAACAAATCATCATCGACGATCCGAAATCGTACACAAGTGTCTGGGTCAGCCCTCCCAAATTGCACAAACTGGAACCGAAGTGGGAGATTGGCGAGTGGTTCTGCGCCACCAGCGAAATTCAGGAATATGACAAGGACGTTCGGAAACCCTCTGGCGGGCTTTCTACCGAGCCGAAGTAGGCAGGAAACCATGGAAGTTTGGGAAATAAAGGACGTGATGGAAGTAGAGGAAGCAAAGGAAGTTAAGGAAATTCAGGAAGCTGAGGCTAAATCGTTGCCTAAGCGTTTGCGCCAGCGCCGTCTTTCCGTTCCTCTATTTTCTTCATTTCCTTTATTTCCTTCACTTCCATTTCTTATTCCCGCTCTGGCGCTGGCATTACTTCCCGTCGTGCAGATTGGTGCGCAATCCGCGGGGCAGTGGAAGCTTCCGGATATTCCCTGGGCCTTTCCGGTGCGGCCCGCATCGCCAACAGTTTTGGATGACAGAACAGGCCCGATTCACGTCCCGGGCAGCAGCAAGACGTATACCCAAGAAGAAATTGACGATATCGCAAATCCTCCGGATTGGTTTCCAGAGGAACATGCGCCCATGCCGCGCGTGGTCGCGCACGGCGCTGCGGGAGGAGTGCTGGGATGTGCCTCCTGCCATCTGGCATCGGGGCTGGGGCATCCGGAGTCTGCAAACCTTGCAGGCGTTCCGGCCGTTTACATCCTTCGCCAACTGGCCGACTTCAAGGCCGGAAACCGGATGGGCGAAGCCATGAACGACATGTCCAGGAACCTGACCGACGAAGACGCGAAGCAGGCCGCCGAGTGGTTCGCCGCGCTCAAACCGAAAGTGTGGCAGCCGGTGGTGGAAACCGATCGCGTGCCCAAAACTTTTGTAAACGAACATCTGATGCGCATGCCGTTGCCCGGCGCAGGCGACGAGCCCATCGGCGATCGCATCATCGAGCTGCCGCAGGACATTGCCCGCGCGGAGAGCCGCGATCCACACTCCGGTTTCATCGCTTACGTGCCCAAGGGCAGCCTGGCCAAGGGCAAGGAATTTGTGACCACCGGCGGCGGAGGAAAAACAATTCAGTGCGTGATTTGCCACGGGCCATCGCTCAACGGCTTGGGAGAGGTGCCGCCCATTGCTGGACATTCTCCGATGTATTTGTTTCGGCAGCTGCACTACTTTAAGGATGGCTCGCGCCACGGCTCGATGGGTGCGTTGATGAAGGGCGTCGTGGCGCAGATGACTCAGGACGACATGATTGCGCTCGCCGCGTATGTCGCTTCCCTGCCGCCTGGTACCGAGGAAAGCTCTTTGGACCCAGGGACAGCGCAAACATCGGCAAGTCTCAAAGCGGGGTCAAATGCAGCGAAGAGTGCCAAGTAGCATGGTAAGGCGATCTCTCCGGGCCGCCCGTTTTCTCCTCTTTTCTCTGCGCTCTCTGTGTTAGGGCTCTTCCGGCGACTCAGAAAAAGGGCTTTAACGCAGAGGACACAGAGAAAAGAGGAGAAAACCTGAGTGGCGCTGGCCCCGAGGCGACTCCGCGGGAGGAAAACTGGTCTCCATGTTACAGCTTGATCGATTGCGAGGGAACAAGAATGGCTGCGCTGCCAATCTGCGAAATCGCATCGCGATTCTGATTGTTGCCTGTCTGATAGCTAACGTGTGTTTCGCCGCCCCGCGGGTGATTTTCGACACGGACATGGGTAACGATATCGACGATGCCTTGGCGCTTGCCATGCTTCACGCATTGAGCGATCGCGGCGAGTGCGAATTGATCGGTGTCACGCTGACCAACGCCAATCCATCCGCTGTTCCCTACATTCGCATGATCAATCGCTTTTACGGGCGCGGCGATTTGCCCGTGGGAGCAGCGATCAAAGCGCTCAAGGACGGAGCGGACGATGGCTACATGAAGGCCGCGCTGAGCACCGCGCCCGCCGTGCCTTCCAGCCCTGCCGAGATGGCGCCCGCGCTGCTGCGCCGCTTGCTGTCCAACGCGCCCGAAAAAGTGATCATCGTGCAAACTGGTTTCAGCACTAATCTCGCCGCACTGCTGGATTCCCCCGATGGCGCCGCGCTTGTTAAGGAAAAGGTCGCACTTCTAGTGGTCATGGCCGGAAATTTCGCTGGAGGGGATCCGGAATACAACGTGCGAATAGACGCGGCTTCGGCCAAGACGGTCTTCGAACACTGGCCCACTCCAATTATTTTCAGCGGCTTTGAAATTGGGCTGAACCTTCTCTATCCCGCAGCCAGCATCGAGCATGATTTTTCCTACGCGCACCCGCATCCCATCGCGGAGTCCTACCGTGCATATATGAAGATGCCCTACGACCGGCCCGCGTGGGATTTGACCGCCGCCCTCGAAGCCGTGCGCCCCCATCACGGCTACTTCAATCTCTCCGATCCGGGTACCGTGCACGTCGATCCCGATGGCTCTACGCACTTCGCGCCCGGTCAAGGCGATCGACGCTATCTACGTCTAGAACCATCCAAGCACGCAGAAATCATCGAAGCGCTTACGCTTTTGGCCAGCCAGCCGCCTGCACGGAGGTGAGCAATCTGCCCCTGGGCATAGGAGCCCGCAACGCTTATTGTTTATCTGGAAAGAGCGAGGAAACGTAAGCGGCCAGCGAGACGATATCTTCCTGGGTCAGGTTTGCGACTACGTCTTTCATTAATTGATCCATATCGCTATTGCGCGCGCCCACTTGAAACCCGGCCAGTTGGCGGACGATGTAGGTTGGGGAATGTCCAGCGATTCTGGGAACTAGACCCACGCCCATGAGTTGTGGACCGTGACAGGTAATGCAGGCGGTGGTCTTTCCACCACCGCCGGTCATGACCAAATCTTTTCCTTTTTCGAGGCTGCCTTTGGGCACGTAGGCGACGAACCCGGTGTGCGGATCGCGGCAGGTGATTCGCTCGGGAACCTCGGGCACCTCGATCACTCGCATACCGATTGGTTCCATTTTCCCGTCCGGGCGCAGATAGCGGCGGTGCCCATCATTCACATAACTTTCCTGCACGGTGTCCGTCTCGACGACTCGGATCCAGCGGCGCGGCTTCTGGCTTGCAAAATAGGCGGACGCTTCTTTGGCGTCTTGTTCGGTCATGCCCTTTGCGATTTCGCTCATGCGGTGGCGCGGGTCGGTGCGGACACCCTGCTGAAATTCGTGGATTTGCGTCAGAAGGTAAGCGGCGGTAAGCCCTGTAAGGTTGGCTGACTCAGGATGCCCGCTGCCCGATGCTAGGTGGCAGGATGCGCAACCCGGAGTGGCCTTCCCCTCCCCACTGGCCACAACCTTTGGGAACGGCATGTGCTCTTCGGGATACCAGTCCGGAGGATTGTAGGTATCGTCGATCTGACCCTGCGTGTACTCTTTGCTGCTGCCTGGCAAGTGTTTGACGACACTATTGTCCTCGGGCGGAAAATCCGGCGAAGGAGCGGGAAAGGCAAAGGTGAGGTCCATGCCGTCCAGCCAACGCGAATCAGGAGGCTGAGCCGCAAACGCGGGCGCAAATAACAAAGCAAGGGCCAAGGCAAGAGACAAAGTCTTCATTCAACCACTCCCAAAATTTATGATTCCGGTCCAGTCAATGGCGGGTCTTTGTTCGATGTCCCGAAGTCCCAAGCGCATTGGCCTGCGAAAGAACTGTCGCTTCACAGACTATACGAATTCAATCACGAATTAGTTTCAGTGTAAAGATTCAGATCGCAGCGCGTTGATCATGCGGAAATATCGATTGGCCGTCAACTGACGCGCCCCGTCGCCTTCCTGGAGACAGGAGGCGTGGGCAGCCAGCTTTCGCCCGGCAGCAGAATGAAGGTATGCTGCAGCGAATGCCAGGGTCCTGTCACGTCCGGAAAAGGGGCCGGTTCGTTTTCGTGGTTTTCGATGTGCGCGACAAGTGCGCGGGTGACTCCAAATTGCGCGTCGGTCTGGAGATTGGGGTCGTCCGGCATGTAGATTTGCGAGGTGACCGTTTTGAAGCCCGGCTTATAGACCAGGAAGTGCAGGTGAGCGGGACGAAAATTGTGGCGTTTCTGCGCATTCAGAAGGGCGCCCACGGGGCCATTCAAGGGAATTGGATATCCTGCCGGCTTGATAGTACGAAAACTGAATTCTCCGTTTGCGTCGGTCGTGAATTTGCCGCGCAGATTCATTTCCGCCTGCTCGGGATCTTGATTCTCATAGAGTCCTACCGGCGAGGCGTGCCAGACATCGGCCTCGGCTCCGGCAATCGGCTTGCCCTGCGGATCGCGCACCCAGCCTTTGAAGAACAGCGCCGGGCCAGGAGTTGCAGAGCGCAGCAGCGATCCGCCGTTCTCGGTTTTCGGAGAATCCGCTCTCCAAAAGGGGCCCAGCAGATTTGCGGAGCTTTCGGTGGCCGCATCCGGGCCATTGTTCATCAGGCAAATCAGCGTGGAGATTCCCAGCGATCCACACATCAGCCGGACTTCATTGTGGCTTTCGTTGGTGAGTTGGCCGAGGGCAATGACATAGCCGATGGCCTTGTCAAATTCTTTTTCGGTCAGCCGCGTCTCGCGAATAAATCCGTGGAGGTGGCGTATCAGGCTTTGAAGAATCTCCTTGGTGCGCGGGTCAGGAGTGCGATTTGTTTCTTGCAACACCGCTTGTGTGACTTGTTCCAGGTTTTCAATAATCATCGGTCGAAATCTCCGGGAAGCTGAGGACGGTAAGGAAGTGGAGGAAAGGAAAATTCGCCGCGTACATTTTGAGTGGCAACGGTTTTATCCTTCACTTCCTCTACTTCCTTCACTTCCTTTGCTTCCCCGTATTTATTTCGGCGCAACGCCCGCAGGCTTGCGAACGGCATCGCCGTAAACATTCTCTTCATCCACAACGCAAAAAAATTCGGCGATCTCCCAGTTGGGCTCGAGCTTGAAACGTTGCGGAGGATTTATCCACGTCTTTGTGTAGGCCTTGGGATCGTCCATGATGATTTGCATTTCCAGAGTGTCATGATCGAGCCGCCGATAGCGCTCGGTCAGATGCATTTGCTCACTGCGCGGATTGCCGTAGGAATCGACCCAGGGCTTGTCATTCATTCCGATGGTGTCCACCACAAACGTGTCGCCCTCCCATTTTCCCACGGAGTAGCCAAGGAAACTGGGGTCCGGATCTTTGGGCAGCGGCCGTCCATCCGCCCAAACCGTGCGCCACAAGTGGTACTGCTCGAAAAACATGAACATACGGCCCGAGGCCTGAACGATTTCAAAAGGATTGGGCAGAACCAGAGATTTCGGAACTGCTTCCGGTTCGCAGTGCAGGGCCGGATTGTTCTCCTTGCCGGGCACAGCCCTCGGCCCGACCAAGGGAGACGCGGCGTCGAATCTGGCTTGCCCCCACGGTGTCAATGGAGGACGCGCGTTTTCATCGATTCCGTCCATGTGGATGGAATACGGCATCCATACGCCGGAAAGATCGTGCGAAAGCGCTGCGGCATCCGCAGTCGCCGTTGCGGGCGATTTATCCGCTCTCGTTTGATTTTTGGATTGAACGAACGTCGCCGGAAGGAAGACCAGCGATGCAATCAAGATAGCGAAGGAACGAAAGAGCCTCATGGCTGGAACCTTTCGACGTGGATGAAATGCGGAAAGCGAAGGAAGTAGAGAAAGTACAGGAAGCTGAGGAGCGGAGAAATTGCTCCGGCAGATTCGCTCAGGCCAGATTTCTTCCTCCACTTCATCCACTTCCTTCACTTTCCTCGGTTCCCATTGCTATCCGTTTGCTTCAACTTATTGTAAAAATGATTGAGTGAAACTGTAGGTCCGCAACAGGGTCAAATCAAGGCTTTCTTTGCAGCCCATTTGAGAGGCCTCGAATTTCAATCCGCAGGCGCAGGGTCAAATGGCGGATGTAGTACGGCGATCGATCCACATACGAGCAGGCGACACACTGCACCCTGCTGTCGTATGATCTGTTCCCGGCAAATTGCGCGTGCCAGCCGTTGCTTGCGTGCCGCGGCCCGGGCAACCTGTGGCGCAACCCGCGCTTCCGAACAGATTCAACGTGCAGTTGTGTCGAAGTCAGGGAACCGTGCGGTGCACAGGATGCATTTCAAAAATTGAGAATGCCGGTTAGGCTGGCGCTTCCCTTTCACGGTAAAGCTGGGGAACGAAATCGGTGAAGAAGCGCATTGCAAAGTCTGAAGCAGAACATACCAGCCGGAGGCAAGGGTGACGATGAAGTGGGTCCTGACGATACTGACCATTGCGGTTTCCTGTGTTCTGGCTTCCTGTGGAGCGGCGCCTGCGGCCCCGACCACCTACACGATCGGCGGCTCGGTTTCAGGCCTGTTGGGAACAGGTCTTGTTTTGCAGGACAACGGCGGCGACAACTTGTCGATTGTCATAAACGGGAGCTTCACGTTCGCCACCACGATTGTCAGCGGCAATACCTATGCGGTCACGGTTCTGACGCAGCCCACGAATCCGGCACAAACTTGTAAGGTGGCGTACGGCGGCATGGGAACAGTCACGTCGGCAATCGTAATCGTGCAAGTGGCCTGCGCCACCAATAATTTCACACTTGGCGGCACGGTTTCGGGCCTGTCCGGCAGCGGTCTGGTGCTGGGCAATGGCGGCAGCAATCTGCCCATCAGCAACAATGGGAGTTATGCCTTCAGCAGCTCCATCGCCAATGGGAGCAGCTACAACGTTACGGTTGTCACACAGCCTGCGGGACAAATCTGCAATGTGACCAATGGTTATGGAGCTAGCATTAACGGGAATATAACCGATGTGCTGGTGAATTGTTTTAATACCACGACAGCCTACACGATTGGGGGAACGGTTTCAGGCCTGTCCGGCACCGGGCTGGTGTTGCAGGACAACAGCGGCGACAACCTTTCCGTCAGCAAGAACGGCAGCTTTACGTTCGCCACTGCCATCGCCAGTGGCAGCGCCTACAGCGTCACGGCTCTCACGCAGCCTACCGGGCCTTCGCAGAATTGCGTGGTGACCGGCGGCGGCGGAACGGCCAGCGCGAATATCGCGGGAATTCAAGTCAACTGCACAACAACTACCTACACCATTGCGGGCACAATCACGGGTCTCACGGGCTCGGGCCTGGTCTTGCAGGACAATGGAGGAAATAACCTGCCGATCAGCGCAAACGCCACCAGCTTCACGTTTGCCACGCAGGTGGCCAGCGGGGCGAGCTATGCCGTAACTGTGCTGACACAACCTTCCGGCCCAAGTTGCTCCGTCACTGGCGGCAGCGGCACGGTTGTGAGTTCCCCCATCACCAGCATCACCATTAATTGCGCGGGCAGTGCCTTTAATATCAGCGCCATCGTCTCCGGATTGTTGGCGGGCACGAGCGTAGTGTTGCAGGACAATGCCGGCGACAACCTCACCATTTTATCTTCAGCCAACGGCCTGGCCACCAATTTCAATACACCGCTGGCCACCGCCGCGTCCTATGCAGTTACGGTTCTGACACAGCCTGCGGGTGAGACCTGCACGGTTGGGTCGAATGCCAGTGGCAAGGTGGCCAGCGCCAACATTAATGTGGCCGTCAGCTGCGGCACGACGATTGCGGCCAGCCTCTCTCACACCTGCGCTCTGACCAGCGCCGGGACGGTGCTCTGCTGGGGATCGAACGAATATGGCCAACTCGGCAATGACGATACCGCTAATTCCACCGCGCCAGTACAGGTTGTCGGGCTTCCCGGCCAAGCTGTATCCATTGCGGCGGGCAACGATTTCACTTGCGCTCTGATTCATGACGGGACCGTTTGGTGCTGGGGTGGCAACGCAAGTGGGCAGCTCGGCAACGGCACATTTTTGCAATCGAGTGTTCCGGTGAAGGTGTTGAATTCAGCTGGGAACGCTCCCCTCGCTAATGCGGCCGATATTACCGCAGGACAGGACCACGCTTGCACGGTAAGCAGCGCCGGGGCGGTTCTGTGCTGGGGAGACAACGCGAACGGCGAGCTTGGTGATGGCACCGAGGTCGCTTCCAATCTCCCCGTGCAGGTCGCGGGGCTAAGCAGCGGTGTGGCCACAATTTCCGCGGGATCCAACTTTACTTGCGCAGTAACAACCGGCGGCAGTGCCCAGTGCTGGGGAGAAAACAGCTCGGGCCAGCTGGGTAATGGCAACGCCGTAAGTTCAGCGTGGCCCTCTGCTGTTTTGGATTCGACTGGAAAGGCTCCCCTTGGCGGCGTGGTGACCATTTCCGCCGGAGTCGAAAATGCATGCGCCCTGTCGAACGATGGGTCAGTCCGTTGCTGGGGGGCCAACAATTCCGGACAGCTAGGCAACGGCACCAGCGGCTCACCATCCAGCATCCCAGTTGGAGTTTTGGATTCGACCGGCCAATTGGCTCTGACAGGGATCGCTGTGATTTCCGGCGGCATGGACGATTTCTGCGCCATCACCAATGAAGGAGCGGCTCTGTGCTGGGGCGCAAACGATCATGGACAGCTTGGCAACGGCAGTGAGGCTAACTCCACGAAACCGCTAGTGGTCTCGGGGCTTTCGAGCGGCGTGGCTGCAATTGCCAGCGGTACGGATCACACCTGTGCCGTTACAAGCGCGGGAGTGGCCCAGTGCTGGGGATCCAATATTGATGGCCAGCTTGCCAGCGGAAATACCGCGCCATCCGCCACGCCCGCAGACGCAATAGGCGTGGGCAGCGTGGGTACGTTGCGACTCTTCTGATGGGGCACATTTCGAGTGGTCGTTGGATCTGCAGTCTGGGGAAAAAGTAATTAATTTTGTCATTCCGTTCACAGTGATCGGAATGGCAAAATGATTTGGGGCTTTTTCCGCGACCTGTTACCCTTCGGTATATATGGCTGTGCCGATGAAAATTTGGGATAAGCAATCGCCCCAGGCTTCTTTCACTTCCAGGGCGATGGCGTAGGGGATGTGGCGCTGCAAGTCCTCCGGCGCATCTCCCGGCACGCCTAGGCGGTCCAGCCGGTCTTGCTCTACCTTCAAAAGAAACTGACGAAACCCGGCAATTTGATCCGAGGCCTGCCGTCCGAGCGGCGTCTTGCGTTTGAGCTGTGGCCCCCAGCAGAGATTCATCAACAAAAATGCCACCAGCGTGAGTGCGTAGGAGATTGAAACTCCGGCGGCCAATTTTACTAATAAGTATACAATGATTCCGCCGAATCCAGCGACCAGCCAGGTGGCCGGGAACATCTGCTTCCAGCCGGACCTGGCGCGCGGGACGGTCCTGAATGCGGAAAGCGTGGCCACCTCGATCATCATGCCGACGATCAGTCCGCAAAACAGGACCCAAAAAGTGAACAGGAATGCGCCGGTAGTGTCCCGCCCGCGCGCCATTAGCGCCATGGGCAAGGCCATCAGAAAAGTACCCAGCACGCCAAGCGCGACGACGCCGAGATGCCGGGTAAAATATTTTGCGCCCAGTTCCTTGGACAGCTCCTCGTGAATATGGCTGATATAGCGGCTGTTCTGCGCGCTGCTGCGCTGGTCCGTCGCGGGCGCGAATTCCATGCTTGGCCCATCTTCAAACAGCAAGGCGAGTATGCGCTTCTCTTCAGGTGCAAGCGTGGATTCCGCAGCGCGATCGCTAATGAGCCGCGACAATTTGTATTTCCCATCGGCGGATTCCACGAGCAGGCATCCGCGAACGGCAAGCTGCGCGATGACAGCGGCGAACGACCTGCCATCGGTGGTTCCGGTGGCAATATATCGCGCTGCGGCAGGAGACAGACCATCGGGCGGTTCATAGCGCGTGAGAATAGCTGCCGGTTTAGAGTCAGGGCCAATCCAGAACCAGGCGATCAGATAGTAGGTGAACAGCAAAGCAGGCGCGGCAAACAGCCAGGCATCGCGACGGAGAAAGCCGAATTTCGAGTATTGTATGGCGCCCGCGGGCCAACTGACGACCACGCTCAGACTCTGGCGCGGCCGAAGATTCGTAGCTCGATAGATGATCGCGTCGTTTGCGTCATCCACGCGCTCCAGTGCGGTTCCCGGCAAGCGAGGGGAGGTCAACCTCAGGCCGCCCACTCTCGGTTCGGCCTGCACTTCTTCGGCGGGCACAACTTCGGGCAAATATACGGCCAGCACCGCTTCCGCAACGGGAAGATTGACGTTGTTACCGACAGCGTTCCAGTAGAGGGTGTCCTTTGCCGCGCCCGGATTCAGGGCGGAATCGACTGTGTAACGGATCACGAAGCGGTGTTCGCCGGGATCCAGCGGAACGCTTCGGTCTCCAATGTATAGCTGCGGATAAAAATAGCCCCTTCCCTGCTCATATCTGGCGGGCTGGCCGTCCTCGGCTACTTCCAATATGTCCACACGAACGCCGTTATCTTGTTTGAAGGAATCCACGTAACGCGGGTCCCAGCGGTCCGTCGCAGAAATCGGCAAGTCTCGCCGGAATCCTTGATTGTAATAAGAGCTTCCATTGTTTACGACAACTTCTTCGCGCACCTCAAGCGTGGCGTCCTTGCGGACGGTCACATCGGCGCGAAACGATGTGATTACAGGTCCGTTCGCGGCATCCAGCCTGGCCCCCATGCCAAAGCAGCAGACGGAAAGGAAGCTAATCGCAATCCAATTGAAATTAAAACGGCGCACATGGACCTCTGTATTCGGCGGAAAACCTTACACACCATGGTACTTGCAAAGGCTGGCCCTCTGGCAGTGCGATGCGGAGACTTGACGCCATTCGTGCACCCCCGGCGCAAGCAAGTTCGACAGATTTCTTCCCTAGAAAATGGCCAGGACAGGTTGCGGAAATAGCAGTTTATTTTGTTATTCCGAGCGGAGCGAGGAATCTCTCTGGGGTTTAGGCCCATGAAAAGAAAGAGAGATTCCCCGCTCCGCTCGGAATGACAAAATTTTTTGATACTTTTTTCCGCAGCCTCAGAAGCGCGCGATTCGTGGATTGGCAGTAGGGGCACGGCAATGCCGTGTCGCTACAAAATTGCTCATTGTCTTGATAGGCCAAATGGGCAGGTCGGAACCTAGCCATCTGGCTGATGTAGACTCGCGAAGGGTACGGCAATCTGTCCGCGGAGGATCTAATCATGTCAACGGAACTCATCGAATTGTCCAATGCCTTGGCAAGGGAAACTGATCGCGCCGCGGCGGGTATTGTGGCCGTGCACATAGAAGCGCGCGGATCGTCCAGCGGCGTTGTTTGGCGGGCCGGAATTATCGTAACCGCGGAGCATGCTTTGCGCCGTGATGAAGAGATTCATGTGACATTGCCGGACGGGCGAGTCGTGCCTGCCCAGCTTGTTGGCCGCGACGCTTCGACGGACTTGGCCGTTCTAAAATGCGACGAAGCCACAACGCCCGTGGCGGAAGTGAGCGACGTCTCCACGATCAAGCCCGGAAGCCTGGTGCTGGTGGTTGGGCGAACGCGCGCCAGCGGGCCGGTCGCCGCGCTGGGCACGGTCAGCCTGGTTGCCACCGAGCGGCGCACCTGGATTGGCGCGGCGCTTTCCCCCTACGTCCGGTTGGACGTCGGCATTCAGCCGACGGCCGTGGGTGGCGCAGTCATCGACGCCTATGGCGGCGCGATCGGCATTGCCACCCCGCGATTTGCGCGATTCGGGGCCATTGCTATCCCGGCATCCACGGTGAACCGCGTGGTCGACGCGCTACTGAAAGGCGGACACATTCCCCAGGGCTACCTAGGCGTGGGACTGCACCCGATTCGCTTGCCCGAGGCGCTTCGCCAGTCGCTGCAACGCAATGAAAAAACGGCCGCCATGGTCGTCGAAGTGGAACCCGATGGACCAGCGGGCAAAGCCGGAATCATTATCGGGGACATGCTCATCTCCTTCGATGCGCATGCCATTTCGCGGGTGGAGGACGTGCACGCACAACTTGCCGCGGAGGCCATCGGCAAGTCGATTGCGGTGAAATTTGTGCGTGGCGGCGTGGCGCAAGATACCAGTATCGTTGTGGGTGAGCGCGCGCACGGAGGCAAATAACATGGCCATCCCAGGATTTGGCGAAATCGCCGAACAGCTGCGCCGCTCGACTGTGCTGGTGCAATCGGGCGGGCGCGGCTCCGGCTCAGGGGTGATCTGGTCGAACGACGGTTTGGTGGTGACCAACGCGCACGTGGTACACGGCGGGCGGGTGAATGTTCAGCTCTGGGATGGCCGCGAATTTGGGGCCGCTGTTGCTTCTCACGACGCGCATCGTGATCTTGCCTCGCTTCGCATCGACGCGACGAACTTGCCGGCTGCTACCGTCGCCGATTCCTCCAAAGTGCGGCCCGGCGAATTGGCCATCGCCATAGGCAATCCCATGGGTTTCGTGGGCGCACTTGCCACCGGAGTTATTCACGCGGTGGGGCCCCTGCAAGGCCTCGGGCGGAAAACCTGGGTGCAGGCGGATGTGCGTCTGGCCCCCGGCAACTCCGGCGGGCCACTTGCTAACGCATGCGGCAATATCATTGGCATTAACACGATGGTGGCGGGCGGCCTGGCGCTGGCCGTTCCCAGCAATACAGTGAGTGAATTCCTTTCCGCGGGGCCAGCGCATGCATGGCTCGGCGTTACGGTGGCTCCTTCTCTCATTCCTCAATCTAGTGGTGCCGGCAAGAGGTTCGGCCTAGTGGTTTTGCAAGTCGAGGCCGACAGCCCTGCCGACTTGGCGTCGCTCATGCCCGGCGACATTTTGCTTGGAACCAGCGAAAAGGGTTTTGCGGCCGTCGAGGATCTGGCGGACGCACTGCAGGGCGGCGGGCCGCGGGTCTTGCGTGTGGAGTTTCTGCGCGGCGATTACGCGCGGATTCGCCGGGTCGCGGTGCAGCTGGGAAGCCAATCGCAGCTGAGGAGCCCAATCGCGGCGTGATCCGCGTTTTTATTGTCGCCGCTTCCCCGCTGGCCCGCGCCGGACTGGAAAATCTCCTGGCCGCCCGCGAATTGGAACTCGTGGGCAGCAATGCCACCCTGGAAACGCTCGCGGACCAGCTTTCCGATGCCGCACCGGATGTAGTCCTGATTGGATTATCCGGGGAGACGCTCGCGCCCACGCTGGAAACCATCCTGGCGTCAGGATTGGCATCCGATGTCAATGTGATCATTCTTGCCGACGGGTTGACGGCGGCAGCTTCCATGGACGCTTTGCGTGCAGGCATTCGCGCGGCGCTGCCCGCAGATATTTCGCGGGAACAACTGCTCGCCGCTGTGCAAGCGGTTGCTAGCGGCTTCCTGGTTCAGCACCCATCCTATGCCAACGCAGGACTTCCACCTGGTTCAGCATCTTCGCCTGCCCTGGACGAGCTCGCCGAATCGCTGACTCACCGGGAAGTGGAAGTCCTGCAAATGCTCGCCGCCGGTCTGAGCAATAAGGAAATCGCTGCGCGGTTGAAAATTTCCGAGCACACCGCAAAGTTCCATGTTGCTTCCATCCTGGGAAAGCTCGGGGCAGGTAGCCGCACGGAAGCAGTATCCCTGGCAATCCGCCGAGGCCTGGTTCTTCTTTGAGGCTCCATCCATCCACGAATCTAAATGTCTGTCCCTCGTAGGCCGGCCCGTAACATCCCAGTTATCTTCCACATAATTCGACGGAAACGTGTATGGCTTTTGGGCGCTTCTTTTGATATAAGCGAAGGGTCCGGTTTGGCCTCTGGAGTATTCCACCTGCCCGGGGCTGAACGTGCGACCTCATGGAGATTGGGTCATGAGCTTCGTAAACGCCATACAAGGTGCGAATGGGGGATTCGTGTTTTTCAATGGGCAAAAGTTTGCCCATTTTCCATTTCTACTCTCGCGCCAAACATTCGCAGCGAATCACAGGAATCTTGCAGGGGAACTGGGGACTACGGGCCTTCTTTAGGACACGCAAAAGTCTGAGGGTGCAAGGAGGATTTTCATGGCCACAGCGGTTCAGCACTACACTTCGTATAAGGCGCGGCCCTTCACACGGGAGCAACGCGAGAAGACCACCATTCTTTTTGGCGGACTGACCTGGAAGCACGAGCGACTGGTCCAGGGCGTGTTCAACAATTTGAATTACAACGCCAAACCGCTGCCCAATATCGCGCGCGCGGACCTGGACGCCGGTAAGGAACTGATCGACACCGGCGCGTGCTGCCCCACGATTTTTACGACCGGCAGCCTGGTAAATTTCCTGAAGAACGAAGTGGCCGTGAGCGGGAAACAAAAAACTCTCGACGATTACGTTTTCCTGACCGCTGGCGCTTGCGGTCCTTGCCGCTTTGGCCAGTACCACGAATCTTACGAGATGGCCCTCGACGGCATGGGCCTGAAAGATTTCCGGCTCTTTTTGCTGGCACAGGACCAGCTCGACCAGAGTGACAAGGAAAAGAACAACGGACTTGAGATTAACATGCAGCTGAGCCTGGGCATCGTGTGGGCCATTCTGGTGGGCGATATTCTGACGGACATGGAGTATCTGACGCGCCCGTACGAAGTCACGCCCGGGCAGACCGACAAAGTCTTGCAGGAGAGCGCCGATTATCTGTTTGAAGTTTTCCAGAACCGGCCGCTGAAGACCAATAAGTACAGCATGCTGGCATGGCATTTCATGTCCGGCTATTTTGCTGACGCGCTGCGCGTGGTGCGCAAGAAATTTGACGCCATCGAAGTGGATCGCCTGCAAGTGAAGCCCAAGGTGAAAATTACCGGCGAATTCTGGCTGCAAACGCACGAAGGCGACGGCAACTACAACATCAAGCGCTGGCTGGAATCGGAAGGCTCCGAAGTGATGCCGCCTCCGGTGGCCGTGTGGCTGGGCTACCTGCTGCACACTCCGCTCTGGCGCATTCCGGAAAAGCCCAATTTTGACCGCAAGGCGAAGATGAAAATGTCCTTGATTCGCGGGATGGAGAAACTTTACGTCGGGACCTACAACCGCTTCCGCAAAGCGATGGCCAACGTGCCGCACGAATTGCCGGACCAGGAAGAGCTGAAGACGCTGGCTTCTCCCTTCTTCCACCACGAACTGCGTGGCGGCGAAGGACACATGCTCATCGGCAAGGCGCTGCACGCGCATTTGCACAAACATGCCAACATGACCTGCGAACTCTCGCCCTATTCCTGCATGCCCAACACCATGTCGCAGGGCGCCATGGCCAACGTGCTTGGCCGTCATCCTGACCTGCTCTACGCTCCCATCGAGATCAAGGGAGATGCGGAAGTGCACGCGCTCTCGCGCTGCCAGATGATTTTGACCGAGGCCAAAAAGCGATCGCAGTCCGAGTTCGTGGAAGCCATGGCCAAGACCGGTTTGACTCTTGAAAAAGTTCGCCAGATTGAAGCCAAGCATCCCAAAGTCAAGAAGGCCACGTACCGCGTGCCGCACATGGGCTACGCGTGCACGGCGGCAAATTACGCTTTGCACCTCGCGAGCTTGTAAGGTAAGCGGGTGGCGCACCCTTTGTGACTTACAAAGGGTGCGGGTTTAGAGTCAAGCGTAGCCGGGACTTTGTGGAAGGTCGGTACGAAAATCCCCACCCTTGCCAAACCCGCAAGGATGGGGCACCCGACCACATCTAACACGGGAACCGAAATCAACGAGGTCTCCTCAATGGCTGACGGGAACATCGTACAGATCGCTCCGCTCATGCGGGAACCGGGCATGGTGGAAATCAAGATGCCGCCAAAGCTCGCGCCCAGCACGAATGGAGCGATGATTTGCGGCGTCGACGTGGGAAGCACCACGGTCAAGTACGTTCTGGCTTCGCCGTCCGGCGAAGTCATCTCCCAGGCCTATGAGCGGCACAACACCAAGCAGGGAGAAAAAGTCCTGCAATTTTTGGCGCGCCTTGAGGCGCAACATGATTTCACGCCCTCGCGTGATCGTATCTTCCTGACCGGTTCCGGTGCGGGCCTCATCGCTCCCATCGTTGGTGCAAAGGTCGTGCAAGAAGTTGTCGCCGTTGCGGCCAGCGTCGAGAGGCTACACCCCAATGTCCGTTTTGTCAGCGAAATCGGTGGAGAAGATATGAAGACCATCTTCTTCAACGGCAATGGCACCACCAAGAGCAAGCAAGTGTTGATGCAGAGCGCCTGCTCGGGCGGCACCGGAACGTTTATCGAGAAGACCGCGCGCAAATTGCAAATTGCTCCGGAAGCGCTTTCCGAAATGCGCTACACGGGGCACACTCTGCACAAGATCAGCAGCAAGTGCGGAATCTTTGCCGAGGCCGACGCCAACACTCTGCTCAAGGCCGGCGTCACCGTCGACGAAATCATCGCTTCCCTGTTCGAGGCCGTGGTCTACCAAAACCTGGCCACGCTGACGCGCGGGAACACGCCGTCGCCGGAAGTTTTGCTGCTTGGCGGGCCGAATTTGTTTTTCAAGGGACTGCAAGAGGCCTGGAGGCTGCACCTCAAGCACATCTGGGAGGAACGAAAAATCCAGATGCCCAACGGCAAGGACCCCGAAGAATATATCGTGGTGCCGAAGGACGCGCTGTACTACGCGGCGCTGGGCTGCATCGAGGTGGCTCTCGGCGAGCAGCACACCGTTGGCATTTACCTGGGCACCAAGAAACTGCAATGGTGGATCGAAGAAGGCCAGTACGAGGACAAGAAGAAGCAGGGCCGCGGCGGGCTAAGCGACAATGCAGACAGTTTGAAGACTTTCATCGACGTGTACTCCAAGATGGACGCCACCTCGGCCGCAAACATCGAAGCCAAAGCGGCGTTATCTCCAACTGTAACAGTGGAGAAGAGAAAACTGGATCGCGTGGTGGTGGGCTGCGATTTTGGATCGACCACAGCGAAGGCCGTTTGCCTCGGGCCCGACAAGGAACTGCTCTTTTCCTGCTACGCACTGAGCAAGGGCAATCCGATTGAAGACGCAAAAATTTTGTTCCGCCAGCTGAAGGAAGCCATTGGCGACGGTGAAATTCTGGGCCTGGGAATTACCGGCTACGGAAAAGATTTGCTCAAGGGCATTTTGGGCGCGGATTGCGGCGTGGTAGAAACCATCGCGCACGCTTCCGCCGGGCTGCACTACTTCCCCGATGCCGATTGCATCTGCGACGTGGGCGGCGTTGACGTCAAGATCATGATCCTGAAGAACGGGACCGTCAGCGATTTCCGACTGAACTCGCAATGCTCCTCGGGCAATGGGGCGTTTCTACAGGGCGTCGCCGAGCGCTTCGGCATTCCTCTGAGCGAAATGGCCGACAAGGCGTTTTTGGCGCAGGCCATGCCGCAACTATCCATGGGATGCGGCGTGTTTCTGCAAAGCGACATCGTCAACCAGCAGCGCAAGGGCTGGCAGGCGGAGGAAATTCTTGCCGCTTTGTGCTCGATCCTGCCGCTGAATGTGTGGATTTATGCGGGCGGCATGAACAACCTCTCGCAAGTGGGCAAGAAATATATTTTGCAGGGCGGCACGCACAAGAATCTGGCAGTGGTGAAAACGCAGGTCGATTTCATCCGCTCCAAAGTTCCCGACGCGGACGTCGTCGTGCATCCTTATTCCGGAGAAGCCGGAGCGATCGGCGCGGCGCTCGTTTCGCTGGACTGGTGGGAAAAGGGCGGCAGGAGCGCATTCCGCGGCTTCGATGTGATCGAAAAGCTGACCTACAACACGACCACCGCGAAAGAAACGATTTGCAACTGGTGCCCCGTGAATTGCCAGCGCAGTTTCATCGATGTGGCGCTGCCCGGCGGCCAGGGCCGCGAGTGGAGCAAGGTTCCCATCTCACTCGGCTGGGAGCGCGTCATCGTGAACAACTCCTGCCCCAAGGGACTTGTGGAAGATTTGAATGAAATGAAAGTGATCAAGGCCGGAATCGAGAAAAACAAGCATGCCTTTCCCAACATTGCAGACATGGTTCGGCAAGAAGGCTTCCGCCGAGTCACCGCGTCCGCCTAAGGACCGCTCCGGAATCCGCGTCGGGATTCCCAAGGTCCTGAACATGTGGAGCACCCATCAATTCTGGGTCGCTTTTCTGCGCGAAATCGGAATCAGCTCCGAAAACATTGTCTTCAGCTCGGACACTTCCGAGGAGCAGGGCCGCGAATTCGGCAAAGGCCGCGGCACCGTGGACTGCTGCTATCCCGTGAAGGCCATGAGCGGGCACTACGGCGAACTGGTCTTCGGCCAAAAAAATAAACTGCACATCATCCTGAGCCCCATGATTTATTCGCTGCCATCCTTCATGCGCGGGCACACTTCGGAAAATCTGGCCTGCACGCGCGTAATGGCCGGGCCGGAAAATATCCGCGCCGGTTTCGTGAAGGAAAGCGACGTGTTCGGCGACAACGGAATCAAGTACGCTGCGCCGTTCGTGAACATGGCCGAGCCGGAAATGGTTCCCAAGCAAATGTACGACTGTCTGAAGGATGTGTTCGACATCGACATGGCCGAAGCACGGCGCGCCGTGGATGCCGGATACACCGCCTTGCGCACATTCAACGAAAAGGCGCAGGCGGAAACACGCAAGATTCTTACCTGGTGCGCGCGCAATTCAAAACCATGCGTGCTGGTGCTGGCCCGCCCCTACCACATGGACCCGGGCATCGGGCACGAGATCGAGGCCGATTTGCAGGCCTACGGCTACCCCATCGTGTGGCTGCAATATCTTCCCGTGGATAAAGATTTGCTGGACTGGATTTTCGGCGAGGAAGTGCAGGCCAAGAAAATCCGCTCGCCGCTGGATATCTCCGACGTGTGGACTTCGTCCAACAGCAGCAACACCAACGAAATTATGTGGGGCGCGAAATTCGCGGCGC
>Ga0206831_1123_pt1 | contig 23701 bp, 18 predicted proteins | sample Alteio_BWOrgCont_73_FD_152876 | JGI IMG/M metagenome (GOLD analysis project Ga0206831, IMG submission 152876) | Enriched cells from forest soil in Barre Woods Harvard Forest LTER site, Petersham, Massachusetts, United States -... | ecosystem: Environmental > Terrestrial > Soil > Temperate forest >...
TTGTTCGGGGATAGCGGTGTTGTGTGTTAAAGTGCTATCATGCAATGCTGTTTTGTCCTGTACCGGATTGTTATCATGTAATTCTTCAGTGCTAGGACTGGTATTATCAATAAATTCAGCGAATGCAAACTTCTCATCTTCCTCAGGAGAGGGGGGATCGGCTGCTATTTCTTGATAAGGAGACTGATTAGAATCTTCAGCTACAGTCTGTTCATGGTTTTCCTCATGCTGCGTTTCACTATTGTATATTGCATGATCATCAAGCTCATCCTCATTAAATTCCTCAGGAGAAGGAGTATCGGCTGCTATTTCTTGATAAGGAGACTGATTAGAATCTTTAGCTACAGTCTGTTCATGGTTTTCCTCATGCTGCGTTTCGCTATTGTATGTTGCATGATCATCAAACTCATCCTCATTAAATTCCTCAGGAGAGGGGGTATCGGCTGCTATTTCTTGATAAGGAGACTGATTAGAATCTTCAGTTATAGCCTGTTCATGGTTTTCCTCATGCTGCGTTTCACTATTGTATGTTGCATGATCATCAAACTCATCCTCATCATCGAGTAGGTGAGGATCTGTGGATTCGGTAGGAAGTACAGCAGTGTCGTAGGTATAGTTTTCTGCAGGGAGGCTTTCATTATGGGGTAAAGCTTCGTCATCAAATGCATCAAATTCTTCTGTTTCTTGATGATAAGATTGATTAACATCATTTTGTACAAACTGTTCAGGCTGTACAAACTGCTCAGCTTCTTCGCCAAACTCTGTATGCTCTGCATAGTCATTATTGTAATAATCAGATTGGCCAGGTGCACCTGTTTCTTCCTGATTATAATCCATAGGCATAGGCGGAGGATTAAAGGTTTCATTTTGAGGAGGGGCGTCATCCACCACTATATCCTCTTTCTGGAGTTTTCTTGGATCAAAAGGTTCTTGTACAGGAATAGGGGTAGGCGGCAACAGGCGCTTTACAAAGAATGGATCTGCGTAATATTTAATTTTCTTAGAGCGTATAGGGCTGCAGGATTCAACAAGCACGATTTGATCATCACGCGGTAAGGTAATGACTTCTTGTGGTAATAACAGCGCTCTAGAGACATCTGAAACGTTTAGTGAACGGGAAGCTGGGTTTAAATCAAGGAATTTTGGTTTGCTTTGAGAGGCTTGCTCAACGGTCTTATTGCCACATAATTCAGAGATAAGTTTGGCAGTTTCGATATTGTTGGCAGAGAAAGTAATACGGAATGTTGAGTTGGAAAGGAATGTATTCATTCCTGGTTCTTCATAGGTACCTTTGAGCTGCTGGGTATCCTGAATAATTAAGAACAAACGGACATTATAACCTCGGAAATAAGCAATACCTGATAGAAATTGTTCCATTTTTCCCAGTGTTGGAAACTCGTCAAGCATGAATAAAACGCCGTAGGGCTCTTCATTCTTCTTAGGAATTTTGCGGCTGAGAAATTCAGAAGCCTGCTGATAAAACACCTGCATTAGGGGTTCAAGACGTTGAATATTATCAGGGGTTAGCCCGACATAAACCGTCGTACGTTCTTTTTTAAAGAGCTGGACGTTAAAATCGCTGGTAGCTGTTGCCGTATCAATTAATGGGTTGGCCCAGAGTTCAAGACCCGAGTTCAAGGTCGATACCACGCCAGAACGTTCTTTATCTGCTTTTTGTAAGAAAGCAGCAATGTTCATATAGGCGACAGGGTGGATTTGCTTACCAATAGTATCCAGTACGACCGCTAGGTTATAGACGACGTCATCACTACGCAGAGTACGTACCACTTCACCAAAAGATTTGATTTTTTCGGGTACCGCCAGCAAATATAATACTACTCCTACAAACAAGCTGCGCGCTTCGTTATTCCAGAATTCTTTTTCTGGTAAGATCAAGTTAGCGATTTTTTGTACGTCATCCACCATCTGTCCAGGTTTTTTACTGACCCAGTCAATGGGGTTATAGCAATGGGTGATACCATCTGGTTCTGCTGGTGACCATACAAAGACTTTTTGTCCCTGTTTTGCACGCCAGCCACTGGTGATTTCATGATTTTCCAGTTTGATATCATGGACGATAACGGAATCTTTCCAGAATAATAAATTAGGGATAACAAACCCTACCCCTTTACCGGAGCCGGTTGGTGCAAAAAGCAATGCATGCTGATAGCCACCGGCAATAAAAAACCCCTTTTTATCTTTCCCCATTAACATGCCTTCTTTGGAACGTAAGCCGGCTTTTTTCACTTCAGCTTCGGTGGCCCATTTTGCATCGCCATGCAGGGATTCTTTAGCTCTGTAAGGACGGAAATCAAGGAGAGGGGCTCGGAAAATATAAGCAAATGCTGCCAATGATCCAAAAGGTACAATCATTGAGAATATGAGTTTGGGAATATAGAAATCATTATATGAAGCAGTAATTTGCGTGCGATACAGCCACCAGAACCAGAATCCTCGTGCTATTAAGAAATCAACAATCATGCTTGGGTTTGGGGTGACATAATCTGGCCCCCAGACTAGCGTAGTAAATAACACACTAGCGACATAAAGCGCGAGTAGCAGGATACCAATAACTAATCCACTTATAATAATAAAATTGCGGAAATGACGCATGTCAGGCCCCTTAATTAATCTGTGCTAGGAGCATGCCGCCCCTTGAAATATACTTCAGAAATATAACGTCGCCCGCCATCGGCACGTTTTAATTGGACTACGACATCAATCACAGCCAATATATAATTTTTTATTTCTTCTGGAGGCATTCCCAACCCGGCTTGCATCACCATCAGTTTAAGCTGTTCTAGTGCCATAGCAGGCGTATCAGCATGCAATGTTGAAATTGATCCAGGATGACCAGTATTAATGGCGCGAAGGAAACTAAACGCTTCAGCGCCACGTAACTCTCCTACAATAATACGATCTGGACGTAAGCGCAAGCATGCTTCAATTAAATCTTGTGTTGATACTTTTGCACGTCCCTGTCCTCCTTTTGAGGCAAGTAAATGGACACGGTTTGGATGTTCTGGAAGCATGACTTCACGGGCATCTTCACAGGTAATTAAGCGTTCGTGTGTTGGTATTTCAAGGAGGGCAGCATTGGTAAATGTTGTTTTCCCCGTTGAGGTACCACCGCTAATAATAATATTTTTTTTGACAGTAACGGCCATGCGTAAAAATTCTTTGATACGGTGCTCGTTAAGCAATCGGGAAAGTTCAGGACTATGGGGGTCTTCAATGTCATCGGTGGCAGTGTTATCAAAAGCCCCCATTTTTTCATAAAGCTCTAAATCATAACGCGTGGTTGAGCCTTTACGTATCGACATTGCCACCGTACCTGGTTCACAAGCAGGTGGAAAAACGATCTGTATACGAAAGCCGTTGGGAAGCGTTGCTGAAAGCAATGGGGCTTCTTCACTAATACGTTGTTCGGTGGATTGCGCTACTAATCGGGCTAGGCCCTTGAGGTGCTCTAGATCAAGTTCAGGTAGCATTTCAAGGCGCATGTCGCCACGCTTTTCTACCCATGCTTCACCAGGGCGATTAACTGAAATTTCAGCAACTCCTTCTTCAGCAAAAATCTGATGGAAAGGTGTTAAATAAGTTTCAAGAGCGGTATGACTCATTGCAATAACTTTACAGGATTAGCAATTGTTGCTGGAAATACCAGATCATGGTTGACATAGACAATAATTTTGGTGCCCTGATCGACAGTAATAGTAGGATTAATATCAAGATAATCTTGGCTGATACCCTGCGTAATACCGCCCATCTGATTGACTGAATTGCCAATGGCTACAGCGGTTGGAGAGGATGTTGTTGTCGTAGTTGTGCCTGTGCTTCCTGTTGATGTGGATGTGGAAGAGGCATTTTGTGTATTGGATACTTTATTAGCAACAATGGCAAAGCCGGTACTGATCGTGCTAAGCAAAATAGCGCTGCTAAAGAGTTCTTGGTAGCGATTATCTACATCGCCATCCAGTCCGGTACGGCCTAATTGGTCAGTAGCTGGTGAATCAATAGCAATATCTATACCATCAGGCCTAATTAAACGTGACCAAATAATGTTTACACGGCGTTGCCCACGCTGGACAGCGGCTTGATAAGTGCCAATAAGACGAGAGCCTTTGGGGATCAATATTGTTTGTCCTGCTTCAGCATAAACATCGCGACTTACGACTGCCCTGAGGGAGCCTGGCAGGTCTGTATTAATAGCTGTTTCAAGCACTGCGTCAATCAATTTGCCCTGTGCTATCATTGAGGCGGTACGGCCAATACGTGTTGCTTTAACTTGTGAAGCGCCTGTATGTGCCATATCAAAATCATCATCACTCGTACCAGAACCGCCAACAAGGTCAGTAATTTTCGTTTTATCCTGACTGCTTTTATCCTTGCTACTATCTTCACTACCGCCAGTACCACCACCGCTTAACATCATGGTAGAATTACGGTGTGCTTTACGTTTGGCTTCTTCGGCCATAAATTCTTTTCGTTGTGCTTCTTCTTCGGCTCTGGTTCGCGCTTCTTCATCCTTTTTGTTATTGATAAAAGGTAATGGGGCCATCAGAGGAGCAGGGGCTTGTACGGTAGGTGGGGGAGGGGGAGCAGGCGGAGTAGGTGCTACGAGTGGCGGAGGTTCTGGCAAGCTAGGCATAACGGGCGCAGGGGCGGGGGCTGCTTCGGGTGCTGCGAGTTTAGTAGGAGGAACCTTGGGAGCTGCTACGGATGCTGTCTGTTGTGCAGTTTTTTTTGCTTTTTCTTGGGGGGTTTCTGCAAAGAAACTATAATAGACAGCAGCAATAATGACGATGGCAATCACTACCATTATCAGAATATTTTTACCTGGCGCGGCTGCGACCGGCGATAAACCACTCTCTACTTCAGGCTCAATATAATGTTCTTCGTTCTCGTCGTGCGTATAATCATGTTCGTTGTGCGGATTATCTGTAACCATAATACAAACCTTATCTACTGTAATTCAATATAAATATTAATGCCCAGTGGGGGAAGGCAACATCATGGGATTACTGTTAGCAGGGGGCATAAATTGTGCCGTTGGTGCTGGATTCATTGAGGGTTGATTATTAGGAAATGCATTGGCTAGAGGTTGTCCTACCCGGTCTAAATGATGTGGATCAGAAGGATAAAAGAAGCGCACAACATATACTAGTTCTTCATCAATGTGCTCATCAGGCATTTTCGACAGTAAATCAAATTGATAGGTATGGCGATTGGTAATGATCGTGAGGTTAGTATGGGCATTGGCTTCAAATGTTTGTATAAAGAGCCGTCTATCTAGAGGCATGAATTTCCAGGAATAGGTGTCACCTGCAACCAATGTTTGGATTTGTTCGCCTAATCCAAATTCAATATGTGACTGGTATCCGTAATGGACAACGATAGGATATACTTCATTTTCGTTATAGACATATGTTTTTATTCTGCTGTCGGTAGTGATGGGGGTTTCCGCATAGGCAGGAGATAAAGAGAGTAAAATGAGTACAATAACACCACTAAAAAAGCATTTAGTAATAGGCTCTAACAATTTATAACGTTTCATCATCAACTCGATACTCGGTTACCTGGAATCCCAGCGGATTAATCTCAAGATCGGCAGCATGTGCCTCAATGCCTACAAACTGAAACTTAATAGTGGCGATTTTAGGGTGACCTACACCGGTTGTACCATTATCAAGGACGGAAAAGCGAATTTGTGTTTTGTTATCTTCAAAAAACTGAATAGAACGTATTTTAAGGGTGCTTTTGCCGCCGGAACCATAGAGTTTGAGAGGGTTGTGTTGATCATCATTTAAGCTGGCTCGATAGCCAGCATAAACTCTGTTGGTTGAAAATAACCGTACCAATGTTGTGCTATTAAACTCAAAGTCCATAGGATCGTAGGTTTCACGTGCACGCAAATACTTGAGAAGGAAATATTTTTTGATTGATTCATCACCTGTTAATGTTTTGGAATCAAGAGGGTTAACGACATTGGTAATGCCTGTTTTTTCTTCCACTTCAATAACAAAAGGATTAACCGTTTTACTTAGGGAAATTTGCCCGATGACAAAAACGCCTACTAATATGCAGGCCAAGGCTAGAATCGTTATGATGAGTAATATGTTACGTTGAACCACCACAGTTTCATAGCGATCAGAATACCAATTTCGTGATTCGGCAATTAAATCACCTGAATCTAGTGATAAATTTTTCTCTGTAACCCTTTTAAACAAGGATGTTATGACACTCACTGTTTGTACCAACACAAATTGATTAGCTTAACTATAGCGTCCTTTTAACGCCTAATTATATATTCTAATCGGAAAACTATAAATTTCTACTAAAAAATCATCTATCCTCATGCTTATAGCAGGATTTTAGCAATATTAATAAATAACTGGCATCTCCTCATCATAAGAAGATGCCAGTAATTAAGAAGAGATAGGGGGTGGTTGTTTTTGGCGCATACCATTTTTTACAACAGCTTGACGTAATGTTTGCTTGATCATAATGCCGCTGCATTCGCCTTTAATGAGGAATTCATCAGCCCCCATCATCAATGCTTCAGTGGCAATGGCTTCTTCCGAATGGCCACTTAGAATAACAATGGGAATATCAGGGAAAGCGCTTTTGAGAAGGCTGATGGATTTTAGGCTCTTAGAGTCCGGAAGGTCAAGGTCAAGCAAGATAACATCAATGGTTTCTTTCTCTAACATCACCATACCCTCTGTCATTGTGCTGGCCTTGTGAATCACCATATCAGCGATAATACCACTATGTGACATTGATTGCAGAATAGAAATTTGTTCCGTACGGACATCCTCAATGTAAAGAACGCTTAGTACTCTATCAGTGCTGGCATTTAATGGAGAAGAATGAGTTGTAGGTGTTTTTAGCATGTTATGCCTCATTACTGGCGGCCGTTTGTAAAGTGAAATAAAAAGTAGAACCATTTTCGACTATTGGTGATTCTGCTGCCTGCTCTATGGTGTGTGACTCTACCCAGATATTGCCGCCTGAACATTGGATAATTTTTTTGCACAACGCTAATCCAATGCCAAGGCCTGGGTATTTTTCATCGGTATGTAGTTTTTGGAAAAGGCCAAAAATAATATCGGTATATTCTTCCTCAATACCGATGCCGTTATCACGGATGGCAAATTGCACCATATCATCGATACGGGTTGCTGAAATGTTAATTACCAGAGGTTCTGAGCTTTTAAATTTGATGGCATTATCAATCAGATGTGTAAAAACTAAACCCAATTGCTTTTCTTTGCCTATGACAACGGGTAATGGCTTGGCATGTATCGTAGCAGAAGCAAGTGCGCCGCTATTATTAAAATTAGTCAGGACATTGCTGAGTATTTGGTTGCAATCAACAACTGAACGAGGCTTATCGCTGCCCAGTTCGATAGATAAATAGTCAAATATTGCTGCGACCATATTCCGCATTCGTTCAGTTTGCTGATGAATAGCGCTAATCCAAACCTGTTCTTCAGAGGCGGGTTGTTCTTTAAATTTTTCCTCAAGCAGCCCATAATAATTAGTAATAATATTAAGTGGTGATTTCAGGGTATGGGATGCTAAATTATTCATCAGGGCAACATCTTCCTGTAAACGGGTGCATTTTTCTGAAAAATCCTGTCTCATATAGTTAGGCATAGAGCGGGGAAGTGAAGTAGGAGGGTGGTATATATTTTTGGTTGTGTTCATTGTTTTATCCTCAGTGTAAGATGCTTGTCTGTCTGCTTTATTTAGGTGATGTTATTGTGGTGTTTATTTTTTAGATCTTATGTGGTTTTAGGATATAGAAAGATCAATAGCACATAGAAATAGAATACAGCAAAATACTGTAAAACTATAGGAGAATAAGCACAATGAATGTATTTTTCATCGGAAAAATAGCATAAGCGACGAAGAAAACTTCTTGGATAATGATTAAAAACAATCAGTATAACAACTAATTTAATTTAATAAAATAACTGTGAATAATATACTAATGGCTGTATAGCGTATTTTAGTGTTGACAGACGGGGCAATAAAATGTTGAACGCCCGCTTTGCACAATACGCATGATATCGTGGCTACATAGATAGCAAGGTTGATGGGCGCGGCCATACACATAAAACTTGTGTTGAAAATAACCGGTTCTGCCATCTGTTTGTACATAATTGCGTAGCGATGAACCGCCTGACGCTATGGCATCAAGTAAGACCTGCCGGATAGCAGGGATCAAACGTTCCAGCCCATCAAGGTCAATAGTTTTGGCAGGATGTGTAGGTAATATGCCTGCTTTAAAGAGGCTTTCAGCGGCATAAATATTGCCAATACCCACTACAATCGCATTAGACATCAAAGCGGTTTTAATGGGCATATTGCGGTTGGCTAAAGCTTGCTGTAGGTAGCTAGCGGTAAAATGGTTGCCGAGTGGTTCGGGGCCTAGGGAAGTGATAAGTGCGTGATCAGATAGTAGTGCACTCGTAGTTAGGGCAATTAAACCAAAACGGCGTGGGTCATTAAAGACAATTTCACTGCCATCATCCATGTCAAAAATCACATGGTCGTGGGATGAGGCAATTGGCCGCTTTGTAGAATAGACACTGATACTGCCACTCATGCCAAGATGCATTAGCACAATGCTATCATCATCCAGGGTCATGAGGATATATTTTGCCCGTCTTGTAATATGGATAATACGCTTGTTGAGGAGCGATGCTTTGAGATTGTCCGGGAAAGGGACGCGTAAACCTTTCGTGCCGAGTGTTAATTGTGTAATGACACGACCAGCACTGCTCTGGCTTAGTCCACGGCATACAGTTTCAACTTCGGGGAGTTCTGGCATGATATTGTATGACTTCTTATATATCCTTGTATGGATAGAAAAAGGGGGGCAGGGGCATTAGGGGGAAGGGTAAGTGATGTGCAAAATCACTCCCTAACTCCTAACCCTTTGCATCTCTGTTATCCGCGTAATATTCCGTTGGTTGCTTTCATTACATCCACCACGATTTTGCCGCAGGCAATCTCAATATCCTCATCGGTCAGTGTCCGTGTTTTTGATTGCAGTGTGACTGAAATTGCCACGGATTTTTTGTCCTCATCCACGCCTTTGCCACGATATATATCAAATAAAGCGACATTGGTAATCAGTTCTTTATCGGCAGCACGAGCGCTTCGTAATAGTGTTTCTACCGGTACATCATTGTTGACAATAAAGGCAAAATCACGGGTGGTTGCCTGAAAATCTGAAAAATCAGGCGCAGGTTTGCGGCCTTGCTTCGGTTTAGAAACAGGCATTGCAGAGGCAATGATTTCAAAGGCATAGACGGGGTTTTTGAGGTCAAAGGTTTTTTGTATGACGGGGTGAATTTCCCCAAAATAAGCCAGTATATTTTTGCCGCCGAGGCTAATGACACCGGAACGGCCAGGATGGTACCAACTGGGTGCTCCACGGTTGATTGTTACCCGGTCAGTGGGGACGCCACTTTCAGCCAGCAGGGCAAAGCAGTCGGCTTTGACATCAAATACATCAATGTCACGTGCATCATGGTAATAGGATTTTGCAGCTGTTTTACCAGTGCGGATGCCTGACATCATCAGGCGTTGTTCGCCAGGAATATTGCCAAAAAACTCAGGGCCAATTTCAAATAAGGCGAGATCAAAAAAGCTACGGGCATGATTACGGTTTGCTGCATCAAGCAAATTAGGCAGCAGGCTAGGGCGCATGGATTCCAGGTCAACACTGATTGGATTTTCTAACCGTAAAGCGGCACTTCCTCCACCAAATAAGACCGCTTTGTCTGTCGGCATAAATGAATAAGTGACGGTTTCTGTTAAGCCACGTGTAGCAAGTAAGCGGCGGCTGGTAGCAATACGGCGCTGTTGTGCTGATAATATGGGCAATGTGCTTTGCGCTGCAGCAGGCAAGGGTAATAGTGGCAATGCATCATAACCAATCACACGCAGTACTTCTTCGACAATGGCAGCTTCACAGTCAATATCGTGGCGCCAGGAAGGAATTGTCAAATGATTGCCGTGAAGAGTAAAACCAAGCGCGGTTAAGATCGTATGGAGTTTTTCTTCATCAACGGTCAACCCGCCTAATGTAGCGATTTTATCCATAGAAAATTGGATGCTGCGTTGTGGTTCGGTCTTGCCTACGCTTATGATTGTTCCCGCTTCACCACCGCATATGGATAGGATTAATGCACTTGCCAGTTCCAGGCCGGTTTCTACAAAATCTTCATCGGTGTGGCGTTCAAAACGATAACGGGAATCGCTATCAATCTGTAATGCACGTCCTGCTTTTGCCACAGCGGCTGGATCAAATAAGGCGGATTCAAGCAAAATAGTGGTGCTAGTGCGTGAGCAACTGCTGTCACTACTGCCAATGACGCCGCCCAATGCCAGTATTTTGCTATGATCTGCAACGACAGTCAGCCCTTCACTAAGGGTATAGCGGTTGCCGTTTAAAGCATGGAACACTTCGCCTTCCTTGCTTTCGCGTATGGTAACACTGCCATCAAGCAGGGCCTGGTCATAGACATGCAAGGGACGGCCGTAAGTGAAAGCAATATAATTGGTAATATCAACCAAAGCAGAAATTGGTTTTACGCCAATGGCTTTTAGGTATTTTTGCATCCAATCGGGGCTTGGGCAATTGGTGACACCAACAAAAGAACGGCAAGTAAATATACTACAGTTTGCTGTGTTGATCGTAACAGAGATGGTTTTTGACGAATCTACAGTCACTTGTGGTAATATAAGTTTTTTGAGTGTGCCCAGGCCACTTGCTGCTAGATCGCGGGCAATACCATACACACCAAGGCAATCGCCACGGTTTGGTGTAATGGCAATTTCAAACACAGGGTCATCAAGGCCTGCCAGCGTGACGTAAGGGGCGCCAGGGATAGCATTGCTTGGCAATTCAATAATGCCGCTTTCATCATCACCAACCATTAATTCCTTAGCCGAACACAGCATACCATGACTATCTACGCCACGGATTTTGGAAGCCTTGATCACCAACCCATGGGCAGGGATGGTAGTACCAATCGGCGCCAGTATGACCTTAATACCAGCTCTGGCATTTGGTGCACCACAGACGATTTGTAATGTCTCACTGCCGTTATTCACACGACAGACTTGCAGTTTGGTTGCGTCAGGATGAGGGCAGGCTTCCAGTATTTCAGCTACTTTAAATGGGGCGAGTTGTACTGAGCGGTCAATAACATGCTCTACCTCAAGCCCAAGGGCTGTTAAGCGAGCACTGATTTCATCAACCGATGCATTCGTATCTAAAAATTCTTTCAGCCAAGAGAGGGTAAATTTCATCGCGTCAATCCTCCAATCAAGGATGGAATATCAAGTGCTGGGAAACCATAATGCTGTAACCAACGGCTATCACTATCAAAAAAAGTACGCAAATCAGCAATGCCATATTTGAGCATGGCCAAGCGTTCAAGCCCTAACCCAAAGGCAAAGCCCTGATAGCATTCAGGATCAACGCCGACATTGGTGAGTACAGCTGGATGGACCATACCACACCCCAGTACTTCTAACCATGATTTGCCGGCACCAATTTTCAGTTCGCCATTTTCCCAGGAGCACCCAATATCAACTTCGGCGGAGGGTTCAGTAAAAGGGAAAAAGCTTGGACGAAAACGGACGGGAATATTGTCATTTTCAAAAAAACGATGGATAAAATCGGTAATACAGCCTTTTAAATGGGCCATGGTGATATGCTTGTCCACCAGTAACCCCTCAACTTGGTGAAACATCGGTGTATGGGTCATGTCAGAGTCGCAACGATACGTGCGGCCAGGAGCAATAATGCGGTAAGGAGGCTTATTGCTTTCCATGGTACGTATTTGTACCGAAGACGTCTGGGTACGCAACACCATTTTACGCCCATCACTTCCTTCCGGTAAATAAAATGTATCATGCATTTGCCGTGCGGGATGGGTTTCAGGGGTATTGAGGGCAGTGAAATTGTGGAAATCATCCTCAATATCAGGCCCTTCTGCTACCGTAAATCCCATTGCACCAAAAATCGCTGTGATTTCTTCAGTGGCCTGGCTGATGGGATGGATAGTACCGCATTGTATTGAGCGGATGGGGGCAGTAATATCAATGGTTTCGCTTGCTAGCCTGGCATTGATAGCAGCGGTTTCGAGGATATTTTTTTGGTACTCAATGGTTTCGCTAATATATTGTTTTACGTCATTAACAGCTGCCCCAAAACTTTTGCGTTCTGTATCAGCTAAGGTACCAAGCAACTTCATTTGTGCCGTAATCAGCCCTTGTTTCCCTAAGTAATGGATACGAATTTTCTCGAGTGAATCCAGTGAATCACAAGCCGTAAGTTCACGGGAAAAATTTGTAGTGAGGTGTGAGAGGTCAGTCATAAGTAGGTTTCAGTTGTTAGTTGTTAGTTGTCAGTTGCCAGTAGTACTTTACTGAAAACTGACAACTGACTACTGACTACTGATTTACGCTGCTTTCTTATCAAGCGCTTTTTTTACCTGAGTAACAACAGCTTTGAAAGATTCAGGTTCGCGGATTGCCATATCGGAGAGTACTTTACGATCAAGTTCAATACCGGCAAGTTCTAGGCCATTGATGAAGCGTGAATAGACCAGGCCATGTTCACGGACAGCGGCGTTAATACGCTGAATCCACAAAGCACGGAAATCACGCTTTTTGGTGCGACGGTCGCGATAGGCATATTGTAGAGCCTTTTCGACTTTTTCAATCGCAATTTTAAAGCAGTTATTAGCGCGGCCTCTATAGCCTTTGGCAGCTTTGATTACTTTTCTATGGCGGGCATGGGTAGTAACACCACGTTTAATGCGAGACATATATTTACTCCAGGAAAGTTAGGGATTATATACCGTAGGGTAAGAATTTTTTGATAATGAACTTGGCATCGCAATCTTGCAGAATGGTAGTACCACGCAGATTACGAATTTGTTCATTGCTTCTTTTTACCATACCATGGCGTTTACCCGCCTGACCGGCGCGCACTTTTCCTGTTGCGGTAAGCGTAAAACGCTTTTTAGCCCCGCTTTTGGTTTTCATTTTTGGCATTTCAATCCTCATAATCTAGACGTAAAACATAGCAAGCAGGCATGCCAAAGCCCATGTTGCATAAAACAGAGTGCTCCTTATAACGTTATGTGAAATATATTGCAAGCACTAAAAGGGAGGGGCTAGGTTCTAGGGGGCAGGCGTTAGGGGGGAAGAATATAATTTGTTTTGGTTGTTATAAATTATATATAACCTTATATAATAACCATTCCCTAATGCCTAGAACCTAGCCCCTAACCCCTAAAGGACAGACATGACGTATAATGAACAAAAAACCTCCTGGTTTGGCCGTCTGAAAGCAGGACTTAGTAAAAGCTCTACCAAAATTAGCGATGGTATTACCGGTATTTTCACCAAACGTAAGCTGGATGCTGAGTCGATTCTGGAGCTTGAAGAAGTGCTGATTGCCGCGGATATCGGGGTAGCAACAGCAGCTTTGATTACCGAGAATATTGCACGTAATCGTTTTGATAAAGAAATTTTACCCGATGAAATCAAGCAGGCAGTTGCTGATAATATCGCTGAAATATTGCTTCCTTATGCAAAGCCGCTTGTGGTGGATGCGGCACTAAGCCCGCAAGTGATATTGGTATGTGGTGTGAATGGTAATGGTAAGACGACGACGATTGGAAAATTGGCGCAACAGTGGAAAATGGATGGTAAGAAAGTGATGATAGCGGCGTGTGATACGTTTAGGGCCGCGGCGGTTAGTCAGTTGGAAATATGGGCAGAACGCACGGGGGCGCCGCTGATTCAAGGAGCACATGAAGCAGAACCGGCGAGCGTTGCTTATATGGCACTTGAGCAGGCAAAGGCAGCAAAAGCCGATGTGTTATTGATTGATACGGCAGGTCGTTTGCAAAATAAAACCAATTTGATGGACGAGCTGGCAAAGATCATCCGTGTGCTAAAAAAACTTGACCCGAATGCACCACATAATACAGTGTTAGTGTTAGATGCGACAACAGGGCAAAATGCTCACAGCCAAGTGAATGTTTTTAAGAAAATGGTTAATTTGACCGGGATTATTGTTACTAAACTGGATGGTAGTGCTAAAGGCGGGGTAGTTGTAGCGCTTGCTAAACAGTTTGAGTTACCTATCCATGCGATTGGTGTTGGTGAAGGAATTGATGATTTGCGTGCTTTTGATGCGATGAGTTTTGCGTGTAGTTTGGTGGGGATGCCAGAGAAGGAATAATTGATGATGAGGCGACTTCTAAAAAGTAGTTTAGGATCTATTATTACAGTGCTGCTGTTACTCTGTTACAGCACTCAGGCTTATGCAATGTCGACGATCAGAGATGCAGAAATTGAGTCGACCGTACGGGCATTATCGACGCCGATTTTTAAAGCAGCGGGACTGGTGCCAGAAAATATCACCATTATTCTGGTCAATGATCCGCAGATTAATGCTTTTGTTGACGGAGGGATGAATTTATTCCTAAATACGGGCTTGATGACACAATTTGATAAGCCAGAAGTATTGGTGGGGACGGTAGCGCATGAAAGTGGCCATATAGCAGGCGGGCATTTGGCGCGTAATAGCGATAAGTTCAAAAATTTAACCATTGGATCAGTCATCGGTCTTGGTTTAGGGGCAGTAGCGATGGCACTGGGTTCGCCGGATGCCGGAATGGCGATGATCCAGGGAAGTAGCCAAGTGGCGCAGCGTGAAATGCTGCAATATTCACGTGAAAATGAGGAGGCAGCAGACCAGGCAGCACTGAAATTTTTAGATAAAACAGGTAATACAGCGTCTGGATTATTGGAATTACTTGAATATCTTAATCAGGAAGAACATCTACTTTACGGGACAATAGATCCCTATCTGCAGACGCACCCGCTTAGCCGTGACCGCATTGAGCATATACGTAACCATGTGGGACTAGAAATGACGCCTGGGGCAGGGACGATTACGCCAGCGCTGCGCGTTGCGTATGCACGCTGTTATGTCAAGCTCCATGCCTATTTTGATCCTCCCAGTCAAACACTCAAGAAATACCCTCCTAGTAGCCATACAGCACTATCGCGCTATGCACGGGCAATTGCCTATCAAAAGATTCCTGATTTGCAGAAATCCTTTAATGAATTAGATAGTCTGCTGGCCGAATTTCCGCGTGATCCGTATTATCTTGAATTAAAGGGGCAGATATTGCTTGAAAATGGCAGAGCACCAGAAGCAGTGCCGTACTATGCTAAAGCAGTCAGCATACTACCGAGAGAGACGTTGCTCAGTGCTGAACTTGCTACGGCTCAAATTGCCGCAGCAGATGATGATACAATACATAGTAAACAATTATTAGAATCAGCAATTGCCACACTAAATCATGACCGTATTAGTACCCCCAGGGATTTGATGCTGTTTGAGCAGCTCGAAATTGCCTATGGCAAGCTGGGGGTAAAGGGTATGTCGTATTTAATGCATGCAGAATTAGCATCGATCAATAAAAATAAAGAGGATACTAAGAAGTTTGCTAAATTAGCGGAAAAATATTTAACCGCTAACACGCCCGCCTTTATACGGGCACAGGATTTGTTAAAAAATTAACAATGTGTGCATTTTTGTACCACACTTACGCATTAAATCATTATAAATTACCCTTTTGCTCATAATTGTAATTTACAAACTGGTGAATACAGGAAATACTATACAGTGTTTTATCGCCCTTAGGACAAAGCGATTCATATTTTAATTCAAAAAGGAGTAGTTAGAGTGAAACCCACTAATTTAAAACCGGTGACTATCATTGTAGTCGTTGTGATAACTCTTTTTCTTGGCTATGGTGTTTTCAAGTACCTTGGCAATCAAATGGCAGGCTCTAAAGGAAAAGAAGAAATTGCAGCACTCACCAAAGATGATGTGCGTGCTTTGATTAAGGATTATATTAATGATCATCCTGAAGAAATTCTTAAATCCGTAGATGCAATGCAGCGTCGTGCTTCTGAAGAAACACAGAAAAATGCACAAAAGACTATTGCATCACGGCGGGCTGATATTGAAGATATAGCCACAACACCTTTTGTCGGTAACCCTAATGGTGATGTAAAGGTAGTACAGTTCTTTGATTACTCATGTGGATATTGTAAATCAGCACATCCTACGATTCAGCAATTACTGAATGATGATAAAAATATTACCTTTATCTATAAGGAATTCCCAATCCTTGGACCAATTTCTGAAGTAGCTGCGCGTTATGCCTTGGCTGTCTATAATCTTGATAAGAGCAAATATAATGAGTTTCATAACAGGTTAATGCTGGCGCATTTGACGAATGAAGAGGGTATTATAGCTATTGCCCAATCATTAGGTATTGATCCATCAAAATTAAAGATAGAAGCAAATAAACCTGAGATTATGGCGACTATCACTAAGAACCGTGAATTGGCTAAAGATATTGGTGTACGGGGAACACCTGCCTTTATCATCGGCGGTGAATTGGTACCTGGTGCAGTAGATTTAGCTGGTTTGAAAGCAAAAATTGATGATGCACGTAAGAAACCAGCAGCTACTGCTCCTGCAGCGGCTGTGCCTACGGCAACACCTGCAGCGGCGGCGGCACCAGCAGACAAGCCAGCGGATGCGTCTGCTCCAGCAGCTGCGCCTGCAACTGATAAGCCAGCAGATGCGGCAGCACCAGTTCCTACGGCTACTCCTGCAACAGCAACGGCACCAGCAGCAGATAAAACAGATAATGCAGCAACACCTGCGTCTACATCTGATAAACCTGCGACAGATAAACCAGATGATAAGGCACCTGCCCCAACATCAGCAGATCCACAGAAGCCTGTTGCTGAGTAAAAATATTACTCTATCAACAAAAGAAAAAGGCCAGAGATTATTCTGGCCTTTTTCTTTATTAGAATGGTCCTCAAGAAATTTCTTGCAGTTGTTACTAGTGCTGTCTACGATGAGCCATCTGCATAATGCCTTATAGTTAATTTGATGTCCAAAACTGCTTCCACTGAGATTATTATTGATAATGCTGCTGATGTTCCCTATCGGCTGCCTCCTTCGAATATTCTTGCCGAGCAAATGCTGCTTGGTGCGTTACTGATAAATAATGATGCGATGAATCGCGTGGGTGATTTTTTGCTTGCCGAGCATTTTTACGAACCAGTGCATCAGCGTATTTATCAGGCAGTCACGATGTTTATGGAACGTGGTGTGATTGCAACGCCGGTCACACTTAAAAATCATTTTGATAAAGATACTGCGCTTGTTGATATTGGTGGAGCGGAATATCTTGCACGTTTGGCGGGGCTGGCGGTAACGGTTATTAATGTGCTGGATTATGGACGGACCGTGTATGATTTGGCCGTACGGCGCAAGCTGATAGACATAGGTGGTGATATTGTCAATGATGCCTTTGATAAAGAAATCGAGTTGACGGCGAATGAACAAATAGAGATGGCGGAGCAGCTTCTGTATAATCTTGCTAGTGAAGGGCGCAGCGATAGTGGTTTTGCAATGCTGCGTAAATCACTGAAAGAAGCTATTGACCGTGCCCAGCTTGCTTATAAGCATCAAGGAAAAGTCAGTGGCATTTCCAGTGGCTTTAAGGATATGGATAATTTACTGGGTGGTATGCAGAATTCCGATTTGTTAATTCTTGCGGGGCGACCATCGATGGGAAAAACAGCCTTGGCGATTAATATTGCTTTAAATGGTTGTGAGTATCTCTATGATATTGCCAAAAAAAATAAGGAAAAGGGTGAAGAATCTTCTACAAAAGCGGTAGGGTTCTTTTCACTTGAAATGTCTTCGGAACAGCTGGCAGGCCGTATGTTATCGATGATTTCGAAGGTTAATGCCTCTAAAATGCGTACTGGTCATTTAACGGATGATGATTTTGCTCAGATTGTCCGTGCCAATAAAACATTGCAGGACTTACCTTTTTTCATTGATGATACGCCAGCGTTAACAATCTCAGCCCTCCGAACCCGTGCAAGACGTTTAAAACGTAAGCATAATTTAGGCTTGCTGGTCATCGATTACTTGCAGCTGGTGCGTGGTGTAGGAAAAGCTGGCGAGGGGAACCGTGTACAGGAAGTATCAGAGATTACGCAAGGGCTAAAAGCAATTGCTAAGGAACTGGATATTCCAGTGATTGCGCTATCGCAGCTTTCGCGTGCGGTTGAACAGCGTGAGGATAAACGTCCACAGCTTTCGGATTTGCGTGAATCAGGAAGTATTGAGCAGGATGCGGATATTGTGATGTTTATTTACCGTGAAGAATATTATGAATCACGTAAAGAGCCACGTGAAGGTACGCCTGAGCATGATTTATGGCAAACAAGAATGAATGAAATCATGAATGTTTCAGAAGTGATTGTTGCCAAGCAGCGCCATGGCCCCATTGGTACAGCGGAGCTTTATTTTGATGCCAATACCACCAAATTTTCTGATCTTGATAAGGAGCATACGTATCGGGGATGAGTCATACAAATTCCATACTTACCATCAATCTTAAAGCTATTGCGGATAATTACCGGGTGCTTTGCAATGCAGCGCAGGGATCTGTATGTGCAGCAGTGGTAAAAGCCAATGCTTATGGGCTTGGTATGCTTGAAGTTGTACCGGTATTGGTTGCAGCGGGCTGTAAGGATTTTTTTGTTGCAACGCTGGATGAAGGGGTCCTATTGCGTGGTCTACTGCCGGCAGGCAATATTTATGTATTGCATGGAGTGCAGGCAAGGCAAGAATCGTATTTTATCGAATATGCATTGATACCCGTGCTTAATGCACTCTATCAGGCGGAACTGTGGAATGAGGCAGCGATTGCAGCAGAAAAGACATTGCCAGCAGTGATCCATATTGATACAGGAATGTGTCGACTGGGTTTGTCAAAACGTGCTGCACTGAATTTAGCCGAACATAGGGAAACAGTGTGCCGATTGGACATACGCTATATTATGAGTCATTTAGCCTGTGCAGATGAGCCGGATCATTATAAAAATAGCCGTCAATATAGCAATTTTTTAGAGATAAAAAAATATGCGCCAGCCACTCAATTAAGTCTGGCTAATTCATCAGGCATTTTTCTGGGGAAAAAATTTCATTTTGACATGGTGCGTCCAGGGGCGGCTCTCTATGGGATTAATCCAACTCCGTATCAGGCGAGCCCCATGCAGACAGTCGTGACGTTGACGTCCCATATATTGCAGATACGCAATATTGACGTAATGCAAACGGTGGGGTATGGTGCAACATATAAAGCGCAGCCTGGTGGGCGTATTGCCGTGATTCCGGTTGGTTATGCGGTTGGTTATTTGCGGTCACTAGGTAATAAAGCCTATTGTAGGATTGCAGGTTATAAAGTGCCGGTCGTGGGACGGGTATCAATGGATTTGATTACGGTGGATGCAAGTGCAGTACCAGAAGCAGTTTTGCAGGTAGGTGCTGAGGTGGAACTGATTGGTGCGCATTGTTCTGCGGATGAGATAGCAGCGTTGGCTGGTTCTAATGCGTATGAATTATTTACTAGACTAGGCTCATGGTTTAAGCGGGAATATATATGAATTTTTTAGCCGCAATTGGCAGGGTTGTTCTTGTTTTTCTAGCGCATGTAGGCAGGTTATCGATATTTGCTGGCAGTGCCATTGTAGGATTATTTACTCCGCCGCTATATTGGCGCCATATTGGCAAGCAAATGATCGAGATAGGGTTTTACTCGTTGCCGGTCGTAGGGTTGACGGCGATATTTACGGGGGCGGTACTCGCACTACAGAGCTATACAGGCTTCTCACGGTTTGCAGCAGAAAGTTCTGTTGCTACAGTGGTGGTGTTATCTATTACCCGGGAATTGGGGCCAGTGTTAGCCGGATTAATGGTGGCAGGTAGGGTAGGGGCATCCATGGCCGCAGAAATAGGCACCATGCGTGTGACAGAACAGGTGGATGCCTTAACGACGTTATCAACAAATCCTATGAAATATTTGGTCGCACCACGGCTGGTTGCTGGTGTGATAATGCTGCCGTGCCTGGTGGTCATTGCTGATATTATTGGTATTATGGGCGGTTATTTAGTCGGCGTACATAAGCTTGGGTTTGGTTCAGCCATCTATATTAAAAATACGTTTCATTACCTGGAAACAATGGATGTTGTATCAGGGTTGGTGAAAGCAGCAATCTTTGGCTTTATTATTGCCTTGATGGGCTGCTATAATGGTTATAATTCACAGCGTGGTGCTCAAGGTGTAGGAGCGGCGACGACGAATGCGGTAGTGACATCGTCCATTATGATTCTTCTTTTCAATTACGTCATCACTGAAATGTTTTTTGGTAAATAATCACCTATTATGTCACCTTCCAAAATCGCTATTAGCAATCTGCATAAATCCTTTAATGATAAGCACGTGTTGGATGGTATTACCTTCAATATTCCTGTAGGTGAGTCATTTGTTATTATTGGTGGTTCAGGAAGCGGTAAGTCTGTATTGCTGAAAACAATTATAGGGCTCTACAGTGCTGATAAAGGAAGTATTAAAATTGATCATGAAGAAATCAGCCATCTTTCGATGCGTGACCGTGATCGTGTGATGCAGAAAATGGGGGTATTATTTCAAGGTGGGGCACTGTTTGACAGCTTACCTATTTGGGAAAATGTTGCTTTTATGCTGTTGCAAAGCCAAAAACTTAAGCGTGCGGATGCTAAAGAAATTGCAGCGCAAAAACTATCTTCAGTGGGCCTAGGAACAGAAATTCTTAATTTATATCCTTCAGAGCTTTCTGGAGGAATGCAGAAACGGGTGGCCTTAGCTAGAGCCATTGCAGCGAATCCAGAAATTATCTTTTTTGATGAGCCGACGACAGGGCTTGACCCCATTATGGCCGATGTGATTAATGATCTGATAGTGCAGTGTTCTAAAGAGCTTGGGGCAACTACCTTTACGATTACGCATGATATGGCCAGTGTACGTAAAATCGCAAATCGTGTGGCCATGATTTATAAGGGAAAAATTATCTGGCAGGGGACGGTTGAGGAAATGGATGATAGCGGTAATGAATATGTTGACCAGTTTATCCATGGCCGTGCCACAGGGCCGATTCAGATGGAGTTACAGGATCATTAGAGTATATTTTAAATATACTAATGCATGAAATATGGTATATATTATGGCTATCTATACCTCTCATTTTATATTGCTCTGGATAAAAAACATTGAACCATACAGATGAGCGCCCCAATCCTGATGAGTTGCTGACGCGGATTGAAGCCGAAGAACGGAAAGCCAGGCGGGGAACATTAAAAATATTTTTTGGTGGCTGTGCCGGTGTAGGTAAGACTTATGCCATGTTGTCGGCTGCCCGCGATAAAATTAATGAAGGGATAGACGTGGTGGCGGGGGTGATTGAAACTCACGGTCGCCCCGAAACGGAACGTTTGCTTGAAACGATTCCATGCATTCCTATGCTTGAGATCACTCACCGTCAGGTATTGCTTAAAGAATTTGATCTTGATGCCACCAAGTTACGCAGACCTGATATTATACTGGTCGATGAATTGGCGCATACCAATGTTGCGGGGGTGCGGCACCCTAAGCGCTGGAATGATGTCGAAGAATTACTGGATTCGGGCATCGATGTTTATACGACTCTCAACGTGCAGCATTTAGAAAGTTTGAGTGATATTGTTGCGGGTATTACTGGCATTCATGTCAAGGAAACGGTGCCCGATTCCGTATTTGATGCGGCAGATGATATTATCCTGGTTGATATTAATGCCGATGAGCTGCTCAAACGTTTGAGTGAGGGCAAAGTCTATATTTCTGCGCAAGCCAAAGCCAAAGCCGCAGAGCATTTCTTTAGAAAGAAAAATGTTATTGCGCTGCGTGAGCTGGCCTTACGTCGTACAGCGGATCGTGTTGATGCACAGATGTATGATTATAACATCCGGGAAGGTATCAATAATGCTTTGCCGGTGGCAGAAAAAATCATGGTCTGTATTGGGCCAGATCCACTATCTGCTAAGTTGGTACGTTCCGCAAAACGCATGTCTACGGCACTAAAAGCGCCCTGGGTAGCTGTCTATGTTGAAAATGCCCGCCATTACCGTCTCAATGAAAAAGGACGGGCGGAAGTTAGTAGCTTGATGCGGATGGTAGAACGTAATGGTGGAAAATCAATTATCCTGCAGGGCAATGATGCGGTAGATGAGATTATCAGCTATGCCAAGGCCAACCGTATTACCAAGATTATTGCAGGTAAGCCTGTTAAAAGCCGTCTGAAAGACTTTGTCTATGGTTCACTGATTGAAAAAATCATTCGCCGTAGCGGATTGATTGATGTTTATGTGGTGACAGGTGATGCCAGTAATCCTAATGATAGAAGAGATACAACAGGGGCTCCACATTTTAAAATTATCCAGTATGTATGGGGTGTTGCTGCGGTAGCTGCATGTACAGCTATTGGTGAGCTCTTGAATAATTTTATGGAACCTATTGATCAGATAATGATTTATCTGATTGGTACGGTGATGGTAGCAACGAAGTTTGGGCGAGGAACGTCGCTGTTATTTTCGGTGCTTAGTGTGCTTGCCTTTAACTTCTTTTTTATGGAACCGATACATAGTTTCAATATTATTGAAAGTTCCTATTGGATGACATTCGTGGTGATGCTGACCACCAGCCTGGTAATTTCTGATAAAGCAGCACAATTACGCTTACAAGCGGTCTTCTCGCGCAAACGTGCGAATGAAAACCAAATATTTTATGCCATGACACGTGATATTATTGCTGCACGTGGGCGAGAAAATATTGCATCGATTGCTATTAAACATATTCAGGCTGCGCTGGATATGGATGTGACGGTATGGAATGTCAATGAAACAGGCAATGTTGAAGTGATATCAGGCTATCCGCCCTATTTTGATATTAAGGAAGAAAGCGCGATTCGGTGGTGTTATGAGAATGGTCATATTGCAGGATTTGGTACAGAAACATTGCCAACGGCCAAAGGCCTGTATATGCCGCTTTTATCAAGCAATAATGTTTATGGGGTGCTTGGTATTATTCCAAAAAATAGCGAACATACGATGGATGTGCTGCAAATACCGTATGTTGAAACTTTTGCTAATATTCTCGGTTCTGCGCTTGAACGTGCCAATACTGCAGAAATGGTAGAAAAATCAAAAGTGGATGCAGAGAGTGAAAAATTGCGTAACATCCTGCTCAGTTCTATTTCCCATGATTTACGCATACCGCTTGCCGCTATTGCTACAGCATCAACGACGATTATTAAAGATTATGATGCGCTGCCGCGGGAAAGTATTAAAGAATTTGCCGTATCAATCAGTGATGAAGCAACACGGCTATCACGGATTATTAGTAACCTACTGGATGTAACCAGCCTTGAAAGCGGTACGGTAGAACTGCATAAGCAGCCTTATATGATGGATGAGTTGATTAATTCCGTCATCGATCGCATGGAAAAATCCATATCGCATCATCAAGTGCAAAAAAACATTCCGCATGACTTGCCGATTGTGTTAATTGATGGGGTGCTGGTAGAACAGGTGATTGCGAATCTGCTTGAAAATGCAATAAAATACACACCTGAAAATAAAGAAATTATTATTACTGCCGAACAAAAGGGCAGTGAGTTGGCGGTGAGT
>Ga0206831_1124_pt1 | contig 23688 bp, 31 predicted proteins | sample Alteio_BWOrgCont_73_FD_152876 | JGI IMG/M metagenome (GOLD analysis project Ga0206831, IMG submission 152876) | Enriched cells from forest soil in Barre Woods Harvard Forest LTER site, Petersham, Massachusetts, United States -... | ecosystem: Environmental > Terrestrial > Soil > Temperate forest >...
GAGCAATGGGTCACTCTCGGCAAAGTGATGAAACAAATTCATGAAATTAATGTGCCACCATCGCTGCAACGCAGCATCAGGCGTGAAGAGTATTCATCTAAATGGCGAGAAGTAGTGCGATCGCTGTATGCGCAGATTGAATACGAACCCAGCATTGACGAAATTTCATCGCAGTTAATTATATTTATGAAAAATCATGCTGAGATAATTCACCGACTGGTAGACAGGGCTGAGCAGTTAGCTAAACAAATTCAAGATCAAGTACCCGAATTCGTATTGTGTCATTCCGACATTCATGCTGGCAATGTATTGATAGATAAAAATAACGAGATTTACATTGTAGATTGGGATGAGCCTATCATGGCACCCAAAGAACGCGACCTCATGTTTATTGGCGGAGGGGTTGCTAATGTTTGGAATAAACCTGATGAGGAAAAACTTTTTTATCAGGGTTATGGAAAAACGAAAATCAATAGGACAATCCTGGCTTATTATCGGCATGAACGCATCGTCGAAGACATTGCGATCCTTGGTCAGCAGCTACTGTTAACATCAGCAAATCATCAAAATAAACTTGAATCCTATCAACATTTCATTGCGCAGTTTGAACCTCAGGGCGTCGTGGAAATAGCCTTTAAAACAGATGAACGCTTAATCGGTAAATGATCTTTCTTTAACTTTTCCACCTACCCAAATTTCGTTTGCAGATTTATAAGTCACCGTGATTTCACTGGGCCGCTGCATAATGTAACCCTGCTCAATAATAAGGCTGCTTTTCAAACACGCGGCTAAAGCGCTCGCTGCCACACCGGTTGCGGCATCTTCGGGATGTCCGCCTTGTGGATTAAATGCGCGTGCATGGAAATAGGCAATATTATTTCCCTGCAGCTTGGCATCCCGATACACTTCGCGCGTATAAACATATAAACCTTGTACCTTGTTGGCAATGCTCCATTCGCGAATCGCTTCAGTGTTAGGTTTGAGCGCCATCAATGCGGATAAAGAATTAAGTGGAATAAATAATTTGGCGCTGCCTACAGAAGCAATTATTAAGGGTAAGCTGCGGTCAATCTGCGATGAATCGTTTAGATTCAGCAAATGAAAAATGATATCATCACTGACTATCACGTCAGGCACCGGTTGTTGACTTACTTTCACTTGCAAAGTTTTGCCAGTGTTCAACAGCGTTAAGGTTAGGCCACTTGCTGTTGCGCACTCCAATTGCTTCGCACCTGTATCAGAAAATAAAACTTTCGCCGCACCCAAGGTGCCATGTAGACACATTGGCATTTCACAACTCAGATAAAAGTATTCTAACACGGGTATTTTATCTTTAGCTTGTGTTATGAACACCGTGGCTGGCAATCTGGATTGTGTGGCATACGCTTGCTTTTCAGCCTTGCTCCAGGTGCAATCGGTTACGATAGCAGCGGGATTACCAGAATTAGCCTGAGAAGTTGCAAAACAATTGAGTATCTGTACGTTCATTTTGTCATAGCCACTTTAATCAACATCTCAGTTTGTTCGGGAATGGTCGCTGCAACTTTTTCACCCACTAATTTACGCCACAGAAAACTTAAAGGGCCAGTGATTTTAAACGTAGTAGTGAGTTTTAAACCTTCTGCTGTTTCTTCTACTGCATGAATACCATCCATGGTCGCGCCCGGAAATTTTGTTCGGTCAGTAAAAGAAGAGTAGGGCATACAATCAACTAAACACATTTTAACTTTCGGGCCGCCTTTCACTTTAAAGCGAATGATTGAATCATTGGCAAAAGGACCCTCTAACGTTGCCCATTCAATATCGGTATCCCATTGCTGACGCAGTGTGATATCGGACCACACATGCCAGATTTGTTCTTTAGTGACTTTGTTAGTAATGACAGAATGCGTGGATTGCCACATGTTATTTTTCCTCTTGCTGTGATAGTTTTAAAAGATGGTGATGAAAAAGATTTTGCTCTTTACCAAGCTTGGCAAAGAAATTCCGATCGACTGCTTCGACAATAGGCAAAGTTTTTTGCACCAGATTTTTGCCTTTCGTCGTGATTTGCAATGCTTTCGCACGCGTATCGGTCGAATGACTCAAACGTTTAATTAATATTTTCTGCTCTAAAGTACGCAATACTTTTGAAGTCATCATAATATCGGTTTTAGCATGCTTCGATAACATGACTTGCGTCACTTCGCTATGCTGTTGCGTCAGCCAAGCCGTGCTCGCCAATAAAACAAATTGCATATGAGTAAGGTCAAAAGGCTTAAGCGCTTCCGTCATCTGCCGCTGCCACAACAAACTGGTTTGCCAAAACGTGAGGCCAATACTGTGTTCAGCTTTTTGATGTGAAAACTTTACCGTAGCAAAGCCACCCACTATGCCATTTAGCACATGATTTTTGGGCACTACGCCCATCCAATATTTGTGATTTCTTTCGGCTGTCATGATATCCATGATTATAATAGTTAAGATTATTATGTCAAGCAGTTTTTGTAAGTAGTTTATGTGGATTCGTGTTATTCACAGGTCGCTACATGGCTAATGATCGGGAATAATTTTACTGATCATTTTTTTGCTAGTGGCTGGCTGTATGGATTTGGGGAAAACAGCTATGGCGGGCTAGGATTAAAACACGATGGAAATTTTACCACACCTACCCGCATTGGTAATGTTTTTGACTGGACGGATCCAATAGAGCAACCGGGCAGCCAGTTTATTAAATTAGATCCGACAAGGCGGTATTGAAACTAATGGAAATTTTTCGTATGCCAGAAAATAGCTTGGCTTATCCAAAAGATTGCTACTGTTGTTAGTAGTCAAAGCAGTAAAGAGTTAATTATGGCTGCACTAATATTTTTTGTCTTTCAAAATTAAATAATACTACATGCTGCTGAAAAAAAGTTGCGCCTACAATTCCAGCGAAAGGAAAACCAGGAAAATCCAGCAATAAAAATTCGGTAGCAGGAAAATCGTATTTCTGATTTGTGAAGTGTTTGACGGTTACACACTTTGCTTTTGGATCGGTAAGCTCAGCCTGAAATGAGCAAGGCGCTGCAGCTTGTTTCCATCTTGGTTCACTTTTTAACATAGCAGGAATAAAGGCAGTATCCCAAGCTAATTGTTCGGTTTTCCCTTCATAATTAATTGGAGTAAATAAATTAACTTGATGCGCGAATTGAATAGGAAGCTCAAGCCAATCTTGAGTGTTGTATAAATGTTGGGTGTCGCTCAAAGAGATGAGCACTAAACGTTTCCGAGGTTCATCAATGAGTAAATTAAATTGCCGTAATACAGCCAAGCCCACAATGCCATTATTAAATGCGGCTGTTTTGTGAAAAGTTTGGTAAGGCCAATTGCCCCACTCTTTGGTTATTTCAGAACCTTGCACATCATGCAAAATAAAAGAGCCTAATTTTAAGGTGGGAATGAAAAAAGTGGCAAAACAGCGCTTGCCACTTTGAGTCATGCTGCAACGTTGCTTCCCGGTCCAATTAACTTTCAAGCGATCGATAATATTTTTGCTCAATACAATGCCATCTGCTGAGCCCGTGTCTAATAACAGCGGGATAGTTTGGCCTTGAATTTGCACCTTGATTGAAGGCAAACCATATGGGACAAGTAACCCATTATCTAAATTAAGCGGAAGAGTAACTGTTTGAGCAAAACTCAGTACTGTCTGGCTCAGCAAAAAGAAAGAGAATAATAGTTTTTTTGGCGAGGGCATTATTTTAAAATAATAACATACTTCTTTATCTCATTGTTAGATAAAGTATAATACCAAGCCTGATTTTGCTTTTGTTGAGATTTTGAAAATGACCGCTGTTTTATTTGTATGTCTCGGTAATATTTGTCGCTCACCTGCGGCTGAAGCAATGTTGCGGCATCTTGCTTTGCAACATCAATTAAGCCTTAGTATACAAAGTTGTGGCATAGGCGGCTGGCATATCGGTGAGGCACCGGATGAGCGCATGCAGCAAGCAGCACGAGCTCGGGGCATTCTGATGAATAGCCGGGCACAACAATTCCATGTTAACTTCTTTGAAGAATTTGATTACATTCTGGCAGCGGATAAAGAAGTGTTACAAAATTTACGGCGACAAGCAAGTGAGCCACATCATCATAGCAAGCTGCATTTGATGACGGCTTTTAGCCAGCACCATCGCGGCAAAGAAGTTCCTGACCCTTATTATTTTGATGTGGTTGCTTTTGAGCAGGTGTTATCCATATTAGAAGATGCCTGCGAAGGATTACTACAGGAAATCACTGCGATAAAAGTTGATGGTGAATTTGCCACGAAGAAAACTTAAAGGAAAATGATGCCAACTACCCAATCTCTGCTCGCATTTGCCTTCGTCGCTTTCCTGATGGTGCTCTGGTTGATGGGGACCGTGCTAATTGGCTTGGCTGCACGCTTGGCGTTTGAAGGAAAGAAATAAAAATCATGAAAAAGATATTAATCACTGGTGCTGCTGGAAATGTTGGAAAAGTGATCTGGCAGAGCTTAAAAGGTAGAGGGTTTTCTCTCCGCTTAGCAGACATTATCAACATAGATGGCCTTGATAATGACAAAGATGTTGAGTTTATCCATATGGATATTCTTGATCTCGAAAAATTACAAAAAGCCATGCAAGGAATAGATTGCGTTATTCACCTTGCTGCAATTCCTCGTGATGTTGCATGGGACAAGCTAGAGGCCATCAATATTCATGGCACTTATAATATCTTTGAAGCCGCGCGGAAACAAAAGGTAAAACGCGTTATTTTTGCAAGCACCAATCAAGTCATTGGTTTCTATCGAAACGATCGTATCATCGATAATGAGGTTTATCCAAGGCCCGCTTCTTTTTATGGGGTCACGAAAGTGTGTGGTGAAGCATTGGCACGTTTGTATTCTGATAAGTATGGTATTGAAGTTGCTTGCTTACGCATAGGTTCACTTGAAGAAAGACCCACTGAAATGCGACATTTGAGCACCTGGCTTAGCTATCGGGATTTGGTTCAATTGGTCGTTAAATGCATAGAAGGAAAATATCATTTCATTATTATTTACGGAGTTTCAGCCAATACTCGCTCTCATTGGAATAATGCTGCTGCCAAAAAAATAGGATATTTGCCAGAAGATAATGCAGAAATGTATGCGGGCGATCTATCATTAAAAGAGGTAAGAAATGAAATAGGAAAACAGTTCCAAGGAGGACAATTTTGTTCAGCAGATTTTTGTGGAGATTCAGCCACTATCGATTAGTAGCATGGTAATAATTAATGAGCGCGTTATGAACGAAAAATAGGATGACGTATGCGTAAAGCTTTTTGGGATGACCCCTATCAAACCGAATTAGATACACACGTTACTGAAGTCAGCGGTAATGAGGCCTTACTTGCCGCAACTATTGCTTATTCTTTTTCGGGTGGGCAAGAAAGTGACAAAGCAACTATTAATCAGTTACCTGTGCTGGGTTCCTGGTTAGAACCGATAAAAAAATCCCGCTGATACCGTCATCACACACAACTTAGTTCAGCAACTAATTTGTAACTGGCAACATTTGCGATACCACTAAATTGGCTGGATCACCCGGTTCAAGTATGTCGTAGATACGATCTACAAAAGCCAGTAGTTGGGTAACCACGGATGGATCGCCAGAGGTAGAACTATTTATACCAAAGACAATGGTTATTTGTTCTTTAGGGAAATAAACATACATCACGTTATAACCAAACGGAGTGCCCATATACAGATAAACAGTTTCATCGTGTGGACCTATCATGGACCAAACACCTAAACCGTAGCCCCACGGATCAGGTTTATTAATAGCTTGGCCGTTATTAACGTCCACGAGTGATTCTAACTCGGCACGCTGTTGGGGTGCTAATAAGGTAGGTGAAGTATATAAAGCGTGTGCCCACTGTAAAACATCCGGTATGGTTGCGATAAGGGCTCCTGCTGAATTTAAAGCCGAGATACTATAATCGGTGATGTCGGTGCCAACAGGAAATTGGCCGGACATATAGTCATAACCATGCACCATGCGTGTGTAAAAAGGGATATTGGGATAAGCAAAAGGTTTGTAGTAAATATCGTTTAAATTCAGAGGAGTTGAAATCCGTGTTTGGATTTCATATTGAAGCGAATGGCCAGTTAATTTTTCAATCAATAGGCCGGCAAAAATATAATTGGTGTTGGAGTATTCCCAGGACGTGCCGGGTATAAAATCTAAGGGTTGATTCACGGTATAAGCAATTAAATCTGTGGGAGTAAATTTTCGGTAAGGATTATTGATAATATCGTTCCAGAATTGATTGTCGCTGGTATAGTCAGGAATACCGCTGGTCATGTTTAACAATTCTTTCACTGTAATTTCGTGCGTCGAGTTTTGTTGCCATGCGAGAGGCAGAGCAAAATATTTACTGAGTGGATTATTGATATTAAAGCCATGCACATGTTCAGCTTCTAATTGCAACAAAATAACCGCCATAAAAGCTTTAGTATTACTGCCGATTTGATATAAATTGTTTTCAGTAGGAACGATGCAATGTTCTGGATCCGAAATTTGAGTGCAACCACTGTTAACTGTGATTAAAGGAATAGTTGGTGTACTGACAGATAAAGTGATCGCTGAGAACCCTTCTTGCATGTGATAGTCATTTAAGTATTGGTCGGCAGCGGCTTGTAACTGCGGCGTTGGATCGGTACTCGTATCAGCGTAACTAAAGTCTATTATTGATACAGTAATTAAAAATGATAAAAGGCAAGATTGGAAAATTTTTTTCATGTGTATCTCGAAGTACTGTGATTATATTTGAGAAATAATTTGTGGCGGATTATACGGAATTTTGATTAAGGTTTTCTTAAAAAGTTTAAGTATATTGAATTATTTGAGGTTCTATAGCCAACACTTTTTTAGCGCCTTGAAAATTCCAAAACGAAGTATTTAACGTATAGGTATAAACTGACTCTGTTATTTTCGCAGCGGGATAAAATTGGATGCTCACCGTTGGAGCATCACCATTTTTAGGAATGCTGGCGATAAAAGTTGCTACTGTACGTGGTGTGCCTGGATCGGTTGGATTTTTGCCAACTTTGAAAATGCTATTCCAATTTCCCGCATCTTGATCGTGCGCAAAATTAAAAAAATCGGCCATCGTATAAGTTTTCATATTGTTCATGAGTACATCGATTCGGTTGTAGCGCATCGCTAGTGGCATAGGCTCCATTCATACTAGCGAAATCAGTGCACGCAAAAATGTTTGAGGCACTGAGAACAAGAGTAGTGATCAAGAATAGAAAGATTTTACACATTTTTATTTCGCTGCATTAATCGTTTGCTGTAAGTCATTGCTACTCGCAACACTGGGGATAAAACCAATCTTACTAACATCCGTTGTGCTATTTAAATTAGTTGGAACAATAATAAAAGCAGGTGTGCCTTGTATTCCCATTTGTTGCGCGAGTACCATATTAGCTTTGAGTTCATTTTGAATCGCGCTAGAGGCCATATCTTTTTTCAATTGCACCATGTTCAAACCCACTTTTTTAGCAATCGCATCGACTTTGGCATCGGTCATTTTGCCTTCAATATAACCTGAATCAAATAAGGCATTGTGCATTTGAATGTATTTGCCTTGTTGATTCGCTGCAAGCGCTGCCGCCGCTGCATATTGAGAGGCCGCACCAAAAATCGGGAATTCTTTAAATACGACACGCACATTGGGATTGGCTGCGAGCACTTGTTTTACAATCGGATACATCTTGGCGCAATACATACATTGGTAATCAAAAAATTCGATGAAAGTCACAGCGCCATTTTTGTCTCCGACCACAGGCGAAACCGGATCGTTAACTAATTGTGTTGCATTCTGTTTGATGGCACCGACCGCTTTTTGCTGCGCTTGTTGCTGTTGTTGCGCCTGCAATTCCCGCACCATTTGATTTAATATTTGTGGATTAGCCAACAGATAATCATGAATTTCTTGATCGACAATGCTTTTGACTTCTGTTTTTTGTGCATCGCTTAAAGAATTATTATTGCTGCAACCGCTGATAAAGAAAGAAAAACTAGCTAAGATTAAAATAGACAAAAGACGATATAATTTCATGATTGACCCTCAATTTAGAGCGAAAAGTATACCATATGAAAAATTTACCCGCAGCGTTTATACTTGGAGTTGTCGATTTTAATCGACAGCAGAGTGTGCTGTTATTAGAACAATCGGTAGATTTTGCAATAGTGTCTAAATTAAACGTTTTGGCCATGATAAACTTATAGCTTATTATACACAGGAACTATATGAGCAACATCGACACATTAACCGGCAATCCCCCGCCGACTACAATAGACTTTAATAATCCACCCTCTAATCCATTGTTATTATTGCAAGCATGGTTAAAAAAAGCTGATGAACTGAATATTAGCGAGCCACGCAGCCTGGTATTGGCGACAGTCGATCAACACAATCGACCCTCAACTCGTGTCATTTTACTGAAAGAATGTACTGACACTGGCGTGATCTTCGGAACCAGTCAAGCCAGTCGCAAGGGCCAAGAGTTGGAATCAAATCCAAGCGCCGCAGGTAATTTATGGTGGCGTGAAACGATTCAGCAAATTAATTTCCAGGGGCGCGTTGTTAAGTTACCAGCTGATGTGTCTGACGCCGCGTTTCAAGCAAGACCGCGCGACGGGCAAGCTTTATCGTATTTTTCTCAGCAAAGCGATATCATGCGTGATGAAGCCAGTTTGAAAAAGCAAGTGCAACAACTGATGAATAGCGCTGACAAAATTGCCCGGCCAGAAAGATGGCATGCTTATCATCTAATTATTGAGTCCATCGAGTTTTGGCAAGGCAGCCAAGACCGTTTTCACAAGCGCTTACGGTATGACTTGCTTAACGGTGCTTGGCAACATCAAACACTGCAACCTTAGCTTAAATACTTTGCCAGTTTCAGTTACTTAAATAAAAACGGCACATGCCATAAAATGGGATGTGCCGTTAATTTATTATTGTTTGGCTGTTATTATTATTTTGTTATGTAGCCATTATACTGGACTAACCTTAAGACAATATTAACGATGTTCACTATTTTGTTTAACTCAAAGTTGCAATGCTTTTTTAAGCAACTCAATTTGTTGCTGATGCCTGCCTTTATCCATTTTTTTAATATTCAAAAGTTTCCATTGATACTCTACTCCAAATGAATTATATTTTTTGCTTTTGTCTTGTTGGGCTAGGAAAAATATAAGTTTTTTTACCACTTTTTATGTTGAGCTAATTTGAAATTAATCAATGCTTCAAGCTTAATAATTGGCGCCCCGTGCTGGAGTTGAACCAGCGACCTTCAGCTTAGGAGGCTTTGATAAAGGCATATATTGGAATAGACGGAAATATATAAAGCCTTTAAATTCAGTGTATTGTAGAAAAATATCCGTTGTGGTTTATGGTTGCAATTAATTCTTTTTTATTTAGAAATGCCCCACCAGTGCCCCACAGACAAGGATCAATTTTTGATACTTATACTGTATACAACGTAATTATATACAACATTATTATATATCAAAAACTAATAAGCGGTAGTATTGCATATATTAGCTCTTACCTTGATGTACGTATATCCTTGAGGTACCTGGTTAACAAGACAACAGCAGCTGCAACTCCAGTAAAGTAAAATAGACTTGTTAATATGAAATGGTACAATAGCTTTCATGCCATTACTTCAAAAAATCTCCAAACGCGAACAATTCCCCCGCTGGTTTAAGATTGAAAATTATGCTGCTACCCAAAGTTTTACATTAGCGGATTGGTATGTCAATCTTGAGGCGCGTAATCAAGCTTATGCATGCGATTGGTTAACACAGGAATCTACCCATTTAAATGCTATCTGGCAACGTCCTATTCGCTTAGCTACCACTCAAATAGTAGCAGCACTTCCCGCTGTGTCACCATTTCCGTTGGCACAATTAAATCAGCTGCCAGCAGCAGAGTTAAAACAGAATATTGCTTTTTTGACAGACCAGCAATCGACGCCAGAACTACACCTAACTATTAACATGGCAGCGCCAGATGAAGTAATTATTGCAGAATTAAAAAGTTTATTAAGTTCTCAACGGAAAGCAAGCGGGCTCACAGCCACTAAAGCCCGTAAGGCCTTTAATAAACGTGATTTGTGCAAATGGCGTGACTACCAGTTATTAGCCTGCGCCGATTTGATTTTATATGAAATGGTAACCTCAAGCCGCATTAGTGATAGCCTCTTTGCTGACATAGTATTTTTTCATGATGTTGCTAAAAATTTTGAAACCATCCGCAAAACCGTGCGACCCATGGTGGAAGAATTACTTTTTAAAAATCTATTCTTTTTGCAAGCACAAGTACGCTCGGAAGTGGCTGCCATCCAATCTCATCAACAACGCTTAACTAAAAAGACCTAAAACTGGAAATTTATATTCCCAATTGCTTCCTCGATTTTAACCTCATATAGCACTATTATTTTCCATAGATACACATCTGGGGAAATATATGGCCAACACACTTTTACTCAATGCAAATGATGCGGCAAAAATACTGGGTGTTAAACCAAGTACTTTATGTATGTGGCGTTATAACAAACGTCATATCATTCCTTATGTAAAAATTGGTACCCGCGCTTTTTATCGTCATGACGATATTGAAACATTTATTCAAGATAATCTTCATGACAGAAGGGTAGAAAGTAGCCCAAGCTAATTTTAATAAGCGCAAAAAAGATACAACCAGAATTGATATTAATTTTCCTGGTGCACATTACAATGCACAACCTTCACGCAGTGACTTTTGAAGTCAGCGCATGATCAGTTTCTTAATTTTACCAAGGAGTCCAACATGTTCATGATGATCTTGTTAATGAGTGCTGTAGTGGGAATAGGTATTATATTGGTGCTGTTAAGTGCGTTAGGAATTATCAACTGTTCACAAATAATCATACCTGATGTAAATGATACATTTTTACTGCGGCTTGAGTAGTGCTGCGCCTTGCTTGGCTTGAGTGGGGCGATTTTTGCATGCGTGATGCGGTTATCAACAATTTCTGCGGGTAACCTTGTGGATAAGCTATGGATAGCAACGCGCACAGCAAAAAATTAAACGTATTTTTGAGTTTGAACAAATATCGCGCAGTAAAACTCAACGAATGTTTTTAGGTGGTAAAAATAACAGGCAAAAAAAGTCGCTGCCAGGTTGAAATCCATTTCATTTGAGGGCTCCTGCCTACAAACCTAACAGCGACATATCAAAATATATACCATTTTTTAGAGAAAGCAAGCTTTTTTGCACATTTTCCTACAAAAGCGATTTTATTGAACTTTTTTTAATCAAAACGGAGGCCTTTTTCAATAAGGTGTATATTAATTGGTCAGTTAAGTAGCGAAATCTAATTCGTAGAGGTATTCATCAAATGGAGTTTTGCTTTGTTGCTTTAGCAGGCTCATCGCTTCGTTGCATTTTTCTTTATTATTCACCAACTGTGCAGCTCTTTCAAAGGTTCCAGTCAGCTTTAGTGCATCTAAGAACCACCATCTTTCTGAATTAATAAAAGTTCCTAATTGATCGAAATTATTTTTTAAAACGAAAAAATCTAGATGACAAAAACTGATTAGCATTTTCTCAAATTGAGGACCATCCAGCTGTTGTTCTTTCATCCAGGCATATGTTGAGTCGGCAGTTGATAATTGATGTTCCCTACGAAATTTATCAACAAAAATTTGTAATGCTTCGGAGGTGATCTTGATATCTAAGTGTTCAATGTATAAATCTAAACAAGCCCATAAGTCAGCAACGAGACTTAAAATAAATTGAATACGAGGGTCCGCTATTTCATTTTTGTCGAGATCAAGCCAAATGCTCATATACTGAACGTAACATTCTTTGTTAACAGCGGCAGCTGTTAAGTTTTTGTTTTGCGTAACAATAGCCTGCTTAGCGGCAAGTAAATAAGCCAAGTGACGATTTAAAATATATTCTTTTCCAAGTAGGCGAGCATGCAAAGCAACTCTTTCTGCTAACGGTAAGGCGACATTCTCTTCAGCAAACGGGCGGCACATAATATCTAACTGTAAAGTGCGCAAATATAAAGAATGGTTAACGCGCGGTTTAGTAGAAGCGACTGGCTTGCTTATATTAAGCGCTGTTAAATCTTGGAGCAATCGTTTTGCATCCTGATATTTTTGATTAATGATGCCAACTTTAGCAAGCCATGTTTTAAAGTTTTCAGTAATCTGTTCTGAAAACCCTTGCTGTTTTGCAATCTCAAGCGCCGTTTTCAGCGAGCGCTCCTTATAATTTTGAGTTTTAGAAATATTTAAAATGAAGGTGGCAGTGGCGGCATCAATTACATTATCATTTAGTGCTTGCTTAATAGTTGCTCTGATATTAACCATCGCATCAGTAATAGGTTCATAGTTTGATGCGGCTGGCCGATGCAGAACACACACTTCATCATCATCAGTTATTTTGCCGGTTAGAAAATCCTGATAAATTTCGCCTACTCCTAGCATGCCGAAACTATGCAGTTCACTGGCGCGTAGGGCTCCCATGCTGGCAGCGCCATACACTCGCACGCCTTGCTCCAACGCATAAAGAATTTCTTTATGCCAAACAGCGGCGGTATTTTCAAAGAAACCATCGATGATGGCAATAAGCTTTGGTTTCAGGCGCAATACTTTGAGCACATCGCCACATTGAACTGGGGCAAGATAAAGCGCGTGCGGCAAAATGAGTTTTGCTTCGGCTTGATTTAACGATGGGCCTAAAAAAACGATTGTATCGGTGCTCATGCCTTACCTCGCGCACCATCTTTAAAACCCGGTATGAAAACCTGTACGACAGGGAAATTGAATTCAGGTTTAGTGTGATCAACCACTAACACCGATGAATAGCCTTTAATTTTAAGTGCTTGAATGATGGCTTTGATATTGTCGAGTAAATTAAAAGAATGTTTAATGACTTCACTTATACTGAGAGGCATCACACCATTGGCTATTGCTGGTTGTGGATTGGTTAATATTTTCTTTTGCTGTACACGTTGCTGTTGATAAATTTTAGGATAAATATCATCGCGTGAACCACTGATAAAACCCGCGCGTGATTGTGCGGCTTCCGTGATAGAGCGTGATAAGGCAATGGCTCTGATTAAATGACAGCCACTGCCATAAAAGCTTCCCCCTGCGCTTAAACCACTTTTGTCATACGTTATACAATAATAAACCGGGAGCTCAATAACCGAAGGAATTTCCCATACGTCAATAGCAAGCTTAGCGCGAGTAAATTTTTCAATCAAGCCTTGGATTTTTTCGTCTGGTATGGTTTGCAAATCAAGTTTGGTTTTGTCACGCTCTTGACGTGATTTCTGTAACCAATGCCACACGGCATCTCGTTCTATGAGTTCATACAAAGCATGGCAGATGGCTTCATTGAGGGTATTGCCTCCTGCTAAGCCATTGGTGCTTACTGCAAATAAACCCGCTGCGTTAGTCGGTTCACTGGAATTAAGATTGATCAGCGCATGCGGTAGATAAACGTGTTTTCCATCCATTAAGTTGACAGCGCTGTTCCACTCTAAATGAGCGTGTTGCAAATCGCCGGTTTGAATTTTACCTAATGGCAGTGTTGTTAGATCGACGAGAGGATAAGCTTCCTGCAGCTCGGCATAGCTTCCCGTTAATTCAGGCGTCGGCGGATGCTCCATGTGATAACTTTCGATAGCTTCGACGATAGCAGAAATCCGTGCTAGCTCTCGCGTTAAACCTTTGCCTTGTGCACCACATAAATGCCGCGCATTGGGTCGAATGGCGGTAGCGACAGGAAGATCCAAAACATCTAAGCCACCAATATCCGCTACACGGGTAATGCCTACTTTTTTAAACAGCGGCTGTAAATAAGTGAACGTTTCTTCAATTGTCCTGCTGCGAACGGTGCCGCCCAAATCAAGCGCCTGATGAAAGGCGAGCGCTTCTTGCTGCATTTTAGATAAGAGGGGAGGAGTCAGCATATTAGTATTTGCTCAGTGAAGCATCGATTTTTTCAATCCAGCGCAGGATGCCACCCTCTAAGTTTTTCACTTGCTTGAACCCTTGTGCTTGTAATAGTTCTAAAGCTTTTTTACCTCTGACCCCTAGTTTACAATGCACCACAATTAATTGTGATTTGTCGAGCGTGTGTAACTGCTTTGGCAATTCACCGAGCGGAATCAATTGCCCACCTAAGTTACATATTTCATATTCAAACGGTTCACGCACATCCACTAAGGTAAAGTTTTTATTTTCGGCGCGCAAACTTTGTAACTCATACACGGAGATAACATTATCAATGCTTGTATTGAAGGGGTCACAACTTGCTTGGGGGCGCTTTAGATTTTTAAAATCTATCGGCTTGCTACAACTGTCACAGTGAGGATTCTTTTGAATTTCAAATTCTCTAAAGGCCATTTGTAAAGCATCAAAAGCGAGCAGTTTACCAATCAGCGGTGCGCCTATTCCCAGTGCCAGTTTTATCACTTCAAGCGCTTGCAAGCTTCCCATAATACCCGGCAGCACACCTAAAACGCCACCTTCTGCACAATTAGGAATTAAGTGTGCTGGCGGCGCTTCGGGGTAGAGACAGCGATAACACGGCCCTTGGTTCGTGCAAAATACGGAAAGCTGTCCTTCAAATTGAAAGACACTGGCATAGACATTGGGCTTCTTTAAGTAGCAACAAGCATCATTCACCAGAAAGCGCGTCGGAAAATTATCGGTGCCATCGACGATGATGTCGTATTGCTCAATAACCGATAAAGCATTTGTTTCAGTGAGTGCTTCTTGAAAGGTTTCAATTTGAATAAAGGGGTTGAGTTGTAAGAGCTTTGCTTTTGCGGCCTCAACTTTGGGTTGGCCTATGGTATTGTCTGTATAAATAACTTGCCGCTGTAAATTTGAGCTTTCAACACGATCAGGATCGATAATGCCTATCGTTCCAATACCAGCAGCAGCTAAGTAAAGAGTAAGGGGTGAGCCTAAGCCACCTACGCCAACACACAAAACCCGCGTGGCTTTCAACTTTTTCTGGCCTTCAATTCCTACCTGGGGCAAGGAAAAATGACGACTATAGCGCTCTATTTCAGCGGGACTTAGTTCGATTTTTGAATTAAAAGGTTGCATTATTTTAACCACCAGCAAGGGATAATAATATTTCTACTTTGTCATCAGGATTGATTAACGTTTTTTCTTGATCGAGGTAGCGTATATCTTTGCCATTAATATACAGGTTAATAAAAGGATTTAGCTGTTCTTCTTGTTTGAAAATATAAGATTTCAAAGAGGGATATAATTCCACAAGCTGTAGCAGACCCTGTTGAATAGTATCACCCCCACATTCCACTTCTTTTTCTCCTTTGGTGTGTGTTTGTAATAAGGTCGGTAAAGTAATTAGCATTATTTCCTCTTTAAAATAGTCATCGTAACATAAAAAAGTCGCTTAATTTCTGAGCAACAGTCACATATATAATCACGTTGATTTTATAGTTATTGTATGCTTTAATCAAAAGGCATTACATATTTAATTAGGAGGTCGCAAATGTCAATTAATATCGAAAATTTGGATGGGCTTCAGGAAGAAGTTGCTGTTGGCAATCTTACTATCTCTGTTGCTAATCCATAGTTGTAGGCTCAAGTAAGCGCTTTCCCTTGCGCATATAAAAACTGCAAAGGGGGAGAGTGCTACTTATTGCTAAAATGAGCGCCAAAATTTTTTATACCTGATTACACAGTTTTTTAATAAAAGGAACTAAAAATAACGCAATAATGCCGGCGATGAGCGCACCACATCCACTTTTTAATAATGCTTCTAGAAAAATAGGGTTTGTAGCTTGTGGCAATCCATCTTGCGGAGTGACAGCCATGTTTGCCAAATAAGTTGAGACGATAGCTGAGAAGCCAATAAAGAGTTGCCAGATCCCCATACCCAAACCATCGCGACCTTTCGGTAATAATATTCCCACCATAGCAAGTCCAATAGGCGCAATTAGAAGTTCTGCAGTGGCCAGAAAAGCATAGCCTAATACAATCCAGATTGAATTGATTAAATGTGTCATGCTATTTGCAAGCAAGATACCTACGCAAAAAATCAAATAACCTAACCCCATTATTAAAAGTGAACTTGCAAATTTTGCAGGTAAAGAAAAAGTTTTCTTCTTGTACTCTAAATTTTTCCATAACTTACTGAAGAAAAATCCCAATACAATCACAAAAAAGGCATCCAAAGCGTAATAAGATGAAGCTGGGATATTAAAATTAGAAATTGTGCGATCAACATTTTGAGAAATGAATACAGTAAGTAGCGATGGTTCTAATAAATAGAGCGCTTGAAACCCAATAGAAATTATAACAAGTATCAGAAAAGCCACTATCTTTAAACCAGCAATAGATGTTGGTTGCCTTTTTGCCATCACTAATAAACCAATTACAGCTGCAATCGTTAATACCCATAGCAATATGTGATCAACTTCAATATGTGTGAGCAAAAGTAGAGAAACAATAATAGCTAAAATACCTGACACTACCAAAATGACTAAGCTTAAAAAATTTGATTTCTGATCGACAATTTTATTATCCTTTAATTTTGTAGTGTTTATATAAACTAAAAAAATAACTCCAGCAATTACCAATGCAATATCACTGATACCAAATGCCAGTGAATAATTAATAGTTGAAATAAAGCCAGACAATAAAGAAGAAACCAAAAATCCAACGTTATAAATCATATAGTAGAAAGTGTACCCACTATATCTAAGTTCATTTTTACCGGAATATTGCAAACCAACTAAAGCACTCACATTAGGAATAACAAAACCACTACCGGTTAAAAAGCAGGCAATGCCAAGATAAATAAACTTTGAATCGAAGAAGGTTAAAATAGCAATGCCTAAAAACGAAACGCACGATCCAAACAAAATTGTTTTGTTATAGCCTAGTTTTTCACCAATATAACCGCCAGCCAGCGGTAAGGTAAATAGCAGAGAACTAAAAGCGCCTACTATTTCATAGGCAGAATCTGTAGAAATTTTAACCTGATTAATTAAGAAAAGAGTAATAAGTGAAAAAAGGCACCCAAGCGCAAAGCAATAAAAGGCTTGATTAATTGATAGTATCCAAAGGGTTTGGGGCTGTCTTTCCATTTCACGTAGTTTTTATATCGCCAATTTTTTTGCTGAAAATTTATTCTAGCAAATTAGGGTGGATGGAGCAAGGGAAAATCCTGAAAAATACCCTAATAACTATAATTGTGAAGAATAGGTGGTTTTCTATATTTATCCAAGAAAACTATAGTTTTATGCTATAATTTGTTGACGCAACTAAATCTTTGTGCTTTAATATGCATGATCTTTTGTAAACATAATTGGTAATCTAAAGGAAACTTCAAATGTCTACTATCATAATAAATGATTTGAACGATGAATTTAGCCCTGTCGCTTCTGAAGCGATATCTAGAGTAAACGGCTAAGCCTTAGAATCGTTCTTCGTTTTTTTACTTAAAGCCTTTTATTTCTTAAATAAATAAAAGGCACTGTTCCTACGCACGCCAATATTATTATACCAACTAAAGCTAAACTTTTATCCTCTAGCTGAGCATAAGCAAAGCTTCCTACAATTGGCCCTACCATTTTTCCTAGATAAAATAAAAAGTAGTAGTAACTTGAATATTGCAAACTGCTTTGTTCGTCACCGGCCGCAAAAATTTTACTATATACAGGTACCATACCCATATAAAAAATTTCGCCTATAGACCATAAAATAAAAGAAAGAATAACTATATTAAATGAATGGACTAAAACTAATCCGATACCTATCCCCATAATAAGCATCCCCAAAGCCGATAAAGTATGGATACTTAGCCTTTTTTCAAAATAAGGAGCAATAAATTGAAAGATCAATACCATAAATACGTTTATAAGCATTAGTCTACTAAATAAACTGCTGCCCATACCATAATGATCATGCAAGAATATGGGATACACTGAAATAGTTTGAAAGAAAATAGCTGTTCCTAAGAAAATTCCTATGCCCCATGCAATAATCTTCCTGGAGAAATTAAGTTGAAACGCATTGTTTGCTTTGACCGTTTTATTTTCATTATCAAAAATTGTTTTTGTTCTTAATCTAAAGCAAAAGAAGAATGCTGCAATAGCAATAAGTACAGCAAGAGTTAAAAATAATATTTTTGGATGATGTGTGGCAAAGCTAATTAACGTTAGAGAGATTCCAACTCCTACGTTCACTGCCCAACGTCTTAATGAACTGGCTAATACGGTTTGAGAAATACTGAGATTTTCAAATAAAACAGCTTGGACTATTGGATAAAATAACGATAAGAAAACTCCTAATAAAAAAGACATAAGAATAAAGAAGGGATAGTAGGAATTTATTGCGAATAAAGCAAATAAAATGGCTGTCATGACCGACAAGCTGAAAAGGCCTAATCGAATTGCTGATATAGATTCATATCCACCGCGACGGACAATTTGCCTCATTATTTTTACATATGAATTAGTGAAGAAAGAGCCGAAAAGTTGTCCGCCACCAGCAGCCCCTAAGATAAAGGATGCTTGTAAAATAGTATAATGAAATACCTCTTTAAAGTAGAGTTGAAGTAATAATATTACTCCGCTACCTAAAGCGAATATGACTAGGGAGGCATACTCAATCCAGTTATCTCGTACTAACTTTAACTCATTCTTCATTTATTTTCCGTATTTTTTATCCCTTTTCAGATATTTTCTTATTTAAAAGTGATACCCATAAAAGCCTTTAAGAAAGGCGCACGCTCTGGAAAAGTTTGAGATTGTTTTATTTGATATTTTTTGTAAGTTTTCAATATTCGAGCATCACGGTGTAAGTCAGCAGCTTTTAATATACCTTGTTTAGGATTGCCCTTTTCACTGTAATAAGTAACTGAAAGTCTTTCATGTAGCTGCTCGTAGATGGTATTTTTCGTAAGGGCATGAGATTGGAATTCTTTTAAGTATTGCTCAAGATATTCTTTTATCTCCATTAAATACATGAATGGTCGAAACGTTTTAATGTCATAAGTGGTTGAAGTATTATGTGATACTGACAGATAAAAAGTTTCTTTAAGATTTTGAGATTTTTGCGACTGCATGATTATCGGCAAATTGTAAGTGCCGTAGTGTTCATTAAAGGTATTAGCCAATAAATTCAGAGGCAATCCTGTTTCATCATGGGCAGGTATAAAAGTGGGTAATGCTCCTAAAGCAGTAAAGAAAAGCTGTTTTATAATATCTTCGCTATACTCTTTATGCTTGTAGTTATTCTTCTTGTATATATCATGCATAGCATAATTCAGGAAAGGGGCATTACGAAAGCAACTTGTTCTTTTCAAAGCCTGCTGATAAAAATACATTTTTACAGGGCTCCACTTTTTTTCATTCAGAATGTTTGAAAACCATTTCTCATCAAAACATAAAATGGTAGTTCTCCAAGGAGAAGCTTCTTTTTCCGCAATAGTTTTAAAAATTTTGTAATGATCAAGAGTATTTTCCGGGTTGATGTCGTTAGAAATACCATATTGTTGCTTGAGGCGTGCATAAGCCTCATTTTTTGAATATAAGCTAAGCAAGAAAGAGCTTCTGGAACCTGCGGTTGTGGTGAAAATACTACCAGGGCTTAAGCGGTAGGGGGATAAAATTTCTGACCAATACATTAAAGGAAGGAAGTCACCGGGGCGGAAAACCATCCACGGGATTACATTAGAAATCGTTTCAAAATAAAACTCTAGCGTGTTGTCTAGAATCATGGATAAAGGGTTGCGGCCTTTAAAGGGGGTGCTGGATATCCCCTTAGCGTTGGGCAAATAAAAATTCTTATCATCTGAGAAGGTTTGCCCATAAGCATATTTGGTTATAGTTAAAGGCAAACTGTCTTTAGGCTTTACTTCTTCAAAAACCTCGTAAAACTCAGGGTTAATCTTCTGAATTTGATGTTTTATCTCTGACCAACAGGTTTTTTCTGCAGACATGCTATTGACCTTCCTTAAATATTTAAGCGCAAATATTCTATTAGTTTTAGAAATATTGTCAAGAAAATTATTTTTAAAAATTTTACGTAAAAATATTGACGCGAAAATATTTAGTGGTAATATGTGGCGGTCGAGGTTGAATTTTTGAACTTGTTCAAAAAATAACCAAGACTGGGTAAGACAAAGTTCTTACATATTTCCACAATTACTAGGAGAGAAAAAATGGCTGAAATTATTCAAGACCCTATTCATTTTGAAAATGTTACTTATGATTGTGAAGAAGAGCTGGCAAAAGAGCAGCCCATATTTGAACCCGGTAATACACCACAGTGCTGGTTAGGTGACGAACTGCTGAATGGTAAAGTGAATTGGCTAGTGACGCTAGGAGAAATTTTAGCGACGGGACAATTTACCATCAGCATGATTGCCAAAAGAATTGGCATTCATGCCAAGGGAGTTGCACTCATTTTAGAAAATGATTTGCGATTCCTAACCTTTCACGCTGGAGCCACACTCCTTGCGATTTACGAAAGCACCGTGGTGGCAGCACGGATGGTAGAAGAGGATTAAAGTTAAAAACTTCAATCCTCTTTTTTTTAGGTGGAAATTAACGGGCGGTTTTCGAGCCGCCCTTACAAAAATTAATTGGATCATTAAGTTTTTGCTTACGCAAAGACAATGAAAATAAATTATAGGAGATAAGCGAATGTTAATATTAACCCGCAGAGTAGGCGAAACCATCATGATTTGTGATGATATTTCTGTTACCGTATTAGGCATTAAAGGCAACCAAGCACGGATTGGGATTGAAGCTCCCAAAGATTTGCCCGTTCACAGATTAGAGGTGTTTGAAAAAATTCGTGAACAGGAGGCAGCCAATGGAGGTAATGAGGTGAGCGATTCAGATAACAAAACTCAGGATGATAAAACAGGAGAATAACCGTGGCACTTGCAGCGTATCTCTCGATTATCGATGAACACGGCCAGCCGGTTCGAGGTGATGTACAAATTGCGGGCCGGTTGGGAACGATTGAAGTTATTTCGCATCGTAATAGTGTTTTCATTGATACTGACCCTGATACACACGTATTCCGTAGTCGCCGTTATCATTCACCGTTTATTATTTTAACGGAATTAGGCTCTCACACGCCATACTTTTTTGATGCAGTAAAGAATGGGCGTTGTTGGCAACAGGCGACTATTGATACCTACCATATGGATAAATTAGGTAATGAGTATTTGTCTTATCAAGTAAAACTGGAACAAGTACGAGTGGGTAACACTTCCACTGCTGTCATGGATGTGAAAGATAAGCTGACGCGTGGCATGCCGGAGATGAACTACGCCTATCTGGTGTATGAAAAAATCACCCGGCTGTGGTTAAACGGCAACATTGAATCAATTGATGATGTAAAACATTGAAATAAAATGAGGTAATCTACCATGTGGACGTATCATCAAGAAAATGGCCTCTTGGAACATGAAGGCTATCCGATTATTAAAGCTAAGTCTCATGGCTATGCGGGTTGTGGGAGTGGGAAAGATAATCCGGCTGCGCAATATGATCATGGGAGTAATCCCCCTAAGCGCAAACAATGCAGACCTGGTGCAGGTCCTTTGCCACAAGGTTATTATAAAATTGGCAAGCCCCACAATAATCCTAATGTTGGTTTGTATGCTTTACGTTTAGAGCCAGATCCTCATAATAAAATGTTTGGACGGCATTCATTCTATATTCATGGCGATAATCAAGCGCACCCAGGCGCTTCATCTGATGGCTGTATTGTAGTGAGTTTAGATGTACGAAAACAAATTGTTCACAGCAGTGATGATGATTTAGAGGTGATAAGATGAAAAAATATTTAACTTATGGTTTATGTTTACTTTTTTCTGGCGTAACGGCAATAGTATATGCTCAGGAAACTCCGTGTCCCGCTACTATTACAGAGCTAAAACAAATTAGAAAGCAAAACGACAACCCCTTCTTTTCAGAAAAATGCGAAAATAAAATGTTAAAGAGCATTCGAACAGGTAATAAGGAATGGATTCTTGGTAGTGATTTCCTATTAGGCACGGGTTCAGCCTATTTGAATGAAGCAACCCCCATCGCTGTCACGCTCGCTATACCAGCCAATCCTATCGCGGTATTGGAGCTAACATATAAAGACGGTGGTGATTCTGTAGCTACGATGCAGGATTTATGTGTAGCACCCTTTATTGAACCCACTGAGCAACAGATTAAAGATTTTGATGCAGCAGCAATCAAGGCCCTACAAGAAGCGAAGGTTCCAGCATATTTAGAAAAGGCCCGGCAAGAGTGTATTGCCAGCTTTATCTCGGATAAAAAAAATGCGGCAAAGTTTGCCTACAATCCTAGCACTGACAATAGCAACTAAACACGAGGTTATTATGTCAACTATAGCACGAAAATCATCCACTTCTACTATTATTGCAGCGCTCGTTGTGCAGCGTAAGCGCCAAAAATTAACCCAGGCAGTTGTGGCTGAGCGTATGGAAACAACTGCTTCTGCTGTTGCTCGTTTAGAAAGTTGTGGCGGCAAGAAACAGCATTCGCCTTCGGTGCGTACCCTCGAAAAATATGCTGGTGTTTTAAATTGTAAAATCGAAATAAAATTAATCCCTTTAGATAATAACAATGAGGTGCATCATGTTGACCAATCAACCCAAAATTCTGAGCTTACTCTATCGTGATTGCGTTGAAGATCTCAACCAAGCACTCAAAAAACTGGGCCTCGATTACTTGGCTTTATATGTCACATTTAATAATGGACAAAAGTTTGTCATTTCTAATTTGTACCACTTTGTTGAGGCGTACTATGCAGAAGAACTATATCAGGAAGATTATCAGGCGGATTTAACTAAAAACGATGAACGAGATTTTTTCCTCGAAGGTGAAAAATTATTTACTTCTGAGCGTTTAACCCGCGAAGCCGAAACTCGTTTTCATATTTATCGTGCCTATTTTTTAGTACGACACTCACCTGAATGTAAAATCGTTTTAGGGGCTGCCGCTTCCCATCCTATTGACAATTTTACCCGCATCTATGAACAGACGTATGAAAAATTTTCACGACTCGGTGCGGAATTTTTCTTGCGTCATGTCGATATCATGAAATCTACTTTGCCAGATTATATGCATTCCATTATCCTGACCGATGCCGAATATGCGCGTGAAATCATGATGAATAAAATTAAACCGACGGTTCTTACCGATCGACAAATTGATTGCTTATTGTGGGCGAGCAGAGGTAAAAATGCAGGAGAAACCGCAGAGATTTTGCAACTCGCCAGTCGCACGGTCACTTCATATCGCACGCAAGTTATTAAAAAACTAGAGTGTGTCAATATGCCACAAGCCGTTTACGAGGCCTTTAAACGTGGTTGTCTAGGTGTTTTTACTGAGCCCCGACGGACATCACTTAAATTTTCTTCTCACTCTACTCCGACGAGTTTTGATTTGCTAAACTCAATTCGCATATCACCTGGCCCAAGGCGATAGTTAAGAAAAATTAATGCAAAACACCGTATTTCTGACAGTTGTCAAAATATTGTTCTCTGTCTATAACTTAATCACTATCACTAATAAGTTGCGGAGAAATAATAATGGTAACCTACACTTTTAAATTGATTGCTCTACAT
>Ga0206831_1125_pt1 | contig 23657 bp, 16 predicted proteins | sample Alteio_BWOrgCont_73_FD_152876 | JGI IMG/M metagenome (GOLD analysis project Ga0206831, IMG submission 152876) | Enriched cells from forest soil in Barre Woods Harvard Forest LTER site, Petersham, Massachusetts, United States -... | ecosystem: Environmental > Terrestrial > Soil > Temperate forest >...
GAGAGGGCCAACGGCGATCTCACCGGCCAGTACCTGGGCAACCTTCCCGCTGCCGCCCTGCGTGGCCCGCGCGTGATTGCAAATCCAATGAACAACACCTTGCTAATTCAGGCCACAGCGCAAGAGTACGAGAGTATCCAGGATTTAATCAGGGAACTGGACGTTCCACCGCGCCAGGTTCTCATAGAAGCAAAGATCTATTCCATCGATTTGAGCTATAGCTTCGACAGCAGCGTCACAGCCGCATTGCAATCGCTCAGTGGATCCGGGACAACCACGGCCGCGTCGTTGATGGGGGGGCTTGCCGCTGGCGCCGGCGCAGCCACCGGCGGTATCGGTCTGTCTGCCTCCATGCTGGTCGGCAAGACTCGTGAACTCCTGGGAACGGTGACATTACTGGAAACCGAGAGCAAAGCCAAGGTTCTCTCGGCTCCCTCGGTGATCGCCACCGACAGCATACCTGCGGCAATCAGCGTTGGCACCACGGTCCCCACCCTGTCCAGCTCCACCGCCAGTGGAATTACGGGGTCGGTGACCACGGGTGTTTCCAACACCAGCACCGGAATCGGACTCAACATCATTGCTCGCGTGACGCCCAGCGGAATCGTGACCATGATCATTAACCAGAACGTAAGCGATCCCGAGGCTACCAATGCGGCGACCTCGGGAAGCAACATTGCCTCCCCCTCCTTCGCCACCAAATCGATCAACACCCAAGTGACTGTACAGGACGGCGACACCATCGCGATCGGCGGCATGATCCAAGAGAGCACCACCTCCTCGATAACTGGAATTCCCTTGCTAGATCGAATCCCTTATATCGGCGGGTTGTTTGGGGCGAAGTCCTACGGTAAATCCCGCACCGAACTAATCATATTCCTTACTCCGCACGTCATCTTCGACAGTAATCAGATGATCGATGCCACCGACGAGCTCAAGGATAGGATCAAGCTGCTCCGTAAAGACGTCAAGGAATAGGCTCGGCATTAAAGCAGAGTAAGTACAACAAACCAATGGAACGTGGGTGTGAGCAGCACCGCTGTGAGACATCCAAAATTCGCCTGAAAATCCACCAATAACCCAGCTTCTTTGCCATTCGCTCCGCGCTTTTTGCCATTGGCTGCAAATCATTGACTTAGCATGTGGCCTATGATCTAATGGTGCGCTGGCAAGCTCCGAGTTAGTGAACCAGCGGGTTGTCAGATCAACACTTTACGCTTGACTTGTTCCGGCAGGTAGTGTTATGAATGATTGACTGCGTCCGAACAGGTTGGGCGGCATTCATTCTTTGACGCATGAATCCCGCGAGCACAAAAGAAGATACGAGAAGTTTAAAAAGCAAGTTGAGCTAGATGAAGACAATGAAGCAAGATCGAGCAAGCAAGGCAGCAGCGGCCGCCAAGCGTCCAATGGCGCTGGGTTTGATCGGGTGAAATTCAAAATCTTCATGACGAGCGTTTACTCGAGGCTCAGGTTGAAAAAGAGAACTTCCATCAATTCAATTCAGATTTTCACAAGGAGAAGGAAATGGTAGATTTTCGCAAATGGCTTATGGCGTTTGCTTCAGCGGCCCTGCTGTTCGGTTTGGGTAGCTCGGCATACGCACAAGGTACTACTGCTTTTATTTGCAACGCCACTGCCGGCAACCCGCATATCGTTCGGCAAGAGGGCGTCGCAGAGTTGGTTGGCGATTTGGTGTTGAACTGCACCGGTGGGTCATTTACGCCCGCTGGTACGTTCATCGGTCCTGCCACTAATGGCGGCACCAACGTCCAGATCAATTTGAACACCAACGTCACTAGCCGGCTTACGGGAGCGGGTGCGGATTCGGAAGCGATCCTCGCCATTGACGAGCCGTATCCGAGCACCGATGGGCAGACTCCGTTCCCCCCACCGCCCGCCTCGGCGCCAGTAAGTGGAGCAGCCCTGCATCAACTCGGTTGCCTCGCCGACGGCGAACAGGCCTGCCTGAACGTCCAGAGCCTGGGATGGGGCTTCGGGGCAGCCGGCACCTACAATGGCACGCCCGGTCACCCCAACATCTTCCAGGGTCTCGTGAATTTCGCCAACCCTTATCAGATCAACTGGCAGGGCGTGCCGATTGACGCTCCTGGAACAACCATCACGCGCATCATCCGCATCACCAACGTTCGGGCGAATGCCTGCAACTTGGCTGGAAACACTTCGTCGCTCCTTCCCACCACGATCACTGAATTGATCGGCGTCAGCGGTTCGCAGACCATCATCATCAATAACCCGCTGCAAACCGTGGCCCTGGCCGAGCGTGGTCTGTTTGGTACCGTCAACTTCGGTTTCGGTATCACCACCCTCCAACAGTGCAACAGCGTGAATACGTATTTATTGGGGGCGTTCCCAGGAAATACGACCTCCGGCGCGAGCGTTAGTCTCGTGGCAACGGAAGGTTTTGCGGCTGCCTTCAAGGGTCCGGCCTACGTCTTGGACGGCGTCTACGAGCCTCAGGATGTGCTCGGATACTCATACTTCACCGAATCTGGGTGGATCCCGGATGACGTTTCCGGGCTCGATCAGAGCGGTCGCATCATCGGCCTGGCTGACAGCGGGACGGAAATCACGTTCAACATCACTGGTGTTGGAACCGGCGTTAGCTTGTTCGCGCCGACCGTAGTGTACCTAACCGGTCCGTCGGGCTTTACCACCGGCGAGGCTTTCTTAGTGACTGGTTCAGGGCCCGGTGATCTCAACCCGCCGATGTCGGCCCCCATTACGACCGCGCCCGTCACTGTAACCGGAGGCACTGCGTCTCTGACGTATCAGATCTTCTATCCGGATCCGAACGTGGTAGAGTCGCTCAGTGTACCGGTAACAATCGCTTATATCAATACCAGCAGCACCGTACCCGCTACGGGTGTGTCGGCAGCGTCGATTAACTTCGCGCCGCTGTCCACGGCGCCTTCGGCCACCTCAGGTCCGATTCCGCGCTTCTGCCAGCCGTACGCTTCGTCTCCCGCGTTCGGCATCAATGCTTGCAGTTGCAACCTGCTCTTCCCGTTCGTTACGAACCAGGCAGGCTTTGACACAGGCATCGCGATCGCCAATACAACCGCCAGCCCGACATTCGGCTCCTTACCGCCGCTTGTCGCTCAGGTTGGTACTATAACGCTGAACTACTACGGTAGTGTCACGGGCAACGGACCCGCACCAGCAGCGTACACTACTCAAGACGTACTTCCGTCTGGAGCTGAGCTTGTCTTCACCCTGCTGAACGGTGGCGGTGTTCCGGGCGGCAGTGCGCCCAGCATCGTGGTTCCCTCGACCCCAGGGTTCGAAGGCTACATCATCGCTCAAGCCAACTTCCAGTACTGCCACGGCTTCGCCTTCATCAGCGATGTCGGTGCACAGAAACTGGCGGAAGGTTATCTGGCCATCAGCCTCGATGTACCGGTGGTGACTGTGAACAACACTCTGCCCACTGGTCTCAATCGCACTGGCAACGGTGGCGAGAACGAAGGCCACTAGAGCCATCGTCAGCTAGTTAGAAACAGAAGGGGGAGCTTCGGCTCCCCCTCTTTTATTTGCTGTCTGGATTTTTCGAGTGGCCGCCGGTCTTCCGATTGAAAACAAATCGAGAGACCGTGAGGTACGCACTGTGGTACGCTGTTTACTGCATTTCCCCCCCGCGTCCAAGAAAATCAAGTGAGGTTCTTATAGCTATGCTCAAGAGAGTATCGGCGCTCTGCGCCCTCAGTCTTGCCCTGGGAGCCTGGTTGCTTCAGGCGCAGGACGTGTTCGTTCTCCCCGGCGCGGGATCAAATACTGGCTTGGTGGCGGCTTACACTGCCAATCCGCTTTCCGAGATCAGCACCTTTAATTCGGGACCGGGCTCATTCATTCTTCTACCGACGCTAGACGCAACGAAATTCTACGTCATCGCGAAATCCACTTCGCAAACCATCACGTCCACGCTTTCGTCGTTCGCCGCTTCTGTCGCTGTGGCTAGTCTTCCGGTGGCCCCTTCCGCGGCACTCATTACTCCGGACGGAAGGGTGCTCGCAGTGGCAGCCGGCAACCTGTATCTGTTCAATACGACATCCGATACCCCGATCGTGTCCGGAGGTTTCAATCAGGGCGCTGGGATCAGCACCTTTGATGTGGCGGCAAGTCTGGATGCCACCACGCTCTATGTCCTAGGCAGTGGAGGGGGAACGAGCCAACTAACGGCTTTGAATCTCGCGACCAATTCCGCCTCGGTGAACGTGACACTTCCGCAGGTTGCCACGGCGGTTTCGGTGGGTCCAAATGGACTGGTCTATGTGAGCCTGCCGGACGAAATTCTGGAGCTCGATCCAAGGACGTTGAAGCCCACGGCGGGTGGCACGATTGCGGTCACTGGCACTCCTGGCCCGTTCGTTTTCACCCCGGACGGGCAATATGCGGTGGCCCTGAATCAAGCCTCTGCAGCCAATTCCACCATCGTTATCCTCACACTAGCCACGCACACCGTCCGCACACCCAATTTAGGCTTGGCGGAACTCAGCAGCCTCCAAGTCAGCGGCATAGACACAGTCACCGGATTCTCAGGCCAAAGCCTCTATCAAATTACAATTACTAATTCTACTTCCATCACGCCATTGCCGATTCCCGGCAGCGGGGTTCTGGCGTTGGCAGCTTCCAATGAAGTTCCCGCCGGCGCAAACACAACCGTTCAAAACCTGTACGCGGCAACAGCCACCAATCTCTATCGGATCACTCCAGCGACGAACGGCATCGCCAGTCAGTACCCGCTGAATAACCTCAGTGTGGGCGCCCTCGTGTATGCCGCGCCCACCCAAGCCGCCGCACAGTCGCGGGTTGGTTCGCTGGTTACTTACGGAACGAACCAAACGGTTCTGCCCGGCGGCATTTCCCAGCCGCTGGTGGTCCAGGTCCTAGACTCAAACAACCACCCGATCAATGGCCAGTCCGTTCAATTCGTCAGTAGCTCTAACGGCGCGATACTATCTTCCACCTCTGCCGTTACGCAAGCCAACGGTTTTGCACTTACCTATCTGACCGCTCCCGCTGCTGCCGGGCAGATAACGGTAAATGCCGTCGTAGGCTCGTTTACGGCGAATTTCAACATCGATGTAAGCAGCACCGCGGGAGGCGCCAATAGTCCCAAACTAAGCATCGTGGCGGGCCAAGGGCAGCTTTTAGGTACGAACACGAATACGGCGCTGGGGCCGTCGTTTGGATCGCCTTTAGAAGTCCTGGTCACGGACTCCAACGGAAACCCTCTAGCCAACGTTCCGGTTACTTTCACTGTGCCGGCTAACAACGGGTGGTCCGTCCTCGCGAATGGGGGTGGAGGTACCACGGCGACCGTCAATACCAACGCGAATGGGACCGCCGAAGTAAATGTTCTCACCAGCAGCCTTTCTCCGAACAATGAGAATGATTTTCTTCAGCTCATGATTACGGCAACTACACCGATCACCAATTCTGTTGTTTTCTATATCACCAGTGCGAACAGTTACACGGTCCACTTCCTAGCGCCAACTGCCGGCGCGACGCTGACAGGGCCCGCCGGAAGCATTCTGCCGGCCGCGGTTACCGCCGTAGTTTACTCACCGAATAACGTTCCAATACCAAACGCATCGCTGACTCTGAACGACGGGAATGCGAATCCGAGCCTTCTTCCCTCAGCCTCCTGCAACGGAGGAGTCGTTCTTACCAATACGAACGGCGCAGCTAGCTGCGATGTTTTATTTGGTCCTCATATCGGATCGGGAACCTTTACTGCCGTGGCCGGATATATCTACTCTTCGTTCGCCACGCAGTTTGTTGTCACGGCTGGCAAGGCAGCGGTGGTGCAAATCACACAAGGCAACAACCAAGCGGGCAATCCCGGACAGCAATTACCCCTTGCTTTGGTGATCCACGTCACTGACGCAGGCGGCAACGCCGTCGTGGGCGCTGCGGTGAATTGGCAGGTGGTCACGGCCGGTACCGTGACACTCAGCAACGTGGCGACTGTCACCGACGGCAACGGGAACGCTTCCGCTCTCGCCACGCTCGGCAGCGTCGGCGGCGCTGCGCAGGTGACGGCCACTGTTGGAGCCTTTTCCGCAACCTTCAACTTAGCTGTGAATATTCCATCGGCCGGCATTCAAAAGATATCCGGCGATCAGCAGGCCGCGCCCCTCAACACTCCGTTCCAGTCGCCATTGACCGTTGAAGTTGTGAACTCGGCCGGCGCCCCCGTCTCTGGGGTACAAGTGAACTTCCAGGTGACCTCCGGAGTGGCAACGCTGGGCTCGCCTGCAGTCACCACCGGTACAAACGGACAGGCGTCCACTACCGTGGCCGCCGGCGGCACTGGAGGAACCATTACGGTAAGCGCGACGTCAGGCAGTTTCAGCGTGACCTTCACGCTAACCGCGACCCTACCCGGTCTGTCCAATCTCACCGTCGTGAATGGGGCCAGCTTCCAGAAGGGTACCGGTATCTCGCCCGGCGGAATCGCCACTATCAGCGCAACCGGGGATCTGGCGGGTGTCCAGGGATTGGTGACCGCCAATAATATTGTCGGTCCGCTGCCCACTACACTGGCCGGCGTCAGCGTAACCTTTGGGGCTGCCGCCACTCCAGCGCCCATCTACTACGTCCAAAGCATTAACGGAGCCGATCAAATCACGGTTCAGGTTCCCTTTGAGGTAGTGCCAGGATCGGCGGTGCCCTTAACGGTCAGTGTTGCCAACGGCGGCTCCACTACAGTCAATGTTCCAGTGAAGGCGTTTGCGCCGGGCGTCTTCTCAACAATCTATAACGGCAAATCGTATCCGGTCGTGCAGCGGCCCGACGGAAGTTTTGTAAGTCCCACCAACCCCGCTCAGCTGGGAGAGGACATCACTGTGTATGTCACTGGTTTGGGTCAAGTCACCCCGGCTACGGCAACCGGCGATGCGGGCATTCCGGGTCAATCAGTGGCTCTCAGTGCGAATGGCGCGCTGCCACTGATCGTCGGCCTAAACAACAGCGGCGTGCCGCTGATCTCCGCCGAGTACGCGCCAGGGCTTGTCGGGGTCTATGTGATCACGCTACAAGTTCCCGCGAACACCAAAACCGGGCCCAGCCAACCCCTGGGTATAGTCATGTACGATTCCGCGCACAACGCTTATTTCGCAAACTCTACCTACCTTCCCATTCAGTAATGGGTCGCATTGGGGCAGGTCCTTGCCTGCCCCTTTTCCCGAACCGCTGGAAAATCCTACTTCTGAGGTGGCAAAGAGACCGGAGGTGGAACGGGATGCTCGGTCTGAGAACCGTGGTCGAAAAGAATATTGATGGGGAAAACCTGGCTCGTTGGGGCGACATGCAGCTGAACCATCGAAGTACCGGTAGTCTTCTTTGCACAATCCGGGCAAAGCACTGCCGGGTCATCCAGCCGCCACTCAAATACTATGGTGGTCTCCTCACGCGCTGGCACTTGGGTCTTGCTGACCGTGATCTTCAGCCCCGGCATGCTGAGATCATCTAGCTTGAGCGTAACCGCCCCGGGCATGCCATTGCGCACGTGAACCACGTCCTGCGACGATTGATCCACGCGTAGATGGACGGTCTGCTTGTCGACGCTCACATTTGTCAGGATATTTTTGGCGACGGCTTTCAGATCGGCCGGAATAGCCGAGGTAGCCTTTTTCGGCGTGGGGTCCGGGTCCTCTTGGGGCACGGGGTCAAATCCGGTGGGGGAAAACGGGAATGCCACCTGAGTCGGTTTCACGTAGTGCCAATACCACTCTCCATCCACAAGCACCCAATTGCTGTTAATCGAGAAGGTGGTGGGCGTGACCATGCCGTGCCATCTCCATTCGCTCTTGCAATTTTCGACCACAACGGCTTTCGTGAAGTTGTCCGAATAGCGGATCTTCAGTGTCTCGCAGCCCTTGTACTTTTGCTTGTCTGCTTCCAGAAACCCATCCTGGGAAGCGTCGTCCACCAGCGGGTAGGCATCCTTATACTTTCCCGCGATAAAGGCGTTGTAGTACTTGTCGATGCGAGCGCGCAACGCTTCGTCGACAGGCGGAGGCGCTTTATCCACCAGCTCCGTCGGGTCCTGAGCGAGCCCCAACATGCCGGAGACCAGGAGTAGGGAAGCGAAAGATAGCGTTCTCATAGTCTTTTAGATCGAAACTCTCCTAAGAATATCAACATGCGTTGGCTGGGAGGCAGGGACTCGAACCCCGATACGCAGATCCAGAGTCTGCAGTCTTACCATTAGACGACCTCCCAACAGGAGCTTCAGCGCGATTTTGCACTAAAGGGTATCGCCACTATTCTAGCATCGGTGCCCGAATGGCTAGCGCTGCCGGGTCGCGGTTTTCTTCGCGGCCCCTCGATGCGTGCGAGCAGGCCTGGGCTTGGAATGCTGGCCGGCGAGGTAGGTTCGCCAGCGCTTGAGTTCGCCCTCGGAATCAAAGGCGCGCCACTCGTGCCGCAGATCCTTTACTTTTCTTTTCAGGGTGTGGCGGATGTGGTCTTCGAGCGCGCGATCGCCCTCCACCACACGCTGGATGGCCTCATAATCGCTGACCTTCCCGAGCGCGCCTTGCAAGCCGTGCAGCGCCTTCAGGTAACGCTTCAATTGCGGACCATACACCGGCCGGAACAACTCCAGAGTGTAGCGGAAGCGCTTGGTTTCCAAACGGAATGCGTGCAGCTCATCGGGCGGACGCTTCTCACTCACCGCGTCGCGGCCCGCTTGGAAATACTTTTTCGCCAACTTCGGGAGCACCTCCCGTGCGTTCGCGGCGACGCTCTGTGCGGGGTTTAGTTTCATACGCTGCGGAGCGATAGCCCGTTCCGCCACTTGGCTGAGAAATCCTTCGCGCTCCAGCGGCGCAACATCTCGGCAAATTGGCGCTGATACGCCACACGCTCTTTTTCCACGCGGGGCCGGTGCGGGGCGTGCCCGACTTCGGCCAGGAAATCGAGAGTGATGTCCCGGTCCCGGATGTCGGAAGTGAGGCTCATCATCCGCTTCAGCACTCTGCGAATCTTCTTAACTTCCCACTTGGGAAAGAAATCGCCGAACAATTCCAGTCCTTGCGAGAAGCGCCGCACGCTGACGCGCAAATCGTGAATCTCATCCGGTCCGGGCTTGGCGGCGGCACGGTGCACTTGATAGGCCAGCGTCGTCAGCAAATGGTTCATCTGCTCGACGGCGTAGTCTTGGATGCTGATTTTGGCGGTCACGTGCGCACCCGCGTCAACTGGAGCTGTACCTGATAGGTTTCACGAAACGCGTCGGCCACGCGCTCCGCGGCCCAGATTTCGAGGTCCGGATCGGGTTTGGAATCCAGGGCGAGCGTGACGGATCCATTGCGAAGCTGCACTTGGAGATCGCCGACGCGCTGCTCGTGGCTTCGGTCCAGACTATCGGCGATGCGTAACAGTGGAACCAGCAGGTTGATGGCGCGCCGCGCGTCGGGATCGACGGTTTGAAAGGTGGAATGCCTGGGGGTGGGCATAGACTTCCTATGATACCGGCACAGCAGGCCGATCATTTGCCGTTCGCTGTCGGTAAAGCCCGGCAAGTCGGAATTCACCACCAAATAGTAGGAGTGCTTGTGATGGCTGGTATCGCTGACGAAATGCCCAATGTCGTGCAGGTAGGCCGCGGCTTCGAGCAGCTTGCCTAGCGCCGGGGGAAGCCTGTGCAGCGGCTGCAGCGACTGAAAAAGCCGGTGCGCCAGATCCGCAACTTTGCGCGCGTGCGAGAGCTGCACTCCGTACCGGCGCGCCATCTGTTCCACCGAGCGCCGCTGATCCCGGCTGAGCATGCTCAACTCCCGTCCCACGCCCCGCGCCGCAAGGTCCGCGATGATTCCGTCACGCACGCCGGCCGCCGAGTAGTGCAAAGCCGGCTGCTGGAACAACTCGAGCATGCGCCGGAAAACAGCCGCGCCCGCCACGATCAGCTCCGCACGGTTGGGACCGATGCCTTGAATCTTGCGGCGTCCATTCAAATCGAGCACCGACACGTCGCGGTAGAATCTGCGGATCTGCGCAGCAGAAGCTTTCAGGCGATCGGCCTCGTCGCGCCGCGAGCGGGCTACGCGGTTCACCGCGCAAACAATCGCTGCAGCCGTGGCAGAGGTTGCGATGGCGCGATCGAACGGCCCGGGCCCGATTTTGGCCAATGGTCCGGAAAGCTTCTCCTCGATGTATTCGTTCAGGCGATGCAGGTCGATGGGCGCCGGCGGATTGGTCCGCAGGAAAACCTCGGTTAAGCGAACCGCGCCGAGGGGCTTGGAGAACGCCTCCGACAAGACTCCGTGATCCGACAGAATCACTTCGGCGCTGCCGCCGCCGACGTCAATCATCAGTACGCGCTTGCCCGCCTGCGGCCAGCGAGCTTGCACGCCCAAGTGAATGAGCCGCGCTTCTTCCTGCCCGGAGATGATTTCGATGGGCGCACCCAAGGCTTTGGAGGCGCGTTCCAGGAATTCGTGTTGATTGCTCGCGTCCCGCACGGCGCTGGTGGCCACCGCTCGCACGCCGATGACATCCAGCTTTTGATAAATCTGCGCCATGCGCGTCAGATTCGTACAGACAAATTCCAGTGCGTCGGCAGTGATGCGCCCGTCCTGGAACACACCGGCTCCCAGGCGCGTCACCTGGCGCTCGGCCGCCAGAATCTTGGTGACCATGCCATCTCCGGTCTCTGCGGCCTGCATGCGGATCGAATTGCTGCCAATGTCGATGGCGGCGTAACGCGGCATCTCTACATAGTATCGTGGCCCCCGGTGGATTTCGGCCAAATTTGGCTTCTCCTCCGCCCAAATTCACCGAAACGTTATAATGTTCGTTCGCCTCCCCCTATGCCTCTGCTGGTTCCGAATCGTTATCGCGGCAAGCTGATTGTGGTGGAGGGAATTGACGGGTCGGGAAAATCCACGCAGCTTTCGCTACTGAGCCAATGGCTTCGGGCGCAAGGCATCGCAGTGGCGTTCAGCGAATGGAATTCTTCGCCGCTGGTGCGCGAGACCACCAAGCGCGGCAAGAAGAAAAACATGTTCACGCCGGTGACCTTCAGCCTGATCCACGCCACAGATTTCGCGGATCGCCTGGAGCGTTACATCGTCCCGCTGGTGAAAGCCGGCGCGGTGGTATGCGCCGACCGCTATGCCTATACCGCGTTTGCGCGCGATGTGGTCCGGGGCGTGAGCCGGCGATGGGTGCGCAACCTGTACCGCTTCTCGCTCAGACCCAATCTCGCGTTCTACTTTCGGGTGCCACTGGAAGTGGCCATCGGACGAATTTTGGGCGGGCGGAACGCGATCAAATTCTATGAAGCCGGCATGGATATGGGGCTGAGCCGCAACGTGGAAGAGAGCTTCCGGATCTTTCAGGGACGCATCCTGGACGAATACGAAGCCATGATCCAGGAGGTGGGCTTTCATGTGATCGACGCCACCGGATCCATTGAAGAACAGCAACAGCAGATGCGCGACATCGTGATGCAGGAGTTGGGCGAGAGCCTGCGCAACGGCATCATGCGCGCGCCGCGAGGAGAGTTGGATGCTGCTCAAGCAGCCGCTCGAATTCTATAGCGAATCCCTGGCGGGCGTCGATCGGGGCGAACTGCAAGGCAACCTGATTGTCATCGAGGGACCGGATTCGGTGGGCCGTTCCACGCAAGTGGCGCGATTGCGCACCTGGCTGGAGCATCAGGGACACGCGGTGCTGGACACTGGGTTGGCGCGAGGCGCGCTGGCGGGGAAGGGGATTTCGCAGGCCAAGGAAGGCAATACCCTGGGGCCGATCACGATGACCCTGTTCTATGCCACCGATTTCGCCGATCGCCTGGAGAATGAAATTGTTCCCGCGCTGCGCGCCGGTTTCGTGGTGCTCACCGACCGCTATATTTTTTCATTGATGGCCCGCGCCATCGCCCGCGGCGAGGATCGGGCTTGGATCGAACGCGTGGCCAGCTTCGCGCTGGTTCCGCATGCCATTTATTATCTGCGCGCCGAGGTCCGCGACCTGGTGCCGCGCGTGGTGCTGGGGCGCGGGGCGTTCGACCATTGGGAGAGCGGCATGGACATGCGTTTCGGTGCCGACATGCACGACAGTTTCGTCAAGTACCAATCGCGCGTCATTCATGCGCTGGACCGCATGGCCAAGCGCTACAATTTCGTGGTTATCGATGCGACGAAAACGCCGGATCAGATCTTTCGCGAGCTCCAGCGATCGATCGGCAAGCTGTTTCAGCCCGTGCGAACGCGGTGAACACACGTGGCGCTGTTCATCTCGGAGTCAGACTGTAGATCAGAATCACAAGCACGATAGAGGTAATCACGGCGTAAGTTCCGTCGCGCTCTAATCCAAAGCCGACCAGAGAGAATGCCACTCGCGCCACCGGCGTGAGGATCAGTAACAGAAGCCCAAGCTGGATGACGGCCCCGCAGTCCGAAGGGCCGGCTGCGTGGATCACATTGGAAATCGTCCGGTACGTCGCAGGCGTTGTGTGAAAGACGTGATAGGCGGCCTGCTCATCACCGTGTTTCGATAGATAACAGATTCCTCCAGCCAAGACGACCAGTGCCGATATGATCACGCCGGTCCTGAGCAGCGCGCTGATGATCGTTTCCAGTCGATGATCGTTCACTAGAATTTCGCCTTCACACCGGTAACGATCATTTCCACCGCCATAACCCCTACCACCCCGGCGAAGATCCACCGCAGCATGCGAACCTGGGCTCCAATCAACTGACGCGCACCGATCAACGATCCAATCAATACGCCGAGCATCACCGGCATCGCAAGGCCTGGTTCGATATATCCGCGGCTCAGGTACATGCCGGCGCTCGCCGCGGCAGTGACGCCGATCATGAAGTTGCTGGTAGTGGTGGAGACCTTGAACGGAATATGCATGGCCTGATCCATGGCGATAACCTTGAGCGCGCCTGACCCGATGCCGAGTAAGCCCGACAGCGTGCCAGCGCCGAACATCATCGCGAAGCCGGTTTTCACGTGGTCGACTTTATACTCGCAAGGACCCCCGATTAAGGGATATGAGCCATTCAGCTTCAGCCGCTCCGCCAAAGTGTCCGATTTTTGGTTCGTTTTATCGTCAGCATGACCTCGGCTGGACTGCCACGCCGCGTGCAGCAGCACCAGGCCGAAGATGATGGACAGGATCGAGGTCGGCGCTCGCGTCGCAAGAAAAGCGCCCAACAACGCGCCTAGCGTGGTGGCGATCTCGAGGAACATTCCGATACGGACGTTGGAGTAGCCTTCCCGAACGTATGCGGATGCCGCGCCGGAAGAGGTCGCAATCACCGAGACCAAGCTTGCGCCTATGGCGTATCGAATGTCCACGCCCAGCAGCATTGTGAGCGCAGGCGTTACCACTACTCCTCCGCCCAGGCCCGTGAGCGCACCCAGGCACCCTGCCACCGCCGAGATGCCGAACACCAGCGGCGTGAATTCGAGATTGGTCACGTAGTGCTAATTATGGCCCTGCTCGGCCCTTCGATGGAATAGCCTTTGTTTAAAGTCAGGCCAAAATTCGTCGAAGACGTTGCTTCCGAAGCGGCCGGCGAATCCGATACCAGTGCGAATGGTCGCGCGGTCGACGGAGTCGTCGCCTGGAGCTCGCCAGGCATTCGAGAGAAAATTACTGCCGGGAATTGCGATGAAGCGAGCATACGCCAGCATCTCGTTGCCATCGCGGTTCTCCGCCATGAAGGTCATTTTGGCAGCGTGTCCCAGCCGATGGCCGAAGGGCGATGCAGGTCCCTCACGGAAGTAACGGGGATCCTCACCCCAAGCAGCGCCGATCCCCGCTTCCATTGTGTTACTTACCGCGTTTCCGGCGACGCTCATACCCAGCCTGTCCCCAAATCCTTGCCAGTGCGTTCCATATTGCTTAGGAGGGCCGTCGAGTAACGTGTCCCATCCGGCGCCAACTAGCTCGCCCACGAGGGCTTCAGGGCCGACGGTGCTTTTGACCACCCATTCGGCCCGCTCCTTACCGGTGATCGGCTGGCGCGCGTCGCTGCTGCTCGTCCCGACAACAGTCGATTCGGAACTCGACGCTGCCTCGGTATCGGGCCCCAGCGACGATGCCAGCGTCCCCGGAAGCAGCTTCTGCGCCATTGCGGCCGAAGCGAATAACAGAATTGAGCAGCCTACTTTGCGAATCATTTGCGCGCCCCCACTGCGGGAACCTGTAGCAGATCGGTTGCCATCGCTCGCCCGCGCGCGTTCGGAGTGCAAGGCTAGTGTCTTCATTCAGATGCCGCTAGACGCCGGTTCATGGTCGAGCGTTCTCAATGGTAGGAAACGCGCGAACCCTGCATTTTTCGCTAGCTGCTGACGTCGGGCGATCGCGCCGGCCTATCGAAATCCGCTATCGTTAGACCAGCATGCCGGACTGGCTCAGTATCCACGAACCCATCCTGGTAAATACCGTTGGGCACTGCGGTGGCGCGGTGATCTTTGGGATGCTGCTGTATTTCTTCCTCGCGAACTGGCGGCGCGGGCGTGAGGAGCGGGCCAAGCTGCCGGTCATAGCCGCGGCACTGGCCTTCCTCTGGAACATCGGCTCGCTGGTTGCCTTAGGGACGGGCCCGCGAGGCGGGTTGGCGCCCGACATCATTGTCGCGGCCAGTTTCTCAGTGCTCAGCCTCCTGCCAGCGGTGCTGCTCCATATTTCCCTGGAATCCGAGCGCCGGCCGGCTTGGCGCCCAATTTGGATCGGGGGGTACGTTCTCAGCTCCAGCGCCATCATCCTGCATATCGCCGACCTGGCTACCGGGCGGCCTTCGCTGCATTTCGCCGCATTGCTTCTGGTGACCATCGGTTTTGCCGTACTGACCGCGATCTCAGTGCTGTTCGAGCTGCGGCAGAAGAACCGCGCGGCCACCTCGCGATTGGTGGGCGCGATGGTGCTGTTCCTGTTCGCGATTTCGTTCACCCACTTCGGAGCCGACCACGGCCATCAGGTGTGGTCCAGGGAGATCGCGCTGCATCATGCCGGCATCCCTCTGGCTTTGTTTGTTCTGCTACAGAACTATCGCTTCCTCTTGCTGGATGCCTTCCTGCGATTTATCGTGAACGCCACGCTTGCCGCGGCGGCCGTGCTGGCATCGATACGCATTGTGGAATCGGCGGACCGTGGCGCGCTGCGGACGCATCCCTTCGATGCCGGGCTGCTGTTTGCAGGCGGCTGCCTGCTGCTGACGTTGTTCGTTTACGTTCGCAATCGAATTCAGAGCTGGCTGACCAGCGTGGTTTTCTTACGGTCGAATGTCGAGGACGCGCTGGAACTGCTGTTGAAGCTGGTTCGCGCGGCTCAGGATGAATCCATCTACCTGCCATCGGCGACGGAAGTGATTGCGGGGTTTGTGCGCGCGGCGCGATTTGATTTGTCCGAGCGCGCTCCCGTCGACGACCAGGCTGCGTGGGTGCAGGCGGTGGTTCCATTGCGCTTTTCGCGCGGCGACGCCTGGTATTTGCTCTTGGGTCCTCGGGAGGGCGGCCGGCGTTATTTGAGCGAGGATTTCGCGGCGCTGATGCGATTGGGGGCTGCCGTGGTGGAGCACGTGGAGCAACTGCGCAGCATTCAGATGCAAGGTCTGGTATCGCAGGCTGAGCTGCGGGCGCTGCAGGCGCAGATCAATCCGCACTTTTTCTTTAACGCCCTGAACACCTTGTATGGCACCATCGACCGCGGGAATGCGGATGCGCGACGCCTGGTGCTGAATCTCGCGGACGTGTTCCGCTATCTTTTGCGGTCGGATCGGACGTTGATCGAAATCGAGGAGGAGTTGCGCATTGTCCGGGCGTACCTGGAGATCGAGCAACTGCGGCTGGGCTCCAAGCTGCGGACGGAGATCAACGTGGATGGAGCAGCCCTCCGCGCGATGATCCCCTTACTTTCGGTGCAGCCGCTGGTGGAGAACGCCGTGAAGCACGGGGTTGCGCCGCGAACCGGCACGGGGTTCGTGCGTCTCGACATTATCGCGCAGCCTGAGATGCTGTCGGTGACGGTTTCCAACTCCGGCGAATGTGACTCGAGCGCTCTGACGGCCTCCCGCGTCGACGGAGGAATTGGCTTAGCCAATGTGCGCCGCCGGCTGGAACTCCATTACGGCGAAGAATCCAGTTTTCTCGCAGAGGTGGAGGACGGTGTCACGACGGTTGGTTTCCTACTGCCACTGAAGGTTGGGGCCGGGCTGCCGGCATGACACTGAAAACCTTGATTGTCGACGACGAGCCCATCGCCCGCAAGGTTCTGCGTGAAGAGCTGGAACTGATCGACGACGTCGAAGTCATTGGAGAGGCAGCCGACGGCGTGGCGGCATTGGAGAAGATCGGCCGGCAGCATCCCGACCTGGTGCTTCTCGATCTGCAGATGCCCGCTATGGGGGGGCTGGAGGTGGTGCGCCAACTGAGGCATGGCAAGCATTTGCCGGCGATCGTTGTGGTGACCGCCCATGACGAACATGCGCTACAGGCCCTGGACGCGGGAGCCATTGATTATCTCCTCAAGCCGGTACGGCAGGAACGGTTGTCGGAAGCCGTGGACCGCGCCAAACGGTTGACGGGCCGCCAAGCCACCGAACGGATCGCACAGCTTCAGGAAATAGCCGATCCAGCCGCGGTTCCGCGCGCCAGAAGAATCGTAGGCAAGATCGGTGAGGAATATTTCCTGCTGGGCACCGACGAGATTTACGCCTTCCAAGCCGAGGGAGACCTGGTGTGGATCGTGGGCGCCAAGCGCAAATATTTAGCCACCCAGGCGTTGAAAGTGCTGGAAGAGCGTCTGAAAAACACCAGCTTCCGGCGTATCCATCGAAATGCGCTGGTGAACGTCAATCACGTGCGCAAGATGAGCGCTTTGAGCAGTCAGCGATGGTTAATCACACTCGCCAACGATCAAGAATTCATCGCAAGCCGGCGGCAGGCACGCAGCGTTCGCGAGCTCCTGAGCTGGTAAATGCGCTCACTTTTGATCGCGGGCTTCTTGGTTTGCTCGGGAACTGCCATCGCGCAGTCGGCCGATCAGCCCGCCGATCGGCCGCTCAATATAGACAAGGATCCCGCCGCAATCGTCGAGCTGGGAGGAGCCGCTAGCTGGAATCTGAAAGGCGGGGGATCGAGTTTCGGCGCCGACATCGCAGCTGAAATTACGCCCATCGAGAACTGGCTGGAAATTGAAGCGGGCGTCACGCCGCTTTTCACCCGCCACTCCACTGAATGGGATACCGATCTTCTATTCAAGAAGCCTTGGACCCTCTCGAAAAAAGCGGAGTTCATGTTCGGCGTTGGCCCGGAATGGGTCCACACCAGGCAATACGGCATGACCATGAATTCGGTTGCCTTTGAAGCCGTGCTGGATTTCATGTTCTGGCCCACCGGGAAGCATAAATTCGGCTGGTACCTGGAGCCCGGCTACGATTACAGCTTTGGACGCGGGCATGAGCACTCGCTAGGCATTACCGGTGGTCTTCTGATCGCGATCCCGTGACCGGCGCTTGTCCGTCCATCAGTGCCTTCAGATCATTGATTGGCCGTTGAAGCCCGCCCGCAGAATACTTGTTCGACCTTCCACTCCAGCGTGCTAAAAGTATCTAACTCCAGCATGCCGCTGAGAACGCTGATAGTGGACGACGAGCCGATCGCGCGGAAGGTGTTGCGCGAGGAACTCGGATCGTTTGACGACGTCGAGGTTATCGGAGAAGCCGATAATGGCGCTCTCGCTCTGGAGAAAATATCCGCGGACCGTCCCGATCTGGTGCTGTTGGATCTCCAAATGCCCGTGATGGGCGGGCTTGAAGTAGTCCGAAATCTGAAGCATGGGACGCGCATGCCGGTGATTGTCATGGTCACCGCTTATGACAAATATGCCTTGGAAGCATTCGAAGCGGGCGCGATCGATTATCTGCTTAAACCCGTCGGCGGAGATCGTCTTGCGGAGGCCGTCGAACGGGCCAAGCGGCTGACCGGAAGCGAGGCTGCCGACCGGCTGGCGCAGCTTCAGCAGATCACTGACCAGCCGGCGATTGCTCAGGCCAGAAGAATCGTGGGGAAAATCGGCGATGAATACTTTCTGCTCAGCGCCGACGAGATCTACGCATTTCAAGCCGAGGTGGAGATCGTGTGGATCATCACCGCCAAGAAGAAATACCTGGCTACCCAGACCCTCAAAGTCCTGGAACAGCGCCTCAGGAACACCAGCTTTCGTCGAATCCATCGAAATGCATTGGTGAATGTCGATCATGTCCGGAAGATGAGCTCCCTCAGCAGTCAAAGATGGCTGATCACGCTGAGTAACGATCAGGAGTTTATTGCGAGCAAAAGGCAGGCGGGAAGTATTCGCCAGCTTTTGCACGGGTAGGTCGTCCGCTCATCGCGGAAATTAGGTCGCTAATTTTGGCGATCAGGCCGATTATCGATTTGTTCTTGGCGCTTTAGTACGAAGCACCCACAATCGATAAATATGAGAACGAGCCGTCTCGCATTTTCCCTGGTTTTTCTCGTAGCATGCCTCGCTTCGCCTGTCGCGACGTTCGCGCAATCCAGCAGCGCCAACGCCGGGACGGTCCGCGGATCAGTGCTGGATCCCTCTGGAGCGGTCATCAAGGGCGCGACCGTGCAAATCCAGAACCCCGTTTCCCGCTATGACAAATCCGTCGAGACCGACGCTCAGGGGAACTTCGAGTTCGACAACGTTCCTTTCAACAACTACCACCTAAGCGCTTCGGCGAAAGGATTCCAGGGCGGTGAACAGGATGTCAACGTGCGTTCGCCTCTGGCGGTTGAAGCCAAGATCTCCGTGAAGATCGGCGAGGCGACGACAAGTCTGACAGTGACATCAGGAACAGATCTGGTGGAGAACGATACAACCACTCACACGGACGTGGATCGGGAACTATTCGACAAGCTGCCTCTGGAAAGCCAATCCTCGTCGCTGAGCTCACTAGCGACCCTCGCCTCTCCAGGCGTTGCGGCCGACTCCAATGGCCTGTTTCACGGCTTAGGCGATCACGCCTCAAACTCTTTTTCCATCGATGGCCAGCCGATTACGGACCAACAAAGCAAAGTCTTCTCGAATCAGCTCCCGATCGACTCGGTGCAATCGATGGAAGTCATTGAAGGCGCGCCGCCCGCCGAGTATGGCGGAAAGACCAGTCTGGTGCTAGTGGTCACTACTCGCTCCGGTCTGGGATCTACCACACCGCACGGCGATATCACGACTTCCTATGGAACATTCGGAACTACCAACAGCGGCTTCGACCTTTCCTATGGAGGACAAAAGTGGGGCAATTTTATCTCCGCCAATGGCCTGGATACCGGCCGCTTCCTGGATGGCCCTGAGTTCCAGGTTTTCCACGACCGCGGCAACGAGGAGAACATATTCGATCGGGTGGATTTCAAGCCCTCCGACCAGGACACCATCAACCTGAACCTTCAATTCACCCGCTCATGGTTCCAGACACCCAATTCTTACGATGCCCAGAATGCGACGGCCTGGAACGGCCTGCTGGTAAATAACGGCGGCCTCGGGCCCAATGGCGTATTGGTCGGCTCGGCGGATCAACGTTCGAAGATTAGAACCTTTAATATCGCTCCGGTCTGGACTCATCTCCTCAATCCCAAGACCGTGCTCACGCTCGGCGCTTTTGTGAGGCAGGACCAATATAACTATTATCCGAGCGCTAACCCCTTTTCCGACCTTACGCCCGATCTCCAGTCCTCGACCGTCGGTCAAGATCGCCGACTCACCAATGCGGGAGCCCGTGCGAGCGTGTCGTACGTAAGTGGCATTCACAACATCAAGGTTGGCCTTCAATATGAGCAAACTCTTCTGACGGAAAGGGATTCGTTCGGCCTGGTCGATCCTACGATAAACGCCCCTTGCCTGAATGCCGACGGGAGCCCCGACACGGACCCGACACTGACGAACCCCAACGGCTGCACGGGAGCACTGCAGCAGAATCCTAACTTTAATCCGACCCTGGCCTGCTACGATCTGACCAGAACCTCGCCGCTGCCTTCTTCCGACGGCTGTCCGAACAGTACCAGCACCGATTCCAAATTTTACGGCCATGCCGACATCCGGGAGTTCGCGTTCTACATTCAGGACGCAATCAATGTCCACAACTGGACTTTCAATCTCGGTCTACGAGTCGACCAATACAATGGCATCACCCAGGCCGCGCAAGGAGAGCCGCGCCTTGGCATCGCTTATAACATCAAGCCGACCAACACCGTTCTGCGGGTATCCTATGCCAGGACAATGGAAAGTCCGTTCAATGAGAATCTGGTGATTGCAAGCTTGGGCTGCCTCGACCCGGCGATTGTCGCTTTCCAGAGCTTTGTAGCGGGGGCCCAATGCGCGTCACAAGTGCCGCTCACCCCCGGCCACCGCAATGAATTTCATGCCGGCCTCTCTCAGGCGTTTGGCAAGTACTTCGTTGTCGACGGCGAATACATCTGGAAGTACACTCACGACGCGTTCGACTTTAGCGTGTTTGGCAATACACCCATCACTTATCCGATTGAGTGGGCAAGCTCGAAGATTCCCGGATATGCAATCCGTCTCACGATGCCGAACTTTCATGGGTTGACGATGTTTCTGGTGACGTCCAGCGTGGCGGCACGCTTCTTCGGTCCACAGGTCTCGGGGATTGGCGCCGCGCCAGGCGGGTCCAGCGTATTCCGCATCGATCATGACGAAGTTCACAATGCCACAGGGCACCTGCAATACCAGCCGTCTCAGAAATTACCGTGGCTCAGTTTCAACTGGCGTTATGATAGCGGCCTGGTAGCCGGTCCGGTGCCCTGCGCCGGCGGAAATTGCGCCAATGGGCCGAATGGCAGCGACAGCGTGGTGGACGTCTCGGGGCTCACACCCGACCAACAGTTCGAAGGCGGGCTCTACTGCGGCCCCGTCCATGCGACGCCCACCATGCCGATCAGCCCCAACGGTCTCTGCCCTGCGAATCTATACGGTTCCACGCTGGTATCCATCCCAGCTCCCGGCACTGAGAATGACGACCACAACCCGCCTCGCATCGCACCTCGCAATCTCTTTGACATTGGCATTGGACACGACAACATCTTTCACTCCGACAAATACAAGTTCAGCGCGCGCGTGACGGTAGTGAACCTGGCTAACTCCTATGTGCTTTACAACTTCCTTTCTACCTTTAGCGGCACCCACTATGTTTCGCCACGGGCGATAACCGGGACGATCGGGTTCCACTTCTAGGTAACGCCAGCCCGCTCACGGTCAGAAATAGTTCGTTCACGGTGAAACTCCAGCCGCCGATGAGATTCTCATAGGTAGGGAGCTTTGCGCCCACCACAATGAGAAGATGAGCCGTCCCTCGATTTTCGCTGCCCTGTTTGCCCTGGGCCTCGCTTCGTCCGTCGCGACGTATGCGCAAACCAGCGGTGGGAACTCAGGCACGGTGCGAGGTACGGTGCTGGATCCTTCGGGAGCGGTGGTCATGGGTGCGACGGTGGAAATTGAAAATCCCGTATCGCATTACACGCAGACCGCGCAAACAGATGCTCAGGGAAATTTCGAGCTGAAGAACGTCCCGTATAACAACTACCACCTAAGTGTGAATGCGGCTGGTTTCCAGGCGGGAAAACAAGACGTGGATGTGCGTTCGCCGATCCCAGTCCCGGTAAGCATCAGCCTGAAAATCGGTACCGCAGTTTCTAGCGTGACGGTCCAGGAGGCCGGCGATCTGATAGAAACCGATTCCACGGCCCACACCGACATCGATCGGTCGATGTTTGACAAGCTGCCACTGGAAAGCCAGTCTTCGTCGCTGAGTTCTCTGGTGACGTTGTCATCGCCCGGTATTTCGGCCGACTCGAACGGTCAGATGCACGGCCTCGGCGATCATGCATCGAATTCGTTTTCCTTGGATGGCCAACCCATTTCGGACCAGCAGAGCAAAGTCTTCTCCAATCAAATACCCACCGAAGCGGTGCAGTCGATGGAGGTAATTGAGGGTGCGCCTCCGGCCGAATATGGCGACAAGACCAGCGTTGTCATCGACGTCACCACGCGTTCTGGCCTGGGTGTCACCATGCCGCGCGGCGATATCACGCTTTCTTATGGCACGTTTGGCTCGTCCAACGGAGCCTTCGACCTGGCCTATGGAAAACAAAAGTGGGGCAATTTCATTGCCGTAAACGGACTGGACACCGGACGATTCCTGGATGCCCCCGAGTTCCAGGTCTATCACGACCACGGCAATGAAGAGAGCGTCTTCGATCGCTTCGATTTCAAGCCTTCCCAGGCGGACAGCATCAACCTCAACTTCACCTATACGCGCTCCTGGTTCCAGACGCCAAACTCATTTGACGCACAAACGGCGGACGCGTGGTCCGGGCTGGTGGTCAACAACGGCGGCCTGGGTCCCAATGGCCTGCCGGTAGGTCCCACCGATCAGCGCTCGCAGATCAAATCCTTCAACATCGCGCCCACCTGGACGCGATTGCTTAATCCAAATACGGTCCTTACGTTCGGAGGCTTCGCGCGGCAGGATCAGTACAATTATTATCCGAGCGATAATCCTTTTTCCGACCTCCAGCCTGACCTTCAGCTCCAGTCCATCGGCCAGAATCGCACCCTGACGGATCTTGGACTTCGCACCAGCGTGTCGTACATAAAGGGCATTCACAATATCAAGGCAGGGATCACGTATCAGGACACGATTCTCACCGAAAAGGACAGTTTCGGCGTCGTCGATCCAAACCTGAACGCGGTCTGTTTGAATCCGGATGGGACCCCGAACACGAATCCCAACCTGACCAATCCCAGCGAGTGCGGCGCGCTGCCAGTGAATCCCAACTTCAATCCGCTGCTGGCTTGCTACGATTTGACCCGAACGGGGAGCCTGCCAGGGTCCGACGGTTGCCCAAATTCAACCAGCGGCCTCTACGCCTTCAACGGCCACGCTAACATCCGGGAACTTGCGCTGTTTTTCCAGGACAACATTACCATCAAGAATTGGACCTTTAATCTTGGGGTCCGGTTCGATTACTACGACGGCATTACCAGCGCCAAACAGGGAGAGCCCCGCCTCGGAGTCGCTTACAACTTCAAGCCCACCAATACGGTGTTTCGCATCTCTTACGCTCGTACGCTCGAAACGCCGTTCAACGAGAACCTGGTCCTAGCGAGCTTCGGATGCAGCAATCCCGTCGTCAACGCGATCATGTCGAGCACGGTGAGCCCTTGCATAACAAACCAGCCGCTGAGTCCGGGCTGGCGCAATGAATTCCACGCCGGTCTCCAACAGGCCTTCGGAAAATATTTTGTGCTGGATGGCGAGTACATCTGGAAATACACGCACAAAGCTTATGACTTCAGCGTGCTGGGTGACACGCCGATCACTTTCCCAATCGAGTGGTCGAGTTCCAAGATTCCCGGCTTTGCCGTTCGCGGCACTATGCCGAACTTCCATGGACTCTCGGCGTATATCGTGCTCTCCCACGTGTCGGCGCGCTTCTTTGAACCGCAGATCAGTGGAATTGGCGCCACGCCATCGTGCCCCTTATCCACTGGGTGCGAAGTGTTCCGCATCGACCACGATGAAGTTTTCAACGCCACCACGCATGTGCAGTACCAACCCTGGCAAAAAGGGCCGTGGCTGGGC
>Ga0206831_1127_pt1 | contig 23100 bp, 16 predicted proteins | sample Alteio_BWOrgCont_73_FD_152876 | JGI IMG/M metagenome (GOLD analysis project Ga0206831, IMG submission 152876) | Enriched cells from forest soil in Barre Woods Harvard Forest LTER site, Petersham, Massachusetts, United States -... | ecosystem: Environmental > Terrestrial > Soil > Temperate forest >...
GGAAAACACCATTTGGTTGATGAACACCATGCCAGCTTCCAGCTCGCTCATGAAGCGTTCCTGCTCGGCCTTGTCGTTGGTCCAGGCGCTGGCGCCCAGGCCGAATCGGCTATCGTTGGCGACGCGTATGGCTTCGTCGATATTCTTCACCCTGAAAATGGAGGCCACCGGCCCGAATAGCTCTTCCTTGTAGGCAGCAGAATGTGGGGGAATATCTGTCAACACTGTGGGCAAATAGAAACTTCCCGGCCCGGCGACTGGCTTGCCTCCGGTCAAAACTTTCGCGCCGGCTTTAACGCTGCTTTGCACATCGGCATCCAGCGAGGATACTGCTTCGGCATTGGCCAGGGGACCAATGTCCGTTTTTGCATCGAACGGATCGCCCACTTTCAGAGCTTGCATCTGGGCCACGAAGGCGTTTTGAAATTTGTCAGCGATTTGTTCGTGAACGATAAAACGCTTGGCCGCAATGCAGGACTGGCCGTTGTTAGCCACACGCGCCTTCACGCCGGTGGCAACCGCCTCTTCGAGATTGGCGCTGGGCATGACGATATAGGGATCGCTGCCACCCAATTCCAGAACAACTTTTTTGATGCGTTGAGCGGCACCCGAACCGACTTTAACTCCGGCGCCTTCGCTGCCCGTCAGAGTCGCGGCGGCGATGCGAGGGTCGGCCAGAATTCGATCCACGCTGCCCGAACCGATCAATAGCGTTTGAAATACTCCCTCAGGGACGCCCGCGCGAAGCAACAGTTCTTCAATTTTCACCGCGCATTGAGGCACGTTCGAGGCGTGCTTCAGCAAGCCAACATTGCCGGCCATCAGTCCCGGGGCGATAAAACGAAAGGCCTGCCAGAACGGATAATTCCAGGGCATGATCACCAGAACCGGGCCCATGGGCTGGTAGCGAATGAAACTGCGGCTGGCAGGTGTCTCGACTACTTCATCAGCCAGGAAGCGCTCGGCGTTTTAGGCATAGTAGCGGCAAACCCAGGCGGACTTAACGGCTTCGTCCACGGCAGAGCGCAGGGTTTTGCCCATTTCCAAAGTCATGAGCTGGGCGAGAGATTCTTTTTCGGTTTCCAGAAGTTCCGCCGCTCGCATCATCATTTTCGCGCGATCGGCGAACGATAGTTTGCGAAATTTTGGAAATGCGTCCACCGCGCGTTGAATCTTCTGATCGACTTGCGCATCCGTGAGCGCCTCAAATGTCTTGATTGTTTGCCCAGTTGCCGGATTAATCGTTGCAATGGCCATGGTTTGATCCGCCTCAATAAATGAAAATGATTATGATTTCCGCAAGGCCGGTTTTATGTCCATCCACACCTTTGATATCGAATGCCTTGCAATCTTCTTTTACCACGTTTCATTGGGATTTGCCCGCCGAAGGGTCGCCAGCCGACGTGCGCAAGCGCGAAATAAGGCTGACAAAATTTCATTGGCCGAGGAATGTCTCCTCGGCCAATGAAAGGAATGCCGCGTAACGGGCAGGGTGCGCGAACTGGAACGTTGAGACGCGCTTACTTGGATTTGAGTTGCTGAACGATCTCCAATGATTTCGCAACGTGCTGATCGGGTGAAATGCCGTCGTCCTTGGAGGAGAACGCCGCGACGATCTTGTGATCCTTGCCGATGACGAATGTTTGGCGTTCGATGAAATCATGGTCAATCGTGTCGCCCTTCACGTCCGCCATGCCGGGCTTTACGGCGGTGGTGGCTAAATTGTATGAGGCGGCGATTTTCTTGTCCGCGTCGGAGGCTACCGGAAACTTACCGGCGCAAAAATCAGGATCGGCTGAAAAGCGGTTGAGGCGCGTGATGCTGTCGGCGGATACACCGATGATGGTGGCTCCAGCCGCATCGAATTTCTCTTTCTCCTGCGAAAAGGTGTGCGCTTCAAGATCGCAACCCTTGGTATAAGCGGATGGAAAGAAATACACCACCACCGGCCCCTTCTTCAGGGCCGCTTGCAATGAAAAGTCGAATTCTTTTCCGGCCAGCGAGCCGCGGGCCGAAAAATCCGGCGCCATGTCGCCAACCTTGAGCGCAGCCAATACGGGCAAGCAAATCAGCATGGATACCGCAAAAATCAATAACGATTTTTTCATGGTTAATGCCTCCTGACCATCGACGTGGCGAAAAGCATATCACAATCCAACGTTGAAGGCATTCTCCCAAGGTGGCCGGCAAGGGGTCTCCTACTTTGGTTAATCAATGGTTATTCCTGGACCGGGCTTCGCAGATATTCTTGTGGGCGCCAAGCACGCATTGAGCATTCGCGTCTTGCATCCTAATGTATTGAAAGATGGATTTGAATGCGCATCGCTTGTCCATCTATCATCGGAGCTACAGATGAAGCCCTCCATATTCAAATACGTCCGCGCGGAGACTGCCGATCACGCTGTGGAGTTGCTTGCTGGAGCGGATTCTTCGGCGCGGATTCTCGCGGGAGGTCAAAGTTTAATCCCAGCGCTGAGCGCCCGAAGTATAAAGGCATCTTTGTTGCTCGACATCATGCGCTGCCCCGGCCTGGATGAAGTTTCGCATGCCCCGGGTGAAATCACCATTGGCGCAGCTTGCCGGCAATCCCGAATTGAATTTAGTCCGGTCATTCAAGGATCCATTCCCCTGCTTTGCGAAACGCTGAGCTGGGTGGCCATGCCACAAGTCCGCAGCCGGGGAACGGTTGTCGGGTGTTTGGCACAGGCAAATCCCGGCGGAGAAATGCCGGTGGTCGCTCTGGCACTCGATGCTGAGTTCAATATTCTTTTGCGCGGCGACGTGCGGCAGCGAATGCCTGCCGGGGATGTCTATGCCGCTGAAGCTGGCGCTCGATTGCCTGCGCAAAGTTTGATCGTATCGGCATCCTTTCGAACGCTGACTGCCGGTGAAGGCTGGGGGTTTAGCGAGGTCCAGCTGCGTCAAGGCCACTTCGCACTCGTCTGTTGCGCGGCTACACTCCAACTCGATGAAGATGGCCTTATCCGCTCGGCAAGGATCGCGCTCGGCGGGATTACGGCGAATCCGTATCGGGCACAGCTCGCGGAAAAAGCACTCATCGGAGAATCTGCGGACAACGATTCCCACTTCCGCGAAGCTGCGCGCCTGGCTTCCGAGGAAAGACCCTGGCCCGCGCGTAGCGATCTGCACGCAACCGGCTCATTCCGATCGAAGACGGCTGTTGCCGCGGTCGCGCGCGCACTCATGGACGCGCGAAACAAGTGTTCCTGGAAAACAGGAGGAAACCATGGCCGCTCCTGACTGGACCCTTGGGAAGCCGCTCCGAAGGGAATGGGACGAATCACAGACTGCACTTCGTATGACCGTCAACGGAAAGCAAGTTCAAACCGTGGTAGCCGACCGACTTCTGCTGTGCGATTTCTTGCGCGACAATTTGGAATTGAAGGCCCTGAAAGTTGCCTGCGGAGAGGGCGCATGTGGCGCATGCACCATCGTGATCGACGGCCAGCCGGCGCGCTCGTGCACTTTGCTTGCGCTGCAGGCCGAGGGCGCCGAAATTTTCACGCTGGAAGGGTTGAACGCTCCCGAGGGACTGGATCAGGTGCAGCAGATCTTCCAGCAGCAACACGCATTGCAGTGCGGATACTGCACACCGGGTTGGCTGGTCACTGTGTACAGCATGATCAAACGCTCCATCCATCCGGACTCGCCCGAGGTCGCTCAATATCTCAGCGGGCACATCTGCAGGTGCACTGGATATCGAAATATCTGGACCGCCGTTCGGCGCGCGCTGGGAGCTGCGATGGACGAATCCGCGGGTGGCGAAAAATGAAAGAAGAAGCGCGCAAATCCACAGGGGCGTCGCCAAGCCGCGAATATATAGGCAAACGCGTTTTGCGTGCCGAGGATATTGAGCTGCTCCGCGGACGTGGCGGTTTCCTGGCGGATCTTCCCGCACCCCATGCGGCTGAAATCTGCATGGTGCGTTCCACCGAGGCGCACGCCATGGTGCGCGCGATTCGCAAGGAGCGCGCGCTGGCAAGCCCGGGCGTAATTGCTATTCTCGCGGCCGGCGATTTGGATTTGGTCGACGATGCCCTTCCTTGCGTGGATATGATTCCGGGAACGCTGGACGCGCGCCATCGCGTGATTGCCAGAGACCGCGTTCGTTATGTTGGTCAGGTAGTGGCTCTAGTTGTGGCGGAAAATCGCTACCTCGCCGAAGACGCAGCTGCTCTGGTCGAAATCGAATATGAATCGCTCCCGCCGGTAACCGATCATATGGCCGCGAAGAATCCCGGCGCTCCCCTTCTCTATCCGGAACTGGGAACCAATGTCGTGTATCAAGTTACCCAATGTGACGGGAACGCTGATTTCGCCGCGCGCGACGGTGATTTAGTCATCCGCAAGCGATACGAATTTCATAGGCAGATCGCGGTTCCGTTGGAACCACGCGGAGTCACGGCCAAACTCATCGACGACGGCCAGCGGCTGCACGTGGAAAGTTGTACCCAGTTGCCTCAAGTGTTGCGTTTGGCCGTCGCAGGAGCGTTAGGGCTTGCTCTGGACCATGTGCGGGTAACGGTGCCGCGCCTAGGCGGCGGCTTCGGTTGCAAAGAGATGGTCTACCCGGAGGAAATATTGGTACCCGCGGCAACTCGCAAACTGCAGCGCCCCCTTCGCTGGCTGGAAGACCGGCGGGAACATTTTGCTTCCGCTACTCATGCGCGGGAAGAAACCGTTGATGCAGAAGCAGTGGTGGCTCCCGATGGCACGTTCCTTGGGCTGCGCCTCACGGGCTGGTGCAACATCGGTGCGGCATACGGCTTTGTGGGCAATACGCCGATCACTGCCATGGGCGCGATGGTTCGCGGTCCATACCGCGTTCCCAATCTGGATGCGCAGATGTTTTCGGTGGTCACAAATAAGACGCCATTGAATGTTTTACGCGGCGCCGGAGGACCGCAAGCCGCGCTGGTCATGGAGCGCCTTCTCGATGAAGCCGCTTCCATTCTGGCAATCGATCGCGCGGAAATTCGCAGGCGCAATCTGATCCAGCCCGGTGAATTGCCGCTCGATCGTGGCCGAACCGGCTTCGCGGGCTCCTATCACACCGTTTACGACGAGGGCGATTACCCGCGCTGCCTGGAGGCGGGATTGAGACTTGCGGAGTACGAAAATTTTGAGAGCCAGCGCAAGGCAGCAGCTGCGTGCGGAAAACTGCGCGGCATGGGCATCGCGATGTACGTCGAAATTACCGCCGTCGGCCCATATGAAACTGCGCGAATCGCTTTGCAGCCTGACGGAACGATTCTCCTTTTCAGCTCCATCATGCCCGTGGGGCAAGGTTCGGAAACCACGCAGCGGCAACTGGTGGCGGAGGAGCTCGGCATTTCCATGGAGCAGGTGGCCATCCGCCAGGGCGATACGGATGAAGTTCCGGACGCGGTGGGAACATTCGCCAGCCGCGGCGCGGCCGCGGGCGGAGCAGCGGGGCGAATGGTTGCGCGCGAACTGGTTAAAAAAATTCTGTGCTGTTTCGCTGCCGCGCTCCATTGCGAACCTGCGTCGCTGCGCTGGGAATGCGGCGGCGTGATGGTATCAATGCCCTCGGAAGAGTTCATTCCGCTGTCGAAAATTCCCACGCGTCTGGCGTTGCTGCGCGAGGAACGCGAGCCGCGGAGAATCGATGCCAAGCACCGCATTGAAATTCCAAAACCCTCCTACTCCTATGCCACTCACGTGGCCGTGGTGGAAATCGATCCGCAAACCGGACAGCTCAAAATTCCGCAATACACCGTGGCGCACGATTGCGGAAGGATCGTGAACCCTCTTCTGGTGGAAGGCCAAATCGTGGGCGGCGTGGTTCAAGGGATTGGCGCGGTGTTGCGCGAACAGCTGGTCTACGATTCCGAGGGACATCTGCTAACAAGGGCCATGATGGATTACGTATTGCCAGGAGCGTCCGACACGCCGGCGGAATTCAATCTCTGGCACATGGAAACGCCCACGGGTTTTAATCCATTTGGCATGAGAGGCGTTGGTGAAGGAGGGACCATCGGCTCGCACGCGGCAATCGCAAACGCCGTGGCCGACGCCCTGCGCGATTACGACGTTGCGGTGGATGGGTCGGGGCCATTCACGCCAACCTGGATTATGGAGGCCCTGAGCAGGCCTCCACGCGCCGCGATCCCCAGCAGAGTTCCAGCCAAGAAAAAATAAACGCACGAACAAGAAGCCCCCGCGGAAAATTACTTCTTGGCCGCGGCAGCTTTGCGCACAGCTGCCAAGCCATAAGCATCTTCCAAGTGCTGGTCCGGTTTTTCCTTCAGGTATTTTGCGAAGAAGGCGATGCCCGCAGGGTCTTCCAAAATTTCCACCAGCACTCCCTTTTGACCAATCAATTCCTCGGTGCCCGAAAAATTCGTCACATCGCCGACCACCAGCCGCCGGAATTGACGCCTGTAAATCAGTGCCGCGCAGATGTCACAGGGGCTGAGCGAAGTAAACATGGTGGTCTTGCTGAAATCCAGTCGCCCTGCATCGCGCGCCGCGGAAGTCTCACCATGATTGTAGGGATGATTTTCCTGAACCAATGTGTTGTGCCCTTTGCCCACAATTTTCCGCGTTTCATCGTCGATAATCACACCGCCGATGGGAGAGCCGCCTTCGTTGTATCCTTTTTCCGCCAGCAGGAAAGCGATACGCATGAAGTCTTTGTCCGTCAGCTTCTTGAAGAACGCGTCTTCAACAATCTTGGAAAGACTCTTGGTCGGGAGATGAGCAATGGTGTTCAAAACCTCCTCGGTAACCGGAGTGTCCTTCGTAATAAATGCCTTCATTGAAGCTCCTTTGAAGACGCCGATAGTGCCGGCGTTTATGGGTTTGGAACTGCGTTTTCCAAGAACAATGTAAAGCAAACAAGAGCACCGACAAATTACAGAAGCGTGGCCGCACTGAATTCTAAGCCTTGGCCGCAGCAGCTTTGCGCACCCCGGCCCGGCCGTGGCAATCTTCCAAATGCTGGTACGGCTTTTCCTTCAGATATTTCGCGTAGAATGCGATGCCGTCGGGGTCTTCCAAAATTTCCACCTTCACACCCCTTTGACGCAGCATCTCTTCATTGCCCGCGAAATTTGTGACGTCGCCCACTACCAGGCGGTCAAATTGTTGCGAATGGATCAGCGCCGCGCAGATGTCGCAAGGACTGAGCGTCGTAAACATGGTGGTCAATCCGAAATCCAAACGCCCCGCATCCCGCGCTGCGGAAGTTTCGCCGTGATTGTACGGATGATTCTCCTGAACCAGCGTGTTGTGCCCTTTGCCCAGGATTTTCCGCGTTTCATTGTCGATAATTACGCCGCCAATGGGCGATCCGCCTTCCTCATATCCTTTTATTGCCAGCAGCACGCCGATGCGCATGAAGTCCCTGTCCGTCAGCTTCGTGAAGAACCCGTCCTCGACAATCGCCGAAAGGCTCTTGGTCGGCAGATATGCGATCAGGTTCAAAACCTCTTCGGTCACCGGAGTGTCCTTGGTAATAAATGCATTCATAAAAGCTCCTCTCGAAATTGGTACTCTGCAATCACCAATCGTTTTGGAATGCCCATTCTCCAAGAGTCAGGCCAAAAAGAGAAGAGCAACGATACGACACGGCTTGGCGCGCGCCTAAGATTCCGCCTGCACGGCCGGCTTCACCGGCGGACGAAACACGAAAAACAAAAGAACCAAGGCCAAATAGGTCAGGAAAACATAAGGCAGTTTTCCGTACACGTCTTGCGGCGCGGGATAAAGATTGGCAACCACCGCATACACCATGGCCAGACCCGCGATATAAGGAATCGTCCTGGTTGCCAGGTTGACCACGCCGTGGTGATCGCGCAAATAGCCCGGAAGCGCGAAGCATACCAGCGCATAGCTCAATACGAATCCGTACACCGCCAGCATGCCCAGCCAGCCATAAACATCCACTCCACTGGTTCCCTTTAGCGCAAAAACGGCCACCGGAAGAAACGCCGCCAGGCCTGTAATGATGGTCGCGCCCGTTGGTGTTTCGTTGTGCGCGTGCGTAGCCCGGAAAGAACTGTGCGTGAGTCCATTGTGCGACATTTGCAGCAGCACACGCGCGGCGGCCGTGATGCCCGCGAGCACTCCCGCGAACAGGCTCACCAGCGCCCCCACGTCAATCAGCAATCCGAGCACAGGCATGCGCCCCACAGTTGCCAGCACGTGCATGGGCACGTCGGACGTTCCCAGGTCTTTTCCACTCATGCCGAAACCAAGCACTTCCACGTAAGCACAAATCGTAAAAAATAGTCCGCCCAATACGGAAGTTAGAATGACCGCGCGAGGAATGGCCTTCAATGGATTGCGCGCCTCGGAGCCCAAGGCGGTTGCGGCCTCGAAACCTGCAAAACTATACAGCGCCAGTACCAATCCTTGACGAAAGCCGCTGGGAGTCACTCCGCGAAGGTGCAACTGATTGGGATCGCCGTGCAGACCGTGGCGGAATAGCACCAGCGCCATCACGGCGATGACGAATGTTACGGAGACCCCCTCCATCACCAGCATGGCGCGCGCGGAGAGTTTCACATCGCGCCAGGCAATCCAAACCGGCGGTGCGGCGAATATCGCCGCGAGAAATATGGTGGGAAGCATATGGCCGGTGGCATTCTTAATCATCAGATTGGCATAAAAATAGAATGCACCGATATTGCTGGCGCTGCCCATGATGTAAGCCAGCAGCAAGCTCCAGGCGGCTACCGCCCCAAGCCACGGCGGAAGAATCATCGCTGCATAAGAATAAAGCGATCCTGGCGAGGAGGAGTATCGCGCGAAGCGGCTGATGCACCAGGCAACCAGAAGAATCGCGCCCGTCCCCAAAATGTAGGCCAGCCAAGTGCCATTTCCGGCCAGCGTATAGACCAGGGGAACCGTGACGAAGGGAGTCAGCGTGGGGCAAGCGGCGGAGATGGATTGCGCCAGCGTTTCCAGAGGCGACAAAGAAGCAGTGCGTAAGCCGTAGCTGGAGCCGTCGGAATGCGCGGGCGTGCCGCAATTGCTCAAGCCGGGCGCCATGCTCACAGACGCAATGCCCATTTTCGGCGGTGTCATCATGGCCCTTCCGTCTGAGCGCCCTCTGCGGGGATGCGCACTTACTCGATCAAACCTTTAGTCGATTGGTTCTTCGATTCGCGCTTGCAGCGGGCGGCGCCACAATGTCGGATCAATACCACCATTCTGCAACTTCCGTCTCAAAAGCAAAAATCGAAATAATCAATCCTGCCAATCGAAACAATGAGCTTCCTCTGCAACGGACGCCCGAGTAGCTTGTTTCAAACTTGTTGATGGTATGGGCCTTTTTCGAGGGGCCGCAGATGGCCTCGGTTTTCGCCCTTGATCACAAACTATTCGTCAAGGGGTCGAATGATGTCCAACAAAGTTGCCTATGTTTTCATTTTTTCATTTCTTAGTTTATTGCTCGTCTGCGCTCCTCACGCGAATGCTCAGCAGACTCTGGGTGGCATCACCGGCACGGTAACGGACTCCTCTGGCGCGGTAATTCCGGCCGCAACAGTCACAATTGTCGGCGACCAGACCAAACTCACACGCACGCAGCAGACAACCGAAGCCGGGCGCTACGACTTCGTCAATCTTCCCATTGGCAATTACACCATCACGTTCAATCGCACGGGCTTTCAATCCTTGAATATTCCCGCAATCCAGGTGCAGGCCAACCGCACGGCCACGCTCGACGCCAGCTTAAAGGTTGGCGAAGTGGGTGAAACTATCACCGTCGAGGAAACTCCACTCCTCAATGCCGTGGACACCACAAACGGCTACGTAATGGATCGGCAGGAACTTGAGGCGGTTCCCCTGCCCACGGGATCCTTTACGGGTTATGTGATGCTTTCTCCAGGAGTGAATGAAGAGCTTTCGGCAGGAACCGGAGCGAATGCGGGCTTGGGCAACCAGCCCGTTTGGGCCAATGGACAGCGCGACACCAGTAATACGTTCCTGTTGAATGGCGTGGACTCCAAGAGTCTCTTCAATGGCAAAACCACCAGCCAGGTAACATCTTCCAGAGTTGTAAACGAAACGGGTGTCAGTACTTCTTCCGCCTTAAGCGCGCTTCCCATTCAGAGCAGCGCATCGATTTATCTGGCCATTGGCGAATCGATCCCAACGCCGGCTCCCGAATCCATTCAGGAAGTCCGCGTGAATACTTCCATGTACGACGCGCAGCAGGGCTCCACCAGCGGCGCGCACATTGACATGAGCACAGGCTCCGGCACCAATGACATTCACGGGCAGGCATATCTCCATCGTGGAACTAACTGGCTCAACGCCGATCCTTATTTCTTCAATGCAGACCCGAATATTCCACAAAGCGAGAAAAATCCCGGCCTGCACCGCTACACCGCGGGCGGCACGGTGGGTCTACCAATCGTAAGAAACAAGCTTTTCTTCTACGGCAGCTACCAGCACACACACGCCGCCGACGACGAAATCGGAATCTCCAGGCCCACGGTTCCACCAGGCCTTACCAATGATCGCTCGCCTGCGGCGCTCGCGGCCGTTGGGAACAACAACAATCTCTACGGTGCTCTTGGCTTGGGCGATGGAACAATCAATCCTCAATATGGACTTGCGCTGGGCGACATCAATCCTATCGCCTATACCCTTTTCAATTACAAGCTGCCCAACGGGCAATATCTGATTCCTTCGGCGAATCCCAACGCCGTTGCGCTGAATACCAACAACGCAGGTTTGATCGAAGCGTTTCCCGAGGACGCCGAAATCCCAGGCACGGCCTATTTTATTTCCGATCAGGCGGTTGCCGATCTGGACTGGAATCCAAATTCGACCCACTCATTCTCAGCAAAGTATTACTACCAGCACGATCCAACCACAGCCCCGTATGCCTATTCGTCGGTCGCCGGCTTCGCTCAACATCTCGACGCGGGCAGCCAGGTGATTTCCTTGAGCCACACCCAGGCCGTTAGCTCCAACCTGAGCATCACCGAAACCTTTGGCTTTGTCCGCGAAAAAGCCTACAGCACATTGGATCAACCATTCACGCCGGCGCAACTCGGCGCTGCCTGTGAGTCCATGACCGGTTTTGACCCCACCGATTGCACTATCAACACCTTCGGCTCGAATATCTTCCCGGGCATAACCATTACCTGGCCGGGTACCATCCTCCCTTCGTATCAGCCGGTGATGAATATCGGCGCAGGTGCACTGTCTTTGGCCGCATATACGGGAGTATTCCAAAATCGTTTCAATCCTTCTACTAATGCCATCTGGACTCTTGGCAAGCACACCATAACTTTCGGCGGCAGTTTCGCCTACACACAGCTCAACACGCGGGATCGAAGAAACCAATTGGGAACCATCGAATCGCAGGACATCAACCAATTTCTACAAGGTACTCTGGAGAACGACTACCTTTATGCCGGGACTTTGCTCATCAACGGAAACGCCAATCGCTATTGGCGCGCCAACGAAACCGGAGAATACTTCCAGGATAAATTTCAGTTTCGCTCCAATCTCTCCATCACCGCGGGCCTGCGCTTCGATTGGGACGGAGGCTTGACCGAAAAGAATGGCAACTTGCTTAACTTTGATCCAAGTAAATATTCCTACAACCCGGAAACCGATACGATTGTTTCCACCGGGCTGATTGTCGCTGGAAATAGTCCCCACGCCACTCCCGGCGTCAGCGCCTCAACCCTCACCGGCCGGCAGTGGGGTTTCGCGCCGCGCATTGGCCTGGCCTGGAGCCCAAAAATGTTCGACAGTAAAGTTGTTGTCCGCGCAGGCTGGGGAATGTATTACGACCGCGGCGAGTTGTATTCTTACCTCTCTCTGCCCGGCGCTCAGACCGTTGCTCCGGGCGGGCCGTTCGGCATCAACCAGCAATTGCCTTTTGTGGGCGGGCAATTCTGTCCCACTCCGGTTCCCGGCACGTTTCAAGCCTGCGCTTCCACACTCTCGGATCCATGGGGACCGACGCGTGCAGCGCCGCCCACAGGCAATCCGAATACGATTACGCAGCCAGACCCCACAACCGGCGTCATCGCGCTTCCGAACGCGAATGAAATGCAGAACGGCGGCGTCCCATTTTATTTGGGAGCCTATGCCAGAGGTAACAAACTTCCCTACACTATGAACACGTCTCTCGATATTCAATGGCAGCCGCGCAACGATTTGGCCATCGATATTGGTGGTGTGGATGCCCTCGGCAGGCACGAAATTATTCCGGTTCCATTCAACCAGGCCAGAATTGCAACGCCAACGAATCCGCTCTGCGGCCCTGCGCCAGTCTGCGCGAACCCAGCCCTCTCTCCCTATGCTCAGCTATATACCTATGGCTACACCGTTCAAACCGGCAGTTGTCAGTTTTTGGCTTGCACCCTGAATCTGCCCAACGGGCAGTCCATGCAATTCAATACTGATGGCGGTAACGTCGACGAACGCGCGCCTTACGTCGGCTATTCCGCCGATTCCGAAGAATACACGGCGGCGGGAGTCTCAGCCTACAACGCTCTGCAAATCCACGTTGAGAAGCGCATCAGCCACGGGCTTCAGGCAGGCTTCTCCTACACCTTTTCAAGATCGTTCGATGAGCAGAGCGCCCTGGGCCTTTACTACAATGGCAACAACCCACAGAATCTGCGCAGTGGCTACGGCCCATCGGACTTCGATCGCACGCACGTTTTTAATATCGATTACCATTACGAACTGCCGAAATTCGCTTCCTTATCCTCCGCGGAAGGCAAATTCGTGGATGGCTGGAGCGTTCAAGGCCTTGTTACCATTCAGAGCGGCCAACCCTACAGCGTGGTCGACTATTCCGGCGCGGTTGGAAGCGTTTTCTACAGCATCAACGATGGGATCGGCAATCCGATCGCCCCGCTCGCTCCCGGCTGCACACCCAAAAATGCGGTAACCGGCGCGATTGGCAACAACATTAATTTCCCAGCGTTGAAAGCCTCCTGCTTCACCGTGCCGCTGCTCTATCCCTGCAACGTGGCCAACGCACAAACTCTGGATGGCAGCTTTCCCTGTTCGGCAATTGCTCCCGGCGACACGTTTGAAACAAACTTCTCCCCCGGCGGGCAGCGCAACATTTTCCGGCAATCCTGGCAGAAGCGCGCCGATCTTTCCATTGTGAAAATGACCGAAATTACGGAGCGGGTGAACCTGAGGTACAGCTTCGATGTTTTCAATCTGACCAACCATCCCAGCTTCGATCTTCCCATCGACAACATCGACCAAAATCTGGCATTCAGCGCTACTCCAATAGCCCAGGCGCCGTACGGAACCAATACCACTCTGACGTTGGCCTCAGGATGCAGTGGATCCAGCCCCCAAAACGGCTTCTATTTCTGCCCAACTGGTCTCGGTCAGACCGTGAAAACAATTGGCAGCGCGCGTCAGGTTCAAATGTCGCTCAGCCTGGTGTTCTAAAATTGGTGTTCAGCTTGTAAGTTGCCGGGGCAAGAGGTTTACAAATTTGCCCCGGCATAGTTTTCCCAGCCCGAGATTGTTTCGCAATCTTCCTAAATGCATATTAAACTGATGTCTCAGCGAGATGGGGCTGTAGCTCAGATGGATAGAGCGGCGGTTTCCTAAACCGTAGGTCGGGAGTTCGACTCTCCCCAGCCCCACCATACACTCCGGCGGACATAAGTGCTCAATCTCCGAGTTTGCGAGAGGATGCGACGAAAGGATTTGCCACCTGTCGAGTGATTGGACTATCCTGCGAGCATGCGGCGCATCCTTTTTCTGCTCGCTCTTATGTTTCTCCTCCGCGTCTCCGCGCGGGCGGCGCAACAGCCTGCCAGCGCCGAGCAAGTGCTAACCGCGGCCAAGGCGGCGGCGGTTGCGCGGCACAAACCTATTTTTCTGGTGTTCACGGCCTCTTGGTGTGCACCATGCCATCAAATGGAAGCATTTATGGAGGACCTGCAGATTCGGCCGATCCTGGAAAAATATCTGGTGCTGGCTTCGCTGCATGTGCAGGAGCAGCGCGGCAAGCATCCGGAGCTGGAGAGCCCGGGCGGCGAAAAACTTCTTGGGCAATATGGCGGCGATTCCAAGGGCGTTCCGTTTCTGGTTTTTCTGGATGAAAGCGGCAAATTGCTGGTCAATTCCAATCGTCCCGTGCAAGGCAAATCGGGTGGCGAGAACATCGGTTATCCAGCTTTGCCGGAGGAAATTGACTGGTACATGACCATGCTTAGGAAATCGCTTCCCACTCTTGGCAAAGGGGAGGGCGACACGATCGAGAAGTGGCTTCGCAAGGCGTCCTCAAACTGACGGGCTTTCCGATGGGCGGCACAATAAACTAAAAGGAGTGTTCCCATGAAGTTTTCGTGTATCGGGCGATTTGCGGTCGTTTTCATTCTTTGGGCGTTGGCAATTTGTTTCTTTTCGGGCTATCGCGCGCAGCTGAAGCCGGCGGCGTCAGGCTACCATCTGCTGAAAACGATTTCCTTGCCGGATGCTCCGGGAGGCCGCGAGTATTACGATTATATTTCGCTGGATGCAGGCGCGCGCCGCGTGTACGTATCCCACGGCACGGAAGTTGTGGTGCTGAATGCCGACGATTATTCCGTGGCCGGCAAGATTGAAGGGCTTTCGCGCTGCCACGGAATTGCCATTGCCAAGGATTTAGGCAAGGGGTTCATTACGGACGGCGATTCCGCTCCCGGCGCAACCGTGCAGGAAGTAGTGGTTTTCGATTTGAAGACGTTGAAAGTTACGGGCAGGGTGAAGACGGGCCAGCTGGACACGGATGCCATCATTTACGAACCCGTAACCAAGCACATTTTTACGTTCAATGGAGACAGCCACAACACCACGGTGATCGATGCCGTGAAAGAGTCCGTGATTACCAACATCGACCTGGTCGGAAAAGTGGAATTCCCGGCCGTGGACGGCAAGGGAATGATCTACGACAACAATCCCGAAAAGAATGACATCGTTGCAATCGACGCGCGCAGCAACACCATCCAGTCGCGCTGGCCGACCGATCCCGCAGGCGCGCCGACTTCCATGGCCATTGACCAAAAAAATCGCCGCCTATTTTCCGGCGGGCGCGGTCCTCAATTCGTGATTATGATGAACGCCGATACCGGAAAAGTGATCCAGTCCTATGCAATTTCTGCGGGAGTGGATGCCAACGCATTTGATCCCGGGACGGGCATGTTGTTCGTTGCCACGCGCGAAGGCATGATGCACATCTACCACGAAGATTCACCCGAAAAGCTCAGCGAAGTGGAAGCCATAAAAACAGAGTATGGCGCAAAAACATTGCAGGTTGATCCAAAGACCCACAATGTTTTTCTGTCCACCTCGGCTTTCAATCCGCCGGCCGCTCCCACCGAAAAGCAGCCTCATCCTCTGGCAACGGCCAAGCCGGGAAATTTTCATGTTCTTGTCTACGGGAAGTAAAGCGGAACGATCCATCTACGCACCCGGTCGGCGAGGTTGAAAGCACGGATTAACAGGCTGCGGAAAAACTCGCTCCATGTCATTCCGAAGGGCGGGGTTTGCCCGAGGAATCTGCTGTATCTTGGAAGCCGGGAAGAAAAGCAGATCCCTCGCTTCGCTCGGGATGACAAAATTTCTTTTTTCCGCAACCTGTTAAGCCGGTACCGGTCTTAGATGAACAATTAACATTCAAAATGAACTGCAATGCCACCGCCCGCGTCAGCCGGTCATCGTGCTGCCGCGGGCGGTGGTGTTTCACGCAGGTTGCGTGGGAACACTTTCTATTCGTGCAGCTTCAGCGTCCAGATCAGGAACAAGTTGGTGGCATCGTCCACCGCCGCAAACTTGGCCGTCTTTCCAGTGGTATCCACAGCCAAGCCAAATGAGCCGCCTTGCGCCGGGTCCATAGAGATTTCCTTCACGAAGTGGCTATCCACGGTGAACTCCACGATTTCGCTGGGTTGGTTGGGGTCCGAGTTGATGACATCGTTGTTGGCGACCAGCAGGTGGCCGTTCGGCGCCATGGTCATTCCCAGAGGCCCGTGCAAATGCTTGGCATCCGTATAAATCAACATGCCGCGGCCTCCGTCGTGGGTTCTGTCGCCGGCGTCATAAACCGCATAGACGGCGTTGTCGGCCGACGATGCCACATACAGCACATCCCTGTTGGCGTCGTAGACCAGGCCCGTCGGCGCATCCACGAATGTGACCGCATCGCACTGGAACGTATAGCTGGAAGCGATTTGAGTTATTTTCTTGACCGTAACGCCGCTGCTGCTGACGCTCAAATCGACGCGCACGACAGTGCCGTTCAATCCGTTGGCTACGAAAAATTTCGCGTGGCCGCCCTCATCGAACAGAGCGGAATCCCACGGACCGTCAATCAGTGGATCCGTGATGCTCGAAACCAGATTTCCATTCTTGTCGATTACCAGAATCGAGCCCGCCGAGGAATTCCCGCAGGTACCGTCGGTGGACGGAAAATTGCCGACCAGAACGAAGCCCTTTTTCAATACATTTAGCGCAGTGGTTAGACCAAGCGGCGCCGTGCCTCCGAAGTACTGAAACACTGGCGCGGTGGGCGGGACATCGACGATGGTCGTGCCTGTGCCCTGCAGATTCATGTTGTTGTTAAAGTTCGATACCAGGATATCGCCCGGATTGATGGCCCCGCCGGCCGGAAATTCGGGCGGCACAAATGCTACTCCATAGGGATTTACGTCTCCATTACCCGGAACGGTCGATACGGCCCGCACCTGATCGGGAAGAAATGGACGGTCGTCATCCGCCTTCAAAACTGGCGAGCACAAAACGGCGGCGAGTGTTGCCGCGGCAAATAGTTTCCAAGCGCTGCTCTTCATTCCCCTGCTGGAAAATGGCGAGCGTGTAATTCGATTGATCTGGACATCTTGGCGGTTCATGGCTGCTCCTTCTAGTAAGATCGCCGGTCATGAAGGACGTCGGCGGAATTTTTAGGGGGACCGTGTCCCAAACATCGAACGATGTCGCATCGTTCGAGAGGACGAGGCTACGCGGAAACGACCGGCGGGGTGTCTTTAGACCATCTTGCTGTTGTCACAAATTTGTAAATAATATTTGTAAATGATAAAGGCTGGCGGTCCGGTACAAGCTATTTGGGATTTGGCCTTCATGGGACAGGTTGCATACTTGCGATTGAAGCCGCGTATGCTTCCCGAATGGGGAAGATAGTGATTGGTGATGTGCATTGTCTTGATGGCTAATCCTTGGCCCGTGATGGTGCAGCGGAAATCGCCCCTCAGCTGGACGTGTTCCCAATTCCCAGCAACCGAATTAGCAGCCGCGGGCCTGCCAACATGAATTGCAAAAAGAGTGGTAATGCCGACCCTAAATCCTCTCGCAACGATTTGCTCTTTCCACCCACTGTCAGGATACCGTGACGCATGGCATACACGTTGAAGGAGGTTGACCATGCCGTGAAAATCACCGAAGCCGTGATGCTTACGGCCAGCTTTGGCGTGCCTCGCAGCCAGTGCACCAGGAACTCCAGGGAATGATTCACCACAGGCAAGACAACCATCGCGGCCGTCATGGCGGCCCATTCCGGGCGCGCTTCCGAAAACGCTTCGGTGATGGCCCCGTAAAAGCCGGATGTCACCGCGCGCAACGCCAACTCGGCCAGCAGCGCTCCGACGGCCGCATGCCAGCCGGCCGACAAGTTGCTGAAGAAAAATATGCAGGCTCGGAAAGAAGAACTGAGCACGGCGGATTTCCAATTCCAACGGCTGAGCAGATTCCGCGTGGGATGGCGGAAGAGCCCAATGAGGGCGGCGCCCACTGTGGGTGCTTCGGCAATTTCCGGAGGGCCAGTGCGGCGGGTATTTTGCATTTCAATAACTGACTCGTTAGAGGTTTGCGATTCCTCCTCGATCAGCGTCTTCATTCGCGCGGGCTCCCTGTGGCGTTTGCGCCTGGGACTGCAAATCTGAATTGCAAAAAGCGATCGCAATTAGACCGTCTGCGGCAACACATCTCGGCGCGGTGGCTTCGAGGGCTGCCACTGGCACGCCTGATATGCTTCGTTTAATTCGTCCAGCACGGTTTCCCAGGATTTTCGGCTGGCGGCCGCGCGGCATGCCACGCGCAGAGTGCGGTGAAGCTGCGGCGAAGCCATGGTCTGCTTTATTCTGGCCACAAACTCCCGGTCGCTATTCGCGACGAATCCATTTACGCCGTCCTGCACCTGATATTTCGGGCCGCCCTTGCTGGTCACCACGGCAGGTGTGCCCGAGGCCATGGCCTCCATGACCACATTGCCGAAGGTGTCGGTTTCCGAAGGAAAAACGAAAAGATCCATGTTGGCGTAAGCGCGCGCCAGGGTTTCTCCAAAGAGTTCCCCGGTGAAATCCGCCTGACGAAGATTGCGCTCCAGCCAGGCCCGCTCGCTGCCTTCACCGACAATCAAAAAGCGGTAGTCTCCAATGCCATCGCGTTGCAGTGATTTCTCGATTTCGGCCAGGAATCGAACATTCTTTTCCGGACGCAGCCTGCCCACGTATCCCAGGCGGAAAATTCGGTCGGTGGCATCGCGCTTTACGGGCGAAAACAAGTGCGCGTCAACTCCGCGCTGCATGGGGAAAACCGGCCTGCCCGTGTTTGTACGGATCAGCCGCATGTGTTCCTCATTGGGCGCGAGAACTACCCGCGCAATTCCATAGAAACGCAGGCAGGCTTCCAAAACATATTTCTGCGTGTAATACGTCAATCCCTGCCGAGGAGCTTCGGGAATCATCGCCGCAAATTTCCACAAACGCCTGGCGGCAAACTCATGCAAGTTGGTATGCCAGGAAGCCACGAGTGGAATGCCCAATTCATAAGCAACACGCGCACCCGTAATCCCCACGTCGCCCGGACCGGTGATGTGCACCACTTCCGCTCCAAATTCCCGCACAGCCTTCAGCACATGGCCGTAGTGGCGTGTGAAAAGCAAATCGAACCGCAAATGCAAATCCAGCGGAAATGAAAATGGTCCGCGGTCCAGCTCCAGAATTTCCAGCGAGCCATCCTGCTTGTGGGAGTTCCGTTCGCCGGCATGCACCGCCAGAAAAGGCAGCTCGCGCCTGCGTGCCGCGGACATAAGATTGCGGCAGGTTGTGGCCACGCCATCCACGCCATGATAGGAGTCCGAAAAAAACGCCACCCGGGGCCAATTTTTCATAGCATTGCACTCACGTCAGCCAGATTTGCAAGCCGGCCCACGGTGCGCAATGGAGCACTGGCAAGCAGTCCAATCACGTTCAAACATGGATCGATCCATCCCGGGGCTCCCCCGGTCCAGAGTTGCGAGAGAGGCCTCTCGACGCCGTCGTCGCAGCGAATGAAAACTCTGGCGATCCAGCGCTGCCGTTCGAGATCGGGGTGCTCGCGCACTGCGTCCCAGGCTGTAAGTAGATGGCGGAGGTACAAGGGTTCACCGTACTGCGGCAGGATCGCAATATCGCTGGTGCGTTCTTCGCGAACTTCCCGCGCAAATTGAGCGAAGTTCGCCGCGCGCGTCAGGTTGATGGTCGCGTTCGGTTCCAGACCGTGCCGGTCGCCGCCCGATACAACAGGCTGGTTATGTTCCTGAGCAAGGTGAACAACGCCCATGTTTTCCGGCCAACTGCGCAAGCCATTGATTTCCAGAGCGTGGATATGCGACTTATACGTTTTCAGAAATCGGGTCGCGCTGGCCAGCGTGAGTTGGCGCCCAATGCCCGCCATATCCCATAGGGGATGATTGAACACAATCAGCACACGGCGATCCGCATCGAGGTCCTCAAGGAACTGTCCCAGTGCCTGAGGGTCCGGTTCGCGGGTGAAGGCCGCCATTCGAGACATGATTGAGCGCGCTTGTTGCGGGGCCATATTGTGGACGCCGATGTGAAAGTAAGTGTGTTCAAACGGGACAGTCCACTCGACGGAAACGGGCACGTCCGCGAGGATGTGTTCGGATTGCAACTGCATTCCAGCATCGATATTGTTGTGGTCAGTCAGCGAAGCGATCGCGGGGAGATCCAGCCGCTCGATCTGTTTCCTCTCCAGATCATGCGCCGAACGTGCGCCAAGCGGGCCGCGCCAGTAGGCACAGGAAAAGTCCAGTGGATGGCCTGTTCTGACCTCATACCGATCCAATTCGCGCCGCAGAAAGTGAGAAACGATGGGCATGCGCTCCAGGTGGCGTGGGAGTCCGCTCAATTCTTCCCGAGAACATTCGGTGTGGCTGTGAAGCGAAACACCTGTCCGAAAGGCGCGAATCACAGAGCGATGGGTCTGCAGGAAGTGGATCTCGGTGCGGACTCGGTTCATTCGTTTCTCCTTTTCCTGAATTCCACCCTAAGAGCTTCTTGTTACAACCTAGTGACAAGAGGATAAACTCCTGCTAACTCATTTTCTCTTTGGACACAATTTCTGGGCGCAAGTGCTATCGAAGGAACTTTTCGCACGCGCATTCAATTGCTGGAACGATTGGATCCTGATCGGCTTCAATCACGGAGCTTTTGAATCGTTACCTTGGTGTCGTTTCAGGCTTGGAAAAATGACAGACATCTGCAAGACCTCTGCGGCGAGCGTCGGAATCTCATGGAAAATGGGAGAAAAGGGAGGTATCCGTGACCCAGACCGCTCACAAGGTCGATCCGTGGAATATTTTAGTCGGCGGGTTCGCGTTCCACGGAATCTTCGTCAAGCATTTCGGTTTTCCTGCCGCTGCTCCAGAGGAACCACAACATGCCCAGCGTTAAATATGCCAGAAAAATCAGCGGCAGCTTTCCGTAAACGCCTTCCGGAACCGGATAAATATTTCCAATCAGCGCCAGCAACATGACAAAGGCGGTAAGCCAGGGAATGATCTGCGCTCCGGGGCGAAACGCGCCGTGATTGCGCAGGTAGCCCGGCAGCGCCAGGCTTGCCAATCCGTAAGCCACAATAAAACCATATGTGCCCATAGAACCCATCCAGCCATATACATCCAGTCCGCGCACGCCAAGCGCGGCAAATATGGCCACCGGTAGAACGGCGACAATTCCGGTCAAGATCACGGCCCGCCCGGGCGTTTCATTTCGCGCGTGCGTCACGCGCAGCGAACCGTGCGTCAATCCGCCATGCGACATCAGAAGAAGAACTCGTGCCGCGGCAGTGATGCACGCCAGTGTCCCCGCAAACAAACTGACCAGCGCGCCGATGTCGATCAAGAGTCCCAGAATTCCCACGCCTCCGACCCCAGCCAGCACACGCATCGGCGCCGGGCTCGCGCCCAAATCCTGCCCGGCAACGCGAAATCCCAGCACTTCGGCGTAGGCGCACACAGTGAATATCGCTCCGGAAAAGAGCGCGCTCTGGATCACTGCGCGAGGAATTGTTTTCAAGGGATCGCGCGCCTCGGAGCCCAGCGTGGTGGCGCTCTCGAATCCCACAAAACTAAAAATCGCCAGAACCAGGCCAAGCCGCAAGCCGCTGCCGGTCATGCCGCGCAGCTGCAATTGCTGCCAATCAAGATGATGGCGAAATCGCACTAGGATCAGCATCACCACAATCAGAATCAGCGACACGGAGACCGCTTCGATCCACAACATGAGTTGCGCCGAAATTTTTACGTCCCGCCAGGCAATCCAAATGGAAATCCCCATGACGAACAGGGACAGTAGGACAGCCGAAATAATGTGATTGCCCGCATCCAGGATCAACAGATTGCCGTAGTGATAGAAGCCGCCGACGGAGCTCGATGCGGTGGCCACATAAGCGAGGAGCAAGCTCCAAGCCACAATCGATACCACCCAGGGAGGAAGGACCGAGGAGACATAGGAATACAGCGAACCGGGTGACGCCGAGTAGCGCGCAAACTTGCTGATGCAAAGCACCACAAGAAGAATCGCGCCACTGGCCAGAATGTAAGCGAGCCATGTGCCGTTGCCGGCCAGCGCGCATACCAGCGGAATTGTTGCCACAGGAGTGGCCGTAGGCGAAATCGTGGAGATCGATTGCGCCATTGTTTCCACGGGGGAGAGCGCGGCGCGGCGCAATCCATATCCTGCGTTGTCTTGATGCACTTCGGGCCTATGCGCCATGGAACTTCCCGTCTCGCTTACTTCGCCGGAAGAAATTGCAGCGTGTAAGCAGTCGTGGGATCAAAAGGTTTCTGAATGACTTTCAAATCAACCAGCTGATCGTACATGGTGGACCAGCGCTTGGGGTCCATTTGGCCGACCTGCGGGCCGGATGGATCGTTTCCATCGATGAAGTGGCCGTCGCGCAATTGCGTCCATGTAAATTGCATCCACTCGGCGTTGAGCGCGGGATTGAGTTTGGCGATCATGGCGTTGGCCGGGGCGGGATCGATCAGATATTCTTTCCAGCCCTTCACCGATGCGCGCACAAATTTGCCCACAATATCCGGATGCTGCTGAACGTAATGCCGCGTGGTGTACATCACGCGGTAGGGACTATATCCGGCGTCGCTGATCAACAGGACACGTGTCTCCACGCCGGCCTGGTGCGCAAAATAGGGTTCTGAAGTTGCAAACGCCTGTTGGATATACTGGGGATCTTGCACAAAGTTGGCCACATTCATCATCGCCGGGACGATGCGAATGTTATTCAGCTGATAGCGCTTGACGATGAACTCAAACCAGGTGGATTCGCCAACCTTGACGGCTATGGAATGCCCGTTGAGATCGGCGAACGTGTGCACGGGCGAATCTTTTCTGACCATGATTCCCTGCGGATCGTGTTGCATGGTGGCGGCCACGCCCACCAGCGTTTGCCCCTGCGAATTCGCTTCCAGAACCTTGTCCGAGGATCCCATGCCGAACTGCGCCGCCCCGGAAAAAACCTGTTTCTCAACCGTGATGTAAGGGCCGCCGGGAACAATCGTTACGTCCAGACCCTCGTCCTTGTAATATCCATTCGCCAGAGCCGTGTAAAAACCGCCATGCTCCGGTTGAGGGTACCAATCCGCCTGAAACACAATTTTTGTAAGTCCATTGTCGGCCGCAGGCTTCCGGCATCCGAGCGCGCAAAGGCCAACGAAAAACAATGCGCCCAGGACGCGAAAATTTCGCTTAGCCAATGGCAAGATTCTGCTCCACGATTCTTGGTCGAGAATATCACGCGGGCATT
>Ga0206831_1128_pt1 | contig 22896 bp, 17 predicted proteins | sample Alteio_BWOrgCont_73_FD_152876 | JGI IMG/M metagenome (GOLD analysis project Ga0206831, IMG submission 152876) | Enriched cells from forest soil in Barre Woods Harvard Forest LTER site, Petersham, Massachusetts, United States -... | ecosystem: Environmental > Terrestrial > Soil > Temperate forest >...
CGGTGTCATTATTTTTTACCATCTGGATTCTAATACTTTAATGTTTGATTTACATCAGCAAAGGTATTTTCAATATTTCTATCGACAACTACAACAACGTTATCAACGCTTAATTATTTGGAACATAGCTGTGTTGCATAATCCACTTATTTCCAGCGGGAAACGATGGGATGAAAACTCTAAGGATAATTGTGACAGCCAGCTTTATCATTTACCGGAATATCAAACAGAAAAATATATGGGCAACCAACAGCAATTTTTGAAAGCCCAGATAAATAAGTCAACAACATCTAAAAAACCCTTAGGCTTATGGTTACGACAACTGTTTAATCTTTGGGAACTAAATGGCTACTCTATGGATATGTTTCTCGGCGCCCATGATCATCATCTGGCAGTACATAAAATACCAACACAATCAGTCCTAGGAACACGTCTGCAAATTACCTCCGGAGGTGGAGGCGATAACTTGCAAAAAATAAATAGAGCAGTTAATAAACCACTACGTACATTCAACAATCAAGATCATGGGTTTGATAATTATGGATTTTTTACTTTGGAAATTGAGCCGCAAAACCCTCGGCAAATTAAAATAGAGCCACATTGTTTCGACGGGAAAAGCACATGGCATAAGCCTAGGCCTATTTTGTTTGAGAAACAGATGAATAGATTTTCTCGTTTTGAGACCAACGTAATCCGAGCTAATTAAATCTGCTTTTATTTCCGCCGCAAATAATCTTCCACTACTTCGCCATACGGCAGGGTTAAATCGCTAATGAAATGCACGGCGGAAACCACTTTTTTCACCGGTAGTTTCGCCACCGGCGCCAACACGTGTTGAAATAATTCTAAAGTGGCAGGGCCAGTCCAGGCGCCTTTAACGTTGATGTCTGTCAAATAGGTACGAGTTAATTGATTGATTGCAGGTGTGCCATCGACACTGGGAATATTTTTTAACAAAAACACTGGCTGCTTCACCGCTTGTAAAATTTTAGCTTGATCAAATTCTTCGTATTTATAACCCATGGTCGCAGTGACGACGCGAATGCTGCCGTAATCTAAGGTGCCGATGATGGCATCTTCTTCGACAAATAATCTAGGCTTGGCTAATTTTTTCGGAAAGCCCCAAATTTCCCGCCCGGCGGCAATCGGCGCGTGATCATCTAAAAACATCGAGACGGTAAAACCACCTTTTTCACCTTTATAGGTGACGGGAATTACTTGCCCGGTTTCAGTGTAATCACCAAAACCGCTGGAATCCGGCATACGGATGAATTCGTATTTAACGACTGGATCTGCCAATTCTAGCCCCGGCGGCAAAATTTCTTGCAACAGCTTCGCATCTGTTTCGTAGGTAATAATAACAAATTCCCGATTGATAAACCGAAATGGCACCTTGGTATAGGTGTTGAGCCAGCGTGGCGCGGGCATGTTAAATTTATTGTCAATAAAATTGTCACTCATGGTTTTTCTCCGGTAGAATAAGCTGCTACAATATTTTTTTAATACTGCTACCGGTCATCCCCGCGAAAGCGGGGATCCAGGCCAAGCATGTGGTTTCTGTAAAGACTGGATTCCCGCTTTCGCGGGAATGACGAAACTGTAGAAATTATAGTACAGAATTAACAATGGATCATCCTGAATACCTCCACCATATGGGCATCGACGTTTGGCACGAACGTAAAGTCGCGCCAGCCGATGAAAATGCTGCTGCGTGGAAAGATTTAAAAGCTCGCGTCGAAGCTTGCACCGCTTGCCCTTTACACAAAACCCGCACTCATGCCGTGTTTGGTGTAGGTAATCAGCAAGCGGATTTATTACTGATCGGCGAAGCACCGGGGCAACAAGAGGATTTAAAAGGCGAACCGTTTGTCGGCCGGGCTGGGCAATTGCTGAATAATATTCTGCGCGCGATTAATTTAAACCGCGAGGATATTTACATTGCCAACATTTTAAAAAGTCGCCCACCGGGTAATCGTGATCCTTTGCCAGAGGAAGTCACCGCTTGCACACCGTTTTTGTTAGAACAAATTGCTTTGATAAAACCGAAATTGATTGTTTCATTAGGGCGGATTTCGGCGCAATTTTTATTAAATACCACTACACCATTAGGTAAATTGCGCAAGCAAGAATTTCATTACAGTGAGATGAAAATTCCTTTGTTGGTGACGTATCATCCAGCGTATTTATTACGTGCGCCTTTGGAAAAGCGCAAAGCATGGGAAGATTGGCAATTGATTCGTGATCGATTGAAAGAAAATTGATATCGGCTTGTTCGCTTGACTTGCGGCCGGGTCAAGCCCCGCCCCTACAAAAAACCTGGATTCCCGCTTTCGCGGGAATGACGGTAAAAACTAAAATGGAAAAATACCAATGACACAAGATGAATTGAAACAACAAGCCGCTCGCGCGGCATTAGAATACATCGAACCAGACGCCGTGATTGGCGTGGGCACGGGTTCAACGGTGAATCATTTTATTCGTGCTCTCGCCGAAAAAAAATCCCGTATTGAAGGCGCCGTCGCAAGTTCAGAAGCGAGCGCAAAATTATTGCGCGAAGTTGGCATTCCGGTGCTGGATTTAAATAGCGTCGCGCGTCTGCCAGTTTATATCGATGGTGCCGATGAAATTAATCCCCATAAACAATTGATCAAAGGCGGTGGTGCCGCACTCACGCGCGAAAAAATTATCGCCGCCGCTGCAGAAAAATTTATTTGTATTGCCGATAGCAGCAAGCAAGTCGATGTGTTAGGAAAATTTCCCTTACCCGTTGAAGTCATTCCGATGGCGCGCAGTTATGTAGCACGACAAATCGTGAAATTAGGTGGAAATCCGGAATATCGTTTGGGCGTGATCACGGATAATGGCAATGTCATTCTCGATGTGCACAATCTGCAAATTTTAGATCCAATAAAATTAGAGCAGCAACTCAATAATATTAGCGGCGTGGTGTGTAATGGTTTGTTTGCAATGCGGCCAGCCGATGTAGTATTGATTGCAACAGAGACAGGGATAAAAAAATAGCCCTTCGGTAAATTTATATGGTAGGATGAACGTACATTTGCGGTGTAAGGGAGAGAACCATGATTTACAGTTTTTTATACGTCTTAACTTACAGTTGTGCAGCCATATTCATTGAAAGGCTCTATTTTACTATTTCACCATTTTTTTCTTTATTAGTCACTGCCAGTATTGCTATTATTTTTTTCAATCTGCTTAATATCCGTTCCCTCAAATCCATATACCGCGCCTGCTGGAAAGAAAAAAAATTATGGTTCAGCGTGATGGCGACTATTTTAGTGATGTGGGTTTGCACCATGATCGGCCCGGGTTTAATTGGTGCTGCCTTATGTAATTTTTTAACTTCTAGCTTTTTAGGCGTGCTCGGACTCTTTTCCTTAGTCAAAAAAGATTTTAAGAATAATCGTTTAAAATTTTATATAGGTTTGTGTATTGTGGGCTTAATGATCGTTATGGTTGCCAACAAATTAGAACACGCTTTTACAATACACGTCTTGGTAGGCATTTTGGCGGGCTTTATTGTGGGAGGTAGTGGCTTTATTTATTTCAAACAAAGCCAGCTCATCACTAAAAGAATACAGTTAGCTTCCACGCAAATTTTAGCAGTGCGCTTTTATTTGACTGTGATTGTCATGTTCGCCGTGTTACCGCATGGTAGTTTCGCTTTATATGCCACGCCGATTAATTTAGGGCATTTAGTTTTGCTGGCTTTTTTAAGCTTAATTATTCCTTTATTTTTTCAACAAAAAGCACTGGAGCGGATTAGTTCGGCACAAAATGCGATTATTGCCAGTTTATGCCCCGCTTGTATTGCGCTGCTGCAAGAAGTGATTTTCAGAAATACAGATCTGAAGTATATTATTGTTTACCTGATCTACAGTTTGTTGATTGCCTTGCCTTATTTGGTCAATAAAGTTAAGCAACGCGTGGCGCTTGCTGCGACATGAAAAATATTTAGCGAAGGCTAAATCCCCCCTGCCCCCCTTTACAAAAGGGGGGATCCCTTCGATAAAAAATATGCGCGGTTGATTGTCGGCTTGGTCGTCCCGCACTTAAATTACTATAGGAAAATTGAGGAAATAATATTACTCCTATACTTTTTCTTATAGAAGATTTAAGTGCGGGACTCCCGTAAATCGACCTACGCTTGCGACACCGATGTAAGAGTTCTCTTCTTCCCCTTCATAAAAAACGGTGGAATACAAATAATAAACGTACCACCGATTAACAATGTTTCGTACACCGTAACATTGCCGACTGGAATTTGGCTGGGGGGTAAAAAGCCCAATATAAATACCACGATCGTCAAAATAATCCCCACACAAGCGGCGATCCACATTCCAAGCATACCACCTGGCACTTTATATTTGCGCACCACATTCGGTTGCGTATAGCGCAAGCGAATTGCGGCGCCGAAAATCAACAGATACATCAGCAAGGCAATTTGCGACGTGATGTTGGATAACAAAGTAAACGCACTATTGATGCTCGGCATGAACACGAAGAAGCTGGTTAACACAGTAAAAATAATACCTTGAATCCATAATACATTCGATGGCATGCCATATTTATTTTGTTTGGCAAACATCGTGGGCGCACTACCATCGGCAGCGGCCACCATCACGCCTTTGGTCGGCCCAATCACCCAGGCCACCACACTCCCAATACAGCCTAAAATAATTAAAATCGCGATCACTGGCACCATCCATTGCATGCCATAGGCGGCAAAGAAAATATTAAAGCCATCCATTACGCCAGAAACTAATTGAATTTTCGCTTGTGGAATCACAATCGCGATGGCGAGCGAACCTAAAGTTAAAGTGGTGATGATTAAGATCGCTGAAATAAATAAAGCCCGCGGATAATCACGTTGCGGATTTTTCACTTCACCGGCGTGTACTGCTGACATTTCTAAACCAATCAAACTAAACAACACCATGCTCAATAACCCAAGGCTGTTAATGTCGCTTAAATTAGGCCAAAAACTTTTCCAATCAAAATTAATTTGGCTCACCTTACCTTGGCATAACCATACAATCGCTAAAATAATAATGAAAAGCATCGGTAATAAAGTACCAAACAAACTGGCAACGGTGCTGACCCAACTCGACAAACGCATGCCATACCAATTGGCAAAAGTCGCGGCCCAAAATAAAATCATCACCGCACACCAAATGTAGAGCTTATCGTTGGCCAGGTTTGGATCAATTAAATAGGCAATGGTACCGGCAATAAACGACATAATCGTTGGATACCAAAAAATATTGTAGAGCCATTGCAACCAAATCGCTAAAAAACCCCAACGCTTGCCAAAGGCTTCACTAATCCATACATAAATCCCGCCAGACTTGGGCCAACCAGTGGCCAATTCACCCGCAATTAATGCGACCGGTGCTAAAAAAAAACAAACCACCGACAATATAAAAAAATACGATCGAAAAACCGTATTCTGCGCTGATCGGCAACGCCCGCAAGCTATCCACGGCAACCACATTGATCATCACCAGCGAAAATAGACTTAATACTTTTTTGGAATTGATAAGTTCCATGATAAACCTCACTCATTGTCATTCCCGCGAAGGCAGGAATCCAGGATTTAATTAAATTAGTTTTTGTTTAGCGGGGGTGTTTTTGAAAAACAAGACAGGCCATCAGAATTTGCTAAGCTTCTGACGGCGCGAGATGGTGATGAAAAGCGGTAAAAAATACTAACATGGCTAGACTGTATCATTAAAAAATATCGAATGCAAGAAAATTTTGTCGGCTTACGCGCTTCATCTACGATGAAACGCGGGAAGCCGACCTACGCTAATTTTTCAAATACTTTTTATGGCACGCCGTCCGATACATCCAGACGATTAAATAAATCGCGGAAATAGCACCTAACAAATTAGCTAGCCAGCCTAAAGAAGCAGGCATAATATCCCACACATCAGAGGATTTATAAATCGCAAATGGAATGGCTAACACAACGCCCGCCAAGGAAGAGCCCGCTACTAAACCACACGCTAATAAAGTGACCCGTTCAATGGCATGATTAGCAAACTGCGGATTTCTCGCTTGTTGTCCGGCTTTATTTTTTTCTAAATGACGATTAATAAAATACGATAAGAAAGCGCCAATCACGAGAGGCACCGTTACATCGAGCGGTAAATAAATCCCAAAGCCCATACTCAACACGGGAAAGCGTGTATTACGGGTTTTACAAAATTCATCGATGATAATACCAAGCACTGAAAGTCCTACTCCAATCCCCAACATATTCCACTGAATGCCATTACCACCAAACATACCAGTTGCAATGGCTGTTAATAAAGTTGCTTGCGGCGCACCGAGCATTTGGTGGGGATCCATACCTGCACGTGGGAAAACTCCGCCAATTCCATAGGCATTAAACAATAATTTTAAAATCAGTGGCATCACCAAGGCAGCAACTACGACGCCGATAAGCAACATCACTTGTTGCTTCCAGGGAGTTGCACCGATCATTTGTCCGGCTTTTAAATCTTGAATGGTATCGCTACTGATAGCACCTGCCGATCCAATTAATGAAACGATGAGAATCGTCAAGCCTACCGCTTGCGCAGCTTTACCGACATCTTGTGAAAAATGAACATTTGCACCTAACAGACCAAATAAACAGACCGCCGTGATAAGGCTGCTCGCTACCACCATGGAAGAAATAGGGCTGTTGGTCGAACCCACCAAACCCGCAAAATAACCACATACTGCCGTCACCAAAAAGCCAACCACCACGACAATTACCATGGCAAGCACGATAGTTCCGCCATAGATCCAATGCCCAATCCCTAATGCGTCACCGCTCGTTAAGCTCACTAATAATATGAGCGTAGGGATCAATAAAATCAACAAAGCCCACGCGGCATAATTGATCGGAATATCTTTATCGGTACGTAAAATAGCATTAGCTGATTGACGATTGAGATGCATCGCTTCGAAAGAAAGCATCACACCCCGCACAATCGGTTTGAACAAACAAATGATCGTCCATACGCCTGAACAAGCCATGACTCCCACCCCAATATACCGCAGGTGATGACTCCATAAATACATCGCTGAGTCACTCGCGCTTACACCACTTTGCGCAAATCCAAAATGGAACGAAGCTAGCGGAATACCAATCATCCAGCCCAAAACAATCCCGATTAAAATAGCCAAGCCTACATTTATACCCAAAATATAACCGGCGGCGAATAAAGCCGGTGTTAAGCCTGTTTCAACGCCAAAAATGGCACTGCTACCGCTCCACCACTTACCAATACTTTGCGCAAAAATTTCTAAGCCGTTTTGGCAGACACTAATCAAAGCACCTACTAAACCACCTTGCATCAAATATTTAATGCCCACCGTTTTACCCGCGCTGGCTTTTAATACATTCCCAATGGCCACGCCTTCCGGGAAACGCAGAGTTTTATCAGCTAACAACACACGCCGCAATACCACTGAAAATAACACTCCCATCACGCCGCCAATAATTGAAATGACTAACATGGTGAGATAATGGAAATTGGTCCAGAAGTGCGCGATCAAAAACGCTGGCATCGTGAAGATAGCACCACAGGCGATAGCTTCACCCGCCGACGCTGAGGTTTGGATAATATTAATTTCCAACACGTTGTGACGAAATAATTGCAACACCGCCATCGCAATCACCGCCGCAGGGATCGAAGCTGAAATAGTCATCCCGGCTTTCATCCCTAAATAAGCATTGGCGGCGGTTAAAATGATGGTGAGAATAATGCCGATAACGATGGCTTTAAAAGTAATTTCTGGCAAGCGCGTAGAAGCAGGGATCAGAGGTTTAGTATCAAGCATATAAATTCCTAATTGGGAAATTTGACCGTCGATTGTGCCACTCTCACACACTTATTTCAAGTAAAAAATAGTTTTTCAAATATGCAGAAACTGTAAGGCCCTATAAAACCCAATTGCCTAAGGTTTTAATCAAACTAGCTAAGCCTTCTTGCTTCAAACAGGAAAAAACTTGTACACTTGTCTGCCCGGCAACTTGTTTTTGCACAGCATGTAAAGTTTTCTGCGCGGCACCATAACTTAATTTATCGGCTTTGTTCAATACAATATGCAAAGGCACTTGGGCCGCCGTTGCCCATTGCAACATCAATTGATCGGTGCTGGTGACAGGATGGCGAATATCCATAATCAGCACCAAACCACGCAGCGATTCTCGGGTTTGTAAATACTCCATTAACACACGCTGCCAACGCTCTTTCAATTCGACCGGCACTTTCGCATAGCCGTAACCCGGTAAATCGACTAAACGCATCGTTTCATCCACCGTAAAAAAATTAATGAGTTGCGTACGGCCCGGCGTTTTACTGGTTTTCGCCAAGCCTTTTTGCTGCGTCAGCGCATTTAATACGCTGGATTTACCGACGTTTGAACGACCGACAAAAGCCACTTCGGTACCGCTATCAAACGGCAATTGTTTCAGTTCAGCGGCGCTGGTTAAGAAAATGGTATGGCGGTAGGGGTTGTTCATCATTTATTATCTCATAATTCCGCTCATGATTTTTTAACCCCTCAAATTCGGGTGAATCGCCCGAATTTGATTGGTGAAATACGCGATCCAAGCTCGCACCCGCACCAGAAACTACTAATAATTGACAAATGTCGATTATTAGTAGCAACCAGCCAGGCAATATTGACTACTAATAATTGACAAATGTCGATTATTAGTAGTAAAATATTAACTCCTAATATGTAGAGTTAGCGCTATGTCGAACGTGTTTGTGGGCCGTCAAACTGAAATACAAGGCTTAAATAAATTATTTAAAAAGAAAGCGGCTAGCTTAGTCGTGATACAAGGACGACGTCGCATAGGAAAAAGCCGACTGGTAGCTGAATTTGCAAAACCCTATACTTTTTATTCTTTTTCTGGCATTCCACCTACACAAACTACCACTATTCAAACTCAACTGGACGAATTTTCACGACAATTAAATATTCAAACCGGTTTGCCTGAAGTAAAAGCAGATGATTGGAGCAAACTCTTTATTTTGTTGGCTGAAAAAACTAAAAAAGGTAAAGTTGTTATTTTATTGGATGAAATTTCCTGGATGGGCTCATGTGATGCCGACTTCTTAGGGAAACTTAAAAATGCCTGGGATCTGTATTTTAAAAAGAATACTCAATTAATCTTGCTACTGTGTGGTTCGGCTTCCGTTTGGATTGAAAAAAATATCCTTTCTAACACAGGTTTTATAGGTAGAATATCGTATCGTTTAACCTTAGATGAATTGCCTCTCAGTGATTGCAATAAATTTTGGAACAGCACAGGCAATGTTATTTCTGCGTATGAAAAATTAAAAGTGTTGGCGGTGACCGGTGGAGTGCCACGTTATCTGGAAGAAATCAAACCGGATTTAAGTGCTGAGGAAAATATCAAGGATGTATGCTTTACTAAAGGCGGGCCCTTGGTTAACGAATTCGAAGATATTTTTTCAGATTTATTTTCCAAACGTAGCTTAACATATAAAAAAATCATTAATGTTTTAGCTAATGGTGCGCTGGAAATTAAAGATATTTGCAATAAATTAGCTATCAAACAAACCGGCTTTGTCAGCGAACACCTGGATGATTTAATTAAATCCGGATTTATCACGCGTGACTATACCTGGCATTTAGGAACAGAGGAAGATTCTCGATTAAGTCATTTCAGATTAAGTGATAATTATTTACGTTTTTACTTAAAATATATTGATAAGTCCCGACAAAAAATTGAACGGGGTGAATTTGCAGCCAAATCGCTCACCAGTTTGCCAGCCTGGGAGACTATGATGGGACTGCAATTTGAAAATCTGGTATTAAAAAATCGGAGTTACATTAAAGAATCCTTATATCTTAAACACGATGAAATTGTGACGGATAATCCTTTTTTTCAGCGGGCAACCAATCGCATTCCCGGTTGTCAAATAGATTATTTAATTCAAACTAAATTTGGTGGTTTGTATGCCTGTGAAATTAAATTTTCTAAACAGCCAATTGGTGCTAATATTATTCGCGACATGAAAAAAAAATTAAGCAATCTTCGTTATCCGCGCGGCTTTTCCTGCCGACCCGTGCTGATTCACGCCAATGGTGTGCACGAAGATGTTATTGATAGCAACTATTTCGCAGCAATCATTGATTTTAGTCTATTACTCAAGGATCCTGAATGACCACAACTCTCCTCAACACCAGCGGCATTGAACAACAAGCCCTTACCCAATTTACTGAAAACGCGTATCTCAATTACTCGATGTACGTGATTTTAGATCGCGCGCTGCCGCATATCGGCGATGGCTTAAAACCAGTGCAACGGCGCATTGTGTACGCGATGTCAGAACTCGGTTTGAAATCGACGGCGAAATATAAAAAATCGGCGCGTACGGTCGGGGATGTGTTAGGTAAGTTTCATCCGCACGGCGATAGCGCTTGTTATGAGGCGATGGTGTTGATGGCGCAAGATTTTTCCTATCGTTATCCACTCATCGACGGACAAGGCAACTGGGGTTCGGCCGACGATCCAAAATCGTTTGCGGCCATGCGTTACACTGAATCACGCTTATCAAAATACGCGCAATTATTATTGCAAGAATTAGAACAAGGCACGGTGGATTGGTTGCCGAATTTCGACGGCACTTTAGAAGAACCAGCTATTTTACCCGCACGGGTGCCGAATTTATTATTAAACGGCACCACCGGCATTGCGGTTGGCATGGCCACCGATGTTCCACCGCATAATTTGCGGGAAGTCGTGAATGCCTGCATCCACTTGTTAGATAATCCTAAAGCGACCGTTGAAGAATTGTGTCAATTTATTCCCGCGCCCGATTTTGCGACGCGCGGTGAAATTGTCACTCCTCGCGCTGATTTAATTAATCTTTATAAAACCGGCAATGGTTCAGTGCGTCAACGCGCCGTGTATGAAAAAGAAAATGATGAAATTGTCCTCACGGCCTTACCCTACCAAGTTTCCGGCTCTAAAGTCATCGAACAAATTGCGCAACAAATGCAGCAGAAAAAATTGCCGCTGGTGGAAGATGTGCGCGATGAATCGGATCATGAAAACCCGACTCGCATTGTGATCGTGCCGCGCTCCAATCGCGTGGATGTTGAAGCCTTGATGTCGCATTTATTTGCCACTACCGATTTAGAATGCAGTTACCGCGTTAACATGAATGTCATTGGTTTAAACGGCCGGCCACAAGTAAAAAATTTGTGGCAATTGCTCACCGAATGGTTAGAGTTTCGCACCCAAACCGTCACTAAACGTTTGCAACATCGCTTAACGAAAATTATTGATCGCTTGCATATTTTAGACGGTTTATTGATCGCGTATTTAAATATCGACGAAGTGATTCGCATCATCCGCCACGAAGACGAACCGAAATTAAAACTGATCGAAAAATTCAAGCTTAGCGAAATTCAAGCCGAAGCGATTTTAGAATTGAAGTTACGGCATTTGGCCAAGCTGGAAGAAATGGCAATCCGCACGGAGCAAGCCGGCTTGAATGAAGAAAAAATTAATTTAGAAAGCTTGTTAGGCTCACCAGCTAAATTAAAAAAATTAATTAAAACTGAACTTACGCAAGATGCCAAAGATTACGGCGATGAGCGTCGCTCGCGTTTAGTCGAGCGCGAACAAGCTACCGCCATCGCGGTGGAAGACATCACACCCACTGAACCCGTAACCATCATTTTATCCGACAAAGGGTGGGTGCGCGCCGGCAAGGGGCACGAAATTGATGCGACGACTTTAAGCTATAAAGCCGGCGATCAATTTAAAGCGCTGGCAAAAGGTCGCAGTAATCAACTGGCGATCTTTTTCGATTGCGCGGGACAAGCCTTCAGTATTCCCGCTCATACATTGCCTTCGGCACGTGGCCAGGGTGAACCATTAACTGGTCGCGTGAAATCGACGGCCGGTGGATTTGATGCGGTGACAATTGGCGCACCCGAACAAAAAGTTTTATTAGCGGCTGACACGGGTTATGGTTTTATTGCGAAATTAGAAGATTTACAAACCAAAAATAAAAATGGTAAAGCGGTGTTAAAAGTGCCAGCAGGTGGGCATGTGTTGGCGATCGCTTCGATCGCTGATTTAGCGACCGATCAAATCGCTGCGGTGACTAACATTGGCCGTTTACTCGTTTTCTCTGCCACTGAATTACCGGAACTGGCCAAAGGCAAAGGCAATAAAATCATCGATATCCCGACCAAAAAATATGACAGTAAAGAAGAATTTTTAATCGGCCTCACGGTGCTTAATGCCGAAAGCTCTTTAACAATTCTTTCCGGCTCGCGTAAATTAACGCTGACGGCAAAAGATTTAAAAAATTATGTTGGTAAACGCGCGCAACGCGGCAATAGTTTACCGCGTGGATATCAGCGGGTAACGGGAATTTTGCCGGAGTAGCCTTCCAGGCCCGCATTATAAATTCTTCTGCAAATAAGCAATAAGCTGTTGCTTTTTATCTAAGGTCGGATTGCTTGGTAATAAAACATTTTGATGAATAAATGATCCCTGAAAGAAAGCATACACTGCAACTCCTTTAAATAAAGGATCGTTGCGGGCACCACTATCGCTAATCGCCGTCATGGTTGCTTTCACATAATCAATTTGATCATAGCCGCTGTATTGGCAACCATCTTTAGGACTCTTATTACATTCAAACATATTTTCTATACCGCTGGCCGGGATCACAATTTGATAGGGAATTTGAAATTTATCTGCGGCTTTTACTAATATTGCTGCTTGTTTTTCCGCATTGGCATGTAATATTGCAGGATTTACTGCCACACCATTATGTAAATGAATTACGCCATGAATGGCCACTACCACAAATCCATTACCATATTTATTCATGACAGCTGCAATTTGTTGCCCCTCGCCTTGCACTTCAGAAACAGACGCTACAACAGATAAATAACGCCCTTGCGGATGGTTCGCATTGCGGCAATTAAATGCATCGATATTGCCACTATGATGGTATCCCGCTAAATCTTTAGCGATTTCCGTGTAAAAATATTGTTGGCCTCGGCCTAAACCTGATTTATTGCTGCCTTTAAAAGTGAAAGGTTCAATATCGAATTGCACACCATCAATCATAGCGTTGGCACATAATTTTTTCGCAACATTATCTGCAAAATGAAGCGCCAGTTTTTTACTGAAGGTATTCATCTGATGAATGCCCGTTAAATCAGCGAGACTGGTGCTATCTAATGCCGCGACAATATCGACAAAATTTAAAATAGGCTGGCCATTGCCTTGACCATTTAACGTGAGCTTAGAATACGCTTGCACTGATTGCATGCCATTGTTACTACCTGGCAACCAATTATTAGCCGCGTTCGTGACCGTGCTATCCACAGGAAAATAATTTAATACCACATTATTTGGCGTAATTTGGATGTGTCCTACATAAGTAAACAACATACCAATTTGATGACCCGGTGTGGCGCCTTGATTATAAGCTTGTAAGATGGCGAGAAATTGCCCGGGATGGGCGCCGGTGACATTGCCTTTTTGATCAACCGTAAGATCATGTACCCAGGCAGAATTCGCGAAGGGAACAAGCGTATGCATTGCATAGGCAGAGCCCAGAAAAGTAAAAAGTAAAAAATAAAATAAAGTAAATTTTTTAGACATGGTGTCTCCGAATCAGCTTAAACCCACAGATTAAACGTATTGTAACATAGCAGTTATGAAAATTATTTGCCGAAGAGCTCCTTTTCAAGTGTTTAATTTTGCAATGCATTTAAATGTAAAATTTGATTTTTAATTTATTTTGGGATATAGTGGCAAATATGAACCCAGAATACTTTAGCGCTGAAATGCGTCGCCTCCATCAGGGAGGCAAAGAATTTAGTTTGGCTTACCCCGAGCAAGCCAGCCTTTTAAACTTGCAGGAATTGCGCGATAAAGATCCCTACGTCGAACGCTTGCTCGAAGGCGTAGCGTTTTTAACCGCGCAAATCCGGGAAAAAATTGATGATGATATTCCCGAAATCAGCGCAACATTATTAGATCAACTTTGCCCGCATTTATTAGCGCCGATGCCCGCGGCCAGCATTGTCGAATTTAATTTGCGCGAGGGCAGCTCTCAAAAACAAACATTGCCGCGCGGTACTTTATTAACGAGTGACAAAGTCGGGCCGGAAGCGACCATTTGCCAATTCGCTTCTAGCAGTCCCGTCGAACTGCATCCCATCACTATCAGCGATTTAAGCATTGATGAAACACTCGCCAAAGGCAGCACCTTTAAATTACGTTTGCAAACGCTGGCAGGAACCACGTTTAACAGCTTAAACTTAAACGAGTTAAAATTTTATTTGCACGCCGATCCGGCGCTGGCGTTTGATCTTTATCTGGCGCTCACGCAAAATTTACAAAGCGTGCAAATTCAGTGCGCCGACCAAGCGCAAATACTAGGCGGACAAAATTGTTTAACGGCTGCGCATTTTGCGGTAGAAGATTCGCTCTTGCCTTTAGCGGGGCGCAGTTTTACAGGCTATCGCTTATTGCACGATTATTTTACGTTGCGCGAAAAATATTTATTCGTGACGCTGAAGGGTTTGAATAAAATCAATTGGCCGGGAGAATGCCAAAGCCTTGAAATTATATTGCACACGCGTTTTTCACTGCCGCGCGAACATCAACTCAACAAAGATTTATTTCGTTTGCACTGCACGCCGGTCATTAATTTATTTCCTCAAGACGCCGAGCCGATTAATTTTGATCATCAACGTTTGGAATATCCGCTGCGTGCCGATGCGAACGCTGCGAAAAGTTGTTTGGTTTATGACGTCGAAACAGTCACCGGCATTCATAGTCAAAACCAAACCCGACATGAATATGAACCTTTGTATGCGCTGCGCAATCCGCAGGTAAAACACCAAGCCTATTATCAAGTTAAGCGCTATCACAGTGCAGAGCGTTTGCAACAACTGAATTTAGTATTACAAAATCCGAGTGACGATTTAGCATCGCAGCGCATCAGCGCCGCCATTAATGTTTACAATGGCGATTACCCGCGGCAATTTTTGCAAGAAGGTAGTTTAAAAGTAGGCTCGCCATTAGCCTCCAGCGTGCAAGCGACTAATTTAATTCGCCCCACTGCCATGCTAATGCCACCCCAGCGCGAACATTATCAATGGCAACTCATCACGCATCTTAACTTAAATCTACAAACTATTTTAACGCGAGAGGCGCTGCAAGCTTTGTTGAGTCTGTACGATTGGAATCCACAACGTAGCGATAACAAACAACGTATTGCTGGCATTAGCAATATCCGTTACGAAAATATTGAGCGCATTCAACGCGGCGCATTAAGAAGTGGCATTGAAATCAGCTTAACTTTACAAGAAGAAAATTTTGCCTCGATAGGTGATCGGTATTTGTTTGCTAACTTACTGCATCAGTTTTTTCAAACCTACGCCGATTTCAATTTATTTATTTGCACACAGGTAATGGGAAAAAATGGCAATCTCGAATGGGTTTTTACCGCTTAAACAATTACCGCTTGAGCCGGAACGTTATCCGTTTCAAGAATTATTATTGTGGTTAGAAAAACAAGGTGTCGCACTTGCTGCAACCGACGCACCGGTGCGCCTCATACCCGCCCCTGAAGTCAGTTTTCCCGGCGCGGATATAAAACGAGCGCGTTTTAATCGCAAACATCAATTAGAACTTGAACTCACTTTCATGGGTTTATATGGCGTTGATTCGCCCTTGCCGCCTTTTTTTGCGGCTTTATTATTAGCAGAAACTCCCGGGGCCGAACGTTTGCGGCGCTTTACCGCCTTAATCAATCATTCGATTTACAGTTTGTATTATTTAGCGTGGAAAAAATATCAGCCGCATATAGGGCTCCATGCCAACCGATATTTATCGTATCTGCGCGCACTCTCTGCCGGCACTTTGCAAAGTGATGATATTAGCGAATATACCTATGCTGGTTTATTAGGTATGCGCGCGCGCAACGCAGTGGGTTTGCAAAGCATGCTGCAGGATTTTTTGCAAGGCTGGCTAGTGAGCGTGAAAAGTTTTGCGCCACAATGGCGAAGCGCCAAAACTTTGCCCTTAGGCGGCCTCACGTCACATGAGATAGGGAATAATATTTTGCTTGGGAGTGCAGTGTTGGATGTGGGCCACAAAATCAATATCGTCATCGGCCCCCTGCCGCAATCCGAAGCATTACAACTTTTACCGCGCACGGCTTTAGCGCAGCGCTTAAAAAAATTAGTGCAGCGTTATTTGCCGCTGCATATTACTTATCATTTGCAGGTACTTATTCAACATATTAATGAACCGCTGAAATTAGGACATGAGAACTTGTGTTTGGGGTATTTGGTAAATTCCTTATAAACCGTACCCAACTTTTTATTTCTAATATGGGAAAATATTGATGACATCTATCGCCAGCCCGCACGACAAAGTATTTAAATCAGCGATGAAAGATTTAACCGTCGCAAGGTCATTTTTACAAACCGCCTTGCCTGCTGAGTTGAAACAAAAATTGCGCTGGGAAACCTTAACCCTACGCCCAGGTACCTTTGTTAGCAAAGAATTACAAGCTTTTTACACCGATGTTTTATATTCAGCAGAAATAGAAGGGCAAGAAATATTTCTTTACCTGCTGGTGGAAGCGCAATCCAAGCCCGAAGAACTAATGCCGTTTCGTTTGTTAGAATACATGACCAAAATATGGCGTTATTATTTAGATCAATTACCTGGCAAATCGAAGCAGCAAAAATCATCAGCCAGGATACCGGTCGGGACGCAATTACCACTGATTTACCCATTGATTTATTACACAGGACAGCGCACACCTTACCCATTTTCTACCCGACTGTTTGACTGTTTTGCTCAGCCTGAATTAGCCGAAAAATATTTATTACAACCCTTTGCGCTATTAGATTTAAATCAATTATCGGATGAGGAAATCAAACAGTACCAATTAGCTACGTGCCTCATGTTATTTCAAAAGCATATTCGCGATAAAGATTTGAGGCCCACTTTGGAGATAGTCATTAACAAAAAAGAATGGATTAAAACCGTCGAACACGGTGGCGAATATTATGAGATTTTGCTAAACTACGTAGCAACGAGTGGTGAGATAAGTGGCGATCCGGAAGAGTTATTTGAAAAATTGGGTGCCAGTGCGCCAACAGCTAAGAGGATGCATATCATGACTATTGCAGAAATGTTAAAACAAAAAGGTAAATTAGAAGGCGTTAAGAAAGTAGCGCGCAACCTGTTACGCTCAGGCTTTGATTCCAAAATAGTAGCCAAGAATACCGGGTTGCTTTTAAGTGAAATTGAAGAAATCCAAGCCTCTTTGAAAAAGACTAAAAAAAGTAAATCTGCTTAATATGGAAAATAACTTTTAAGGATAGCCGTTTTAGATATGAAACTGCTGTAAAAATTTAAATCGCTTCCAATCGCGCATAAGCGAGCATCAGCCACTTGGCTTCGCGACCAAATTTCACTTGTACGCGGGCTTGGGTGCCTTGTCCTTCAGCATTAATAATCGTGCCAGTACCAAATTTTTCATGCCGCACGGTTTGTCCTAAACGCAAACCGCTGCTGCTTTCAAGTGCTGGTTTTGTGTAATGGATAAAACTTTTTTCGCGCGCCACAACCGGGCGCGTCACTTGATTACGCAAGCGCACTTCTTCGATTAATTTTTTCGGAATTTCGCGAATAAAGCGCGAGGGTTGATGATAGACCTCATGACCATACAAACGCCGCTGTTCAGCGTACGTTAAATAGAGTTTCTGCATCGCCCGCGTGATACCAACATAACACAAGCGCCGTTCTTCTTCTAAACGATTTGGATCTTCACTCGACATTTGATGCGGGAATAAACCCTCCTCTATCCCAGCGATAAATACTAAAGGAAATTCTAAGCCTTTCGCTGAGTGCAAGGTCATCAATTGCACACAGTCTTGACTGCTATCGGCTTGTTGCTCACCTGCTTCTAATGCAGCGTGAGATAAAAAAGCTTGTAAAGGTGGCAAAGGTTGTTCTTCTTCACTGATAACTTCAGGATCAAACTCACGCGTTGCGCTGACCAATTCAGCCAAATTCTCTAAACGCATTTGGCCTTTTTCACCTTTTTCTTTACGGTAGTGATCGATTAATCCTGACAGCGCAATCACATGTTCAGTTTGTTCATGCAGAGCAACATCGACTGTGTCACTCGCCATTTGTTGAATCAAATTTAAAAACGCAGCGAGGCTACTCGCCGCACGAGCCGGCAAAGTTTGTTGTTGCAACACCGCTTCCGAAGCGCGCCAGAGGGAAATTTTTTGTGCGCGGGCGTGGTCGCGCAAATCCATTAAAGTGCGATCGCCAATGCCACGCGTCGGTGTATTCACGATCCGTTCAAAGGCGGCATCGTCATCGCGATTACCAATTAAACGCAAATAACCCAAGGCATCTTTAATTTCTTGCCGATCAAAGAAACGCAAACCACCATAGACTCGATACGGAATTTGTTGTTGCAGTAACGCTTCTTCCAGTACCCGCGATTGCGCATTGGAGCGATACAAAATAGCCGATTCAGAATAACTATTGCCGGTGTTAAACCAATCTTTAATACGCCCCACGATAAAGCGTGCTTCATCAATTTCATTAAACGCCGCGTACACGGAGATAGGATCACCTTGGCCGCGATCAGTCCATAAATTTTTACCCAGGCGCTCACCATTGTTATCGATCACACTGTTGGCGGCTTGTAAAATCGTGCTGGTGGAACGGTAATTTTGTTCGAGGCGAATGGTGCGACTATCGGGATAATGTTTTTCAAAATTTAAAATGTTCGCTACTTGTGCACCACGCCAACCGTAAATCGATTGATCATCATCGCCCACCAACATTAAATGCGCAGTCTTGCCCGCTAATAAGCGCAGCCAGGCATATTGCAGCGCATTGGTATCTTGAAATTCATCGACTAAAATATGTTTAAAACGATTTTGATAATGCTGCAAAATATCGGCGTTATCGCGTAATAATTCATAGGCGCGTAATAATAATTCGGCAAAATCAATCAAACCACCACGCGCGCAGGCTTCTTCATACACGGCGTAAACCCGGCATAAAGTTTCATTAAAGAGTTCACCTTTGGTATCGACATCTTTAGGCCGCAGCCCTTGATCTTTTTGTTGATTGATATACCACTGCGCTTGTTTCACTGGCCATTTATCTTCATCCAAACTCAGCGCCGCCAAAGTGCGCTTGACGATGCGCGCTTGATCGTCACTATCTAAAATTTGAAAACTCTCTGGCAATTTTGCTGCTTCAAAATGCCGCCGCAATAAACGATGTGCAATGCCGTGAAAAGTGCCGACCCACATGCCACTCACCGGTAAACTTAATAATTTTTCAATCCGGCCGCGCATTTCGGCGGCAGCTTTATTGGTGAAGGTCACGGCCAAAATCGCAAACGGCGAAACATTTTCTTGCTCGACCAGCCACGCAATCCGATGCGTCAACACGCGGGTTTTGCCGCTGCCAGCACCCGCTAAAATCAGCAGATTTTGTAAAGGTGCGGTGACCGCTTGTAATTGCGAATCGTTGAGGCCTGAAGAAAGAGTGGAAGTTTGCATAGAGGTGTTATTTTAACATGAGAATAGATTTAGCCAAAAAATATATTAATACATATAATTTTTAGTTTTTATATGCTATAACATATAAATTAATTACTTAAGCAGCGATTTTTAAATTGCTAAAAATTATGAATGCTACCACCACACCCGCTCTTTACATCGTCGCCACGCCTTTGGGAAATTTGCAAGACATTACTTTGCGTGCCTTAGAAATTTTAAAAAATGTTGATCTTATTGCTGCGGAAGACACGCGCCACAGTCGTGTATTGTTGCAGCATTATGGTATCACGACGTCGCTCATCGCTTTGCATGAGCACAATGAGCGCGCTCAAAGTGAAACATTGCTAGTACGCATTGAGAAAGGCGAAAGTATCGCTTTGATCAGCGATGCCGGTACGCCTTTAATCAGCGATCCGGGTTATCATTTGGTTTGCATGGCGCGCGAAAAAAATATCAAAGTTATTCCCATCCCTGGCCCCAGTGCTATTATTGCAGCTTTATCAGTAGCCGGTTTGCCGACCGATCATTTTACGTTTGCTGGCTTTCTGTCGGCCAAAGATGCCACCCGACAGAAGCAACTCGATGCTTTAAAAGACGTGGCTCATACCTTGATTTTTTATGAAGCTCCGCATCGGATCTTGACGACGATCAAGATAATGTTAAAAGTTTTTGGGCATGCTAGGCAAGCCGTCATCGCGCGCGAGCTCACTAAAACGTTTGAAACCATTCATGCGGATAGTTTGGAGAATTTAAGTCTTTGGCTAGAGAATGATGCTAATCAGCAACGCGGCGAAATGGTTATTTTGGTGCAGGGAGCTGAACCGCAAATAGATGAGATGATGACGGAGGCGATAAGAATCACGCAAATTTTATTGCGCGAATTACCCTTAAAACAAGCTGTAAAGCTCGCCGCTGAAATTAGCGGCGCAAAAAAGAACTTACTCTATGAACAAGCTCTTCAGTTGGAAAAATCTAGCAGGCAAAACCCTTAACAAAGGCCATGTTGTACTCTTGCTACTGCTTGCTTTAAACACTTACGCTGACCCAAACGCATCTTCTCCGACAATAGCACCAAGCTCCACTAACTCTGCCACTACGTCAGACGATCTAACCGATAACAATGTTTACAAAACACGACAGGAAGATGAAAAAAAGGCTTCCAATAATCCGTTCAGTATTTTGTTATATCATCCCACTTATATTTTGCCTTACTACTACACGCAAATGCCGGACAGTGCGGCCTATAGCAATTTGCCTAATAATCAAAGCATTCAATCACAAGAAGTGAAAGCGCAATTGAGTTTTAAAGTGCCTGTGTGGCAAGACATATTATCGAGCAAAGCTAATTTATATGTTGCTTACACACAATTATCGTATTGGCAAGTGTATCAAGCTTCGCCATTTTTTCGTGAAACTGATTATGAGCCCGAACTATTTGCCAATTATCCGGTAACACAATGGTTAGTGCTGCAAACGGGTGTTGATCACCAATCGAATGGCGTGGGTGGTAGTCAAGAGCGGAGTTGGAATCGTTATTACGGTGAAGGGATCGCTTCACTCGGCAATTGGATGATCGATGCAAAACCGTGGGTACCGATTTTTACTGCTAATTCAATGGATATTTATAATCCCAATATGCCTGATTATTTAGGCTATGGGCAAATCACCACGGCATACAAATTACACGATGTGGTATTTGCTATTATGGTCCGCAATGAAGCGGAAAGTAATTTCGCGCGCGGTGCAGAAGAATTTACCATTAGCGTTCCCTTGGGCGTTCACTTCAAATTTTATGTCGATGCGTTTAGCGGTTATGGGCAGAGTCTAATTGAATACAATCATTACACCAATGCGATAGGTGCAGGGATTGCCTTGAATGATGTGATATAGCGATTTCTGCTATAATGTAAATCCATGTAACGGAGTTTATTATGACTGTCAAATCCCAAATCAACTATAAAAAAGATTTTTATGCCTGGGCCCTTCAAACAGCAAATTTAGTGAGAGAAGGAAATTTTGCTGAAGTCGATCGCAAAAATTTAGCCGAGGAAATAGAAAGTATGGGTAAAAGAGACAGACGCGAATTAATCAACCGTTTAGCAACTTTATTAGCTCATTTATTGAGGTGGCAATTTCAATCGGAGCGCCGTGGCAATAGCTGGATTAATACTATTAAAACACAACGTTTTGAAGTTGCTGATTTGTTAGCGGATAGTCCTAGTTTGCAACATGAGTTGCAAAAGCAATTAGAGCATGCTTATGTCAAAGCTCTCTTAATTGCAGTAGCAGAAACAGGCCTCAAGCAAGAAACTTTTCCTGCAATTTGTCCATTTTCCTTACAGCAATGCTTCGATAGTCAATTCTTTCCTGATTCTGAAACCTAAAAAATGGTATAATTTCTGCGAGTCAGCTAGACAGTCGCTGCGCAGTACACTGCGAAGAGGAAAGTCCGGGCTCCATAGGGTAAGGTGCCAGGTAACGCCTGGAAAGTGTTGAAGCGATTTGACATTGATGGAAAGTGCCACAGAAAATAAACCGCCGTAAGGTAAGGGTGAAAAGGTGCGGTAAGAGCGCACCGCGCGTTTGGCAACAAACGTGGCACGGCAAACCCCGCCTGGAGCAAGACCAAATAGGATCTCCTTAAACGTAAGTTTATAAGCGTGACCCGCGCCGAGATCGGGTAGGTTGCTCGAGCTTTGCGGTGACGCAAAGCCTAGTTGAATGACTGTCCACGACAGAACCCGGCTTACCGGCTGACTCGCTCTAGAAACCAGAAGAAAAGAGCCTGGATATCACGCGTTGATATGTGTGAATACCAACCGATTTTTCAGCATGAATATAACGCCTCAACAATTATCAGTTTTTTATCACCCGAGCCGTATTTTCATCGTCGATGACAATCGCGATTTTTTAGTGAACTTTAGTCTGCAACTGGATCCTGATTTAGCCTATTGTCTTTTTTCCTCTCCCCATGAAGCTATTCGCCAATTACTGCAAATTGAACCCAACAACCAATTAGATAAACGGGTTTTATCCTTGCAGCAAGAAGAAACAGAAAACGCAACTATCGAACACTCATTAAATATCGATTTAAGCCTTATTCAGCAAGAAATTTTTAACCAGAATCGTTTTGATGCCATCAGTGTCATCGTCGTTGATTATGATATGCCGAGTATGAATGGTTTAGATTTTTGTCGACGCATTCAACATTTACCCGTAAAAAAAATTATGTTAACGGGTAAA
>Ga0206831_1111_pt2 | contig 22710 bp, 24 predicted proteins | sample Alteio_BWOrgCont_73_FD_152876 | JGI IMG/M metagenome (GOLD analysis project Ga0206831, IMG submission 152876) | Enriched cells from forest soil in Barre Woods Harvard Forest LTER site, Petersham, Massachusetts, United States -... | ecosystem: Environmental > Terrestrial > Soil > Temperate forest >...
TCGGGCCGCCAATCTTTCATTCAATCATGAGTCACAATTCAGAAATCATCCGCTTTCCCCAAACAATCCTCGCTAGTTGCGCGCGCGAACGTTTGGAGGACAGATTACGTCGGGATATCGCCGATCGGCGAGAATCGGGCCAACCGGTGCCCGAGGCGTTCATTCGGCGGCTCTCCTGGCACCCCGAACTCGCGTCGCAGCTCCTTTGCGCGGAGATGCTGACCCGCAAAGAAACCGAACTTCTGCTTACCAGTCCGGACTCAGCGTGCTCGGTCCTGCTCGAGAACTACGCATCCCTCTGCCCATTGATCGAACCCCGGCTATTGGGGCATCCGCCGTCGATCGAACGCCTGCTTGTCGATCAACGACAAACCCATCGCCCGGGGCTCCATACCGAAACCGAGTACCTCCGGCACCTTCGGTCCGATGCAGACCGACACTACCGGCTGACCTCAGCGGTCGACCGGCCAATCGTTCTCGCCTCTTTGCGGGATGAATCGGAAAGGCTTTGGGGAGAGTCTCCCTCGTTCGCCTATTTTTACCTGGCCACCCACGACCAAATTCGCTTCGACCCGCAACTCGCGGAAATCTTGAAGCAAGATGAAGAGTACCTTTATCTCGCCCTACGCATCCTCCGCGGCCGGCAGCGCCCGGAATCCGAGATAGCGATTTTGGGTGGATTCCAGACCGCCGCGTGGGCATTTCACGCGCTTCGCGAACGTCTGCTGCCAGAGAAAAACGATGAGCTCATCCGGAAGGTGCAAACCCATCCGGCATGGCTTGCGGAGTGGTGGCAGGCGGCGGGCTGGGACGGGGCGAAGCTGGAGGACTCATACCGGCAGGCTGCCGACGGCTGCGCTCGGCATGAACTCCTTCCAGAACTCTACTGGTTTTATCGGACGGCAATCGCGCGAGCCGCAGCTCGGGACAGTGCGGCGTAAGCCGCGGCCGACGGCGCTTAATTCAGGCCATTCCCCGGCGTACCGCTTCGCAAAAGCCCAGGACATCACGTGATGCATAGAGGGCGGCGAAGGATGCGTCGGTCAAGAGCAGGCCTGCCGCAGCGCAGAGGAATGCCTCGACTTCGCGCGAGGCCTGCACGCTGTGGCGCGCGGCCAACCATCCGTCTTCGCTCGATCGAAAGAAGGTTGCTGCGGCGAGGTCGTCGGGCCCCGTCTGCGCAAAACGGAGCCACCCCCGCGAGGAGATCTCCACCGTAAAACTCCCCGGGGCCTGAAGGAAGTAACCGAAATCCTCCGCTGCCGAATGCCTCCGATCGAAGCGCGCTGCACTCCAGCGTGGGTTCCGCAGCCACCATTCTCCGGAGCCGCTTTCGAGGCCGCCGAAGGGCTCTGCTTCGAGGGCCTCTGCCTCGATGCCTAGCGGCGCAAGAAAGGCATTCAAGGCGAACCGGAGCACCGGATTGGTGCTCGACGTCACGCCATGGGCTAGCCAGCGCGCGAGGGCGTCCTCGATGGGGTCGGTCGCATCCATACTTTGATTCTAGCAAGGCGAAGATTGCTGGATATTTAAGCCTCTTGCGACGGGGCTCGGTCTCCGGCGACTGAGCCTCTGCGCTGTTGGCGGCGATTTGATCGCATCGCCCGACAGCTGGCTTTTGCTCTCGAGCCGGGTGCCGGCTTTGGCACCGTCAAGGAACGCCCCTAGACGGAGGGGCCCCGGGGTCTAAGGTGTTGGCCGGTCACGACAAAATCACGCGTCCACACCTTGCTACAATCAAGGGTATGAAAGGCGCATTGTCGAAACCCGGACTCGAAGCGCTTTTGGAGAAAAGGCTCCAGGAGACGGGCAATTGGCCGCAGCCGCCTTGGGTCCTCGACGCAATGGCCCGGGATCTCCGAGCCGATTTGGAGGCTCGAATCGCGAGCAAAGTCGATGCTGCTTACGTGCAAAAAATCTACCGGCGGAAAATCGACACTAGCCAGCCCGGAAGCGAAGCGCCGCGCTAGTATAAGGATGAGCGGCGAAGAATCCGGCCCACTTCGGCGGCTCCTCCTGGCGGAAAAGCCGGCGCAAGGCCGTGCCCTGGCCGAGGCGTTGCTTCGGCCGGAGGGCCGCCGCTGGGAGGAAAATGCTGCTATCGGCTGGACGCCGGATGGGGTGCTTTTGGCCTGCGCCTGGGCTTGTGGTCATCTCCTCAAAATCTGCCCACCCGAGGCGCACAATCCAGCCTGGGCGCAGTTCCGTTGGGAGGACTTGCCGCTCGAACCACCCGGCGGCCAATTCCGCCGTGCATGCGTCGATGGGAAGGGCCACTGGCTGCGCCGGATCGGGGAACTCGCTCATCGGGCGAACGAGGTTGTGAATGCCTGCGACGCGGGGAGGGAGGGGGAGCTCATCTTCTGGGAGATCATGGATTGGTGTGGGATCGACGCAGACGGTCCCAAAGTCCGACGGATTTGGATCACCGATACAACCCCAGCCGGCCTGCGCCGGGCTTGGGCGGAAGCGATGCCGTCGGCGAAGTTCGCCCGCCTTCGCTCCGCGGCGCGCGCACGGGCCGCGGCCGATTGGATCTGGGGGTTTAATGGGACACGAATGGTTACGATAGGTCTTCCCCCGCCGCCCGAATCGAGGCCGAGCCGCAATCTCGCCGTTTGGCCGATCGGCCGGGTGCAAACACCGGTCTTGGCGCTGATCGAGGATCGCTGCCAGGAGATCGCTAGCTTCCGCCCCGAAACCTTTTGGCGTATGGAAGGAGAATTCAAAGGCGGCAATGATGTGCGTTTCAAAGCCTGGCTCGTCTCACCGGCGCCGGTCCGGTTCGGGCACACTGAGACCCATTTCCGCCGGTCCTCGGAGGCGGATGAAATGCGCCGTGCTCTCTTGGTTGAAACCGGGCGTCCCTGGCTAGTCGAGGATTCTCGGGAAGAGGGAAGGCAATCGCCGCCTCCCTTGTTCGACTTGGTCGACCTTCAGCGCAGCGCCAATCGCTTGTGGGGCTGGCCCGCTGCGCATACCGCGCAGGTGGCCCAACACCTCTATGAAAGGGATCATGCCATTAGCTATCCCCGCACCGACAGCGCGTCGCTTCCAACTGCCATGTGGCAAGAGATCAAATCTCGGTATGCCAACCTCTGGCGCGATTGGGCGCTTTCCGCTTGGCCGAAGCTCGCAGGCCTTTCGCAACCTGGCCCTCTGGAAGCGCAGCACTTCGACGACCAAAAGGTGACTGACCATCACGCGATCATTCCCACGGGGATCGTTCCGACGATGGCGGCAAGAGAGCCAGGCCGAGTCCGGCCAGAGCGGATTCTCTGGGAATTGATCGCTGTCCGTTTCCTGCTTGCCTGGTTGCCTCCGGTGCGGATCGCCCACGCCCGGCGCCTTCTTCGTCGCGAGGGCGGAGGCGCCGGAACCTGGCATGCGGTTTTGGAAGCCGATCCGGTCGAAGACCCGGGCTGGCTTGCCTACGAGGACGCGACGATGAACACGACCGGCATCGGGCCGCCTCTCGCCCAGCGGCTCGCAGAGAAATCCTTTCCGCCGGTGGGCGGGACCGCGTTGCTCCGAGAAGTACATGTCAAGCTCGGCCACACCACGGCGCCCCACTACTACAACGATGATCTTCTTCTGCAAAAAATGGTGGCCTCGGGACTTGGCACCAGCTCCACCCGAGCTGAAACGATCGCGGGCCTTGAGGATTCAGTCCTGATCGAACGCGGGACGATCGGAGGGCGCTTTGTCAGCACCCAACGGGGGGCGCAGTTGATCGGCCTCTTGCGCGCGTCGCCCGGCGCCGTATTCGCCGACGCTAAGGAAACCGAAATATGGGAGCGGCAGCTGGAACTTATCGAGCGCCGACGCGAGCCTCTGAGCCGCGAGCAATTTCTCAAAAACATCATCGAACGCCTCCGCCGAATCAAGATCGCGATGCAAATGCGCCGCGGCACTGCGGAGATGACGTTTTGTCCGGATACCGGCCGGCCGATCGGCGGAGACGAGCAGAGCTGGCTTTTCCCGCCGGGAGGCCGGCTGGCCGGAGTCAGGTGCCCCAAAACGATCGCGCAACGGCCGATGAGCGCCGCCGATTTTGTCCAAATTCTCCTGGGCGGACCCAAGGGCGGTGGGCCCTTCGAAGGATTCGTCGGTCGGAGCGGTCCATTCACCTGCTGGCTTGTCTACAGCCGCCGAGAGGGACGTTTCAATTTTCTTTTCAAGTCGCGCGGGATCGGCTGGGCGCGACGGTCACAGGACCCGGTCCGTGAGTATCCCCTGCCACTATCCAGGTATGGAAGCGAACGCCGCCCCATCTATCCTGACCCGCCTCCTGGACGGGGACCACCCTGACCGGAGCGGCTACCGTTTTTATGAGGAGCCGATCAAGAACCTGCTCGAGGCCATGGACCGGGGAGTGTGTCCTTGGAACAACCCGTGCCTTACGATGCAGATCGCGAACGCCAAAACCCGCCTTCCGTATCGCGGCTTCAACCAGTTTATCCTCGCCGCGACTACTCTGGTTGCCGGCTACCGCTCTCCTTTTTGGATGACGCTCAAGCAGGCGAACGAGTTTGGCGGACGGATCAAGACCGGTGCCCGCTCAACCATGATCGTGTACCGCAAGGTCTTCGATTCGCCGGAAAATCCGAGGAAGCGCGCGTCAGAGATGGAGGATAGTGGCTCGACCAATCGACCATGGCTGGGTGAATCCTCCATCGACAAATCGACCGAAAGAACAAACCGGTTTACGCGGCTCTTTTACTTTCGCGCCTTCAACTACGACCAAACCGAGGGAGTGCAGTTTGGCTTCGAACCTTACCCAACCGTTCGGCGGCCGGCGGCATCGGATGGAGCCGAGGCAGCAGCGAAAGCGATTCTCGCCGGATTCAAGAACGGCCCCAAAATCGTGCATACCCAAAGCATCGTGGAGAGGGGAGCGGGCTCGTATTCTGAGAAGGAGGACCGGATTTGCCTTCGTCCGCCGCAGGACTACGTCACTTCGGGCGAATACTGGGGTGCCCTCTTCCACGAACTCATCCACAGCTGCGCTGCGCCCAATCGGCTCGATTTTAGGAAGAACAGTCCCAAGGCGAGATTTGGTGACAAAGCCTACGCCCTGGACGAGCTTACCTGCGAAATCGGTGCTAATTTGCTCCTCGTCAAAGCGGGACTCGAAAACGAAGGCCTGCGGGAGAATTCCGCGGCTTACCTTCGTTCTTGGAAGGCGAGGATCGGGGATAACCCAAGGATGCTGATTTGGGCGGCTGACCGGGCCTCACGGGCGGTCAATTGGGTGCTGGGTATTAGCCCGGAAGCGGCAAAAGATCCGGCGCCGTCCGCGCCGGCAGCCATGGAAACGCCGGCAGCCATGCCGCTGCCCTCGGTTGCGATCCTTGCCCACGAACTCGAACGTCGCGGCTTCGACGCTCGCCCCGGTTTCGAGCCGTTGCCTGCAACCTAAACAGTCAAGGCGGCAAAAAGAAGCCGAAGAGCATGCGTTGGATGCAAACGGCGATTCCAAACGCCCCCGCTGCAACGAGGATCCAAGCGATAGTGCGCGCCGCGTGCGGGATGGGTTGGCCCGTCGAGTCGGAGTTCAAGAAATGGCGCCAAGTCCTTCTCCCTGCCGGCAGGGCAAGTCGCAGAACGATCACCACCATAACCGAGAAACCGCCGAGCGGGAGGAGATAGTGACGGATATGGACTACCGGGCCGTTACTTGGCCCGCCCTCACTGTTGACGACCCACGCATCCACGCCGATACCGATCACCAGCGCGACCAAGAAGACGATCGCCCCAACCATAAGGGCGCGAAGGATGGCGGCGACCCGGGCAAAAATGGATTCCGTGTTCATTTCTATAGATAATGGTCGCCGCAGGCCAAACGCCGCTGCGCTCATACGCCGCACGCCGGGTCGCCCCCGACCGTCAAACCCTCGAAGCCAAATCGTATTTCACGGTCGCAGTCGGGCGGACAGTACAACCTGGGCCCGGTCGAAACGATCGCCCTCGCGGGCTAGTGCCAGGTCGAACCGATCAATCGTGAGTCCTGGCTCGTCGCAGAAAGCGTTAACGGCGGCAAGGATGTCGGGCCAAGCACCCAACAGCGGATTATTAAAGGAGAGGGAATAGTGTCGAACTTCGATTCCTGGTGATGATTCGGTCGACCGGGCCTCGATCTTCCAAGCCCCTTCCCGCTCGGCCATCCAGGCGTCGAACGCTGCAGCCTTCGGAAGGCGAACGTAAGCTTTGGCCAACTGCGATTCCAATTGCGCCGCCCTTTCCGGAGTCGCAGCACTCATCTCCGCGAGCGACTGCTGAAGTTTTGGGTCCTGCAGCGGCACGACGGCAAGTCTCGGGCGCGACCAAAAAACATAAACCGCCGCCGCCGCCGCAAGAACGCCGGCTCCAAAGACCAGGCCGGAGAATAGGGGAGCGAGACGGACGTTACGCATGCGGGGACGGTTCCGCAGGGGCCGAGATCAGAACGCCGTGGAGCGTGAACGCTGAGGAGGAGGATTCTGACGGCGCCGGAACTGTTGCCGCTTTAGTAGCGCTACCGGTGGATTGTGCTGGAGGCGGGTCGAGAAGCCTCCAAGAGGCCCCTGCACCGGCCAAATTCTGGCAGAAAGCGATCAAGGGTGAGCTCGGCATTCCTTCACCTTCGTAAACGCGCCCTTTGATCGTGAAATTATCTCCCGTGATCAGAAGACTTTCCAGCGAGATCGCGGCTGGCGTTGCCCGGTTGAGAGCGCGCATAAGTTCCCCTTGATGTTGGGGCGCGTTCGGAACGAGAGCCAAATCGTGGTCGAGACTGTCGAGTTTCATCTTCGTCGCTCGGCGTGATTCCACCAAACGCTCTAGCTCCGCTTGTTCGGCTTGAAAGGCGGCGAAGCGTCGGTTCAGGAGATTCGCTCTCTCGTGGATTTCGTAAACGGTCCAAGCCGAGCCGACCGACAAGGTGAGACCGACGACCGCGGCGATCTGCGAAAGGGTGGGCCGATAGGAATAAAAGGGTTTGTGGTGCAGGAAATCCGAGAACCCACCGGGCTTTAGTCGTCGCGCATTGGCCAGAAAAGCGCCGAATGGGATTTCGTCCAACGGTACGTCCCTCACCGCTTCCCGCAGGGACGATCCTATCGCGGTGTCCTCGATGACCAAGAGGCCGGGATGGAAGGCGGCACCGTCGAAGAGGGCCATGGCCGCATGCAGATCGGAAGTCATCTTGTTCTCCTCCGCGGCTTCGTCCTGGAATCGGAGGTAACGGCTGCCGGAAGGGCTCGCGCAGGAGACGAGAGAATGGGCGCCGATCGCGATGACGCCCAGGAAATCCACGCCATCGCAGGGTGGGGTGCTTTCGATCAGGGTTTGCAGGGGCCAAACGCCTTCCACCTCGATGTCCAACCGGTCCAGGGTCCCCAGGAGCCGGGGGAGATTGAAGCGATTGTCAATATAGAGGAGCGTGCTGTGGCCGCTCCCGTCTGGGTTGCCCCGAACCGGTTCTACGCTCCAGACCGCATGGGGCAGATTCAGGGCCGGATAGTCTGCGGCCAGCACCGCTTGGAGCTGCGAGCGACTCACCGGTGGACATGCCAGCGAATGTATTTCTAAGCTCGCCGGCTGGTAAATGATTCTGGCGGCGCCCGCTTTTGGGCATTTTTCCGCCAGCATTCGCGCGATCAGTTTGACCGGATCACCACGCACTTCAGCTGTGCAGGCTGCGATTGTCCCGTCTGCGGTGAGCAACCGGACTTCTTTGCCCCACCAAAGAAGGACGACGTGATCTTTGCGCATGAGGCGAGTCAAAGGTTCGTCAGGTAGTAGTAGACGTCCACAAACCCGGTGGCCGTCGCATCCTTGGCGAAAACGACCGGACCTTGAGTTTGATCGTTCGTGGCGGGGGCGGCTGCGGTGTTCTGGCTGAGGACTGATCCATCCACATCGAGCGCCAACTGGTAGGCGTCGGCATCGGGGGCGCTCTTGATGATGAGATACGCCACCCGACTGCCGCTGGGGATCAAGGTGCCGTTTCCGGCCAAGTTGAAGGCGCAGGCGGCCGAGCCGGCGGCTTGGCCGGTGACGCCAGGGTTGCTGATGCCGTCACTCACGGCGCATTCGGCCCGGCTAACGTTAGCATAGCTGATGGTGGGAGCGGCGGTGCCGGTGAAGGTTTCCGTCGCCGGCGTCCAGGTGAAACCATTGGCGACGCCGGTGACGGTTGCGATTTGTGTACCCATGCGGAGGCTGAGAGGCCGCTCGATTACACCTTCGGCGAGGAGCACGCCGTCCAGCGTCGCCGCGGCTCCGATTTGAGCCGAGGTCGGCGCACCCGTTCCGGTGTACTCAGCGAGGACCGCGGCCGTGGCTCCTTCCGTGAGCGGCAGTATGCCCGGCGAGCCCGGCTTGCTGAGGTAATTGGTCAGCCCGGCTTTGACGACATTCGCAGTGCCTTCGGCATTGCGGACGCGACTGCTCTGCAGCACCTTCGAAATGGCTGGAACGCCGATTGCGATGACGGCGGCAATGACGGCCAGGACGGCCAGGATTTCCACCAAGGTGAAGCCCCGGTTTCGACGATAGCGGCTGGCGGGTCTGCCGGCCGCGAGAATATTTGAGGGATATTGGTTCATAGGTGGGCCCGAAGGGGCTCAAGTTTGATAATGGCAGGCCGGGAAACCCCTCCCGTCGGCCCCGAGTTGGGCGCTTGCTATTATCTAAACGGGGATGTCGCGCTTCCATGTCCGTTATGTCCAGGCCGCCACGTGGCTATTGCCGCTTGTCGCCAGCACCCTCGTCGGGTTGCACCTCAGCCGATGGCTGGCCGGGATCCCTTTGCGATCCTCGCCCAAAATCGACGGAGGCCCTGGCTTGTCCGTTCATATTCCGAAGACCCCTGATCCCGCGGTGACGGCGACATGGGTGGGCCTCTTTCGCACGGCGAGGAGGGAAATCTGGCTTGCGGCGGGAAGGCTGGAATCCGAGGAAATTCTTCACGCCCTGGACGAGGCGTCAAAGCGTGGAGTGGCGGTTCACCTCACCCTGTCGCCTGCCCAGAATCCCAGTCCCGACGCCGGCGCCCGCGCTTGGCTCCGCGATAAGACTTCCCTTCGCGATGTTCGGGTCTCGACCGATGGGTTCGAAGGGGCTGCCTGTGTGGTCGACGGAACCTATGCGGTAATCACCGGACAGGGTCTGCTTGCCTCGATCGCGAGCGCCAAGGACGGGGGAATTTTCTTCTACGCGGCTAACTCTGACATCGGAGCCTCCCTGACAGCTCGATTGTGCGCGCAGCACGCGGCGGCTGAAGCCGACCCTCCGCCGTGACTCACCATCCGCCGGTCGTCACGCTTCCCGAGTCCCTGTGGCACTATTGCGGCCGGGACTCGGACTGGAAGGAAAAATATGATGCTTGGGCCGTCGCGGCCATCCGTCGAGCGATTGTCATCGGAAACGATGCCCCAATTCAAAAGGACGTCCTCGGCCTCATGCCTTACCGCCCCGATCTCCTGGCGGAAATCGGTCCGCCCGCCTTTGCCCATGCGGCGCTCCGCGATATTCTGTTTTCCTACCCACTCTGCGCGCTTGCGCTGCTGATGGGCTTCTATGACGAAACCGCCGAGATCCTTGAACCGTATCTCGACGGCTCGGGCGAGTGCGTTTTCCATCTCCTAAAGTGGGCGGAGGAAACCGGCCGGAGCCTGCGGCAAACCGAGGGCTTTTACAGGAAGATTCTCGTTCGGGACAGCTATTGGGGGTTCCTGCATGCCCGGCGCACCGTCAATGCGAGTCTTCTCGTCGAACTGACTTCCTGGTGCGAGGACGAGCGCCGTAATTTCACCGCCGCCGCTGCGTACTTCCTCCTGCGCCATCCCGCCGAGGCAGTGGCGCCATATCGAGAGCTTCTGCTCGCCAACCCTTTTTACGCCTACCTCGTCCTGCCGCGGTTGTCGCTGCGGAGTTTCGCCGTCGCTCCCGAAGATATCGGCATGCTTCCCAGATGGGCCTGCCATTTCGGATGGAGCGCCTTTTCCACCCGACGAGACGAATTCATCCCCTTGGCCGCGAGCGATCCTGCTTGGCTCGTCGAACTGGCGGCGGGATTGGGATGGCTCGCTCAACCCACCAAGCTCACCGAGTTGGGGCAGATGATATCAGGCAGCGGGAGCGGCCATCCGTTGCAGCAGCCGGCGATGCAGTTTCTGGTTGATGCCAAGCGTCTCTACACCCGGCCCAGCGGGGTTGCTATAGTCTAAACTGTGCGCCTCCACATTGCACCGGCCATCGCGTGCCTCGTCACCTTAACCTGCGCGGCATCCTCCTCTGCCAGCGCAGCCGACACAATCGCTCCCGCACCGGCGAGCGCGCTCACACTTTTCGATGCCTACCTCGCCGAGGCTGCTCGTACCGTGCCTCTTTATCGCACGGATCTGCGGGCGGGCGGCGATCCCCAGCACATTCCCCTGGGTCGCTTCTTTGGGCAAGGCTCGATGATCGGCCCTTTCACCTATCGGCCGAAAACATACGACGAATTGACAAGGGAAGAGCGTGCGGAACTTATTCGGGATCCGAAGTTTCACGCATTTCTGATCGCTTCGCGCGAGCAAACAGACGACCCCAGGGGCGAGGACACCCCGGTCGCCGGCGGGACCCCACTCCACAGAGGGGCCCGCCATTCCACGCCGACGCCGGTCACTCGTCCGGCCGTTGAAAAGTTCTCCATCTCTCCGGGCGAAATGCTGCAACGCCGTCCCCTTTTCGTTGTTCTTCCCCCGCCGTGAGCCCATCTGCTCCGGCTCCCGGGGATATCGATCCGGAAAAAATCGCGTACATTCTGACGACGGTCCACGCGCAAGTGATTACCGCTCTGTGGCTTTCGGCCGGCATGATCCTCGCCATCTTTCTGATCGTATGCGTGGCTTTCGGCGCTCGACGTCCGGCGCTTGTCTTTGGGTTTGGCTATTCGGTCACCCTTTTTTTCGCACATAACGGCCACGCACTGGTCCTCGGTCCGGCGGGCTGCGCCGCGTCGCTTATCGGCTTTCTCTGGCCGGAGCGGAAGGAGCCTCGTCGCCCGGGACATTCGGAACCGGCGGCGCCGGTTTCGCTGTCGCGGGGAAACTGACGATGCGTGGGGAGTCCCCGCCCAGTTCTTCGACGGCCCAGGCGGTTCCGTCCATAACGAAGCGCAGATTCGTGCGATCCACGAGCCGTTGCAGTATTTCGTGCGGCGTCCGCCCGTCAAAGCGACCGGAGACCGTCCGGGTCGCCGAGCCGGAATACGTCATCGCTGTCCGAAAGATCGATCCGACCGCTTCGACGATTTCGGGCAAGGAAGCCCCGGCAAAGTGAAACGAGTAGCCTTGGCTGTCCCGGGTGACGAAGCTGTGCGGCATTTCCAACACGACACGGGGTGGCAGGGTGGGGACAGCCTGGTCGGATGGCGGCTTTTCGACCTTCGCAGCCGCGGCGGATTTGATCGAGGCCGGCGTCGCCACCGCCGCTGGCGCCAAGGGTGTCTTGTAGTCCGTGACGCTTTGATCCTCGGTGCCGGCGCGACCGGGCAGGCAGCCAAGGGTGAAGAGCGTAAACCCGATAAGGTGACACCGCATACCTACGATAGTGGCAACCCGTCCAGCCCCGCCAGATTAGCGTGAAATCGGGCTCGTTGGAGCACCTTGCCATAATCTACAATGCATGGTGGCCACTCATTCCTCAACTGAGGCGCTACAGCGCCGGAAAGCGATCACCGCGGAAATCAATCGGATCCCGCTTCGCGATGTGATGGAAAACCTCTTTGGTTTTCGCGGCAAAAAGGGCGGACCGAACATGCTCAAGTATGAGATTTCTCCTGGTTTTCATCTGAACTGCTCAATCGCCGACAACTGGTTCGCGAGTTTCAACGGAGCGCCGATCCCAGGCTTGGGCGGGAACGGTCGGAAACCCACGGGTTCTTCCGGGGCCATCGACGCGGTGATTGCCGTCCGTTCGATCTTAGGCGGACGATGCGATTTCAAGGAGGCTAGGGCTGAATTGCAGCGGACCTTTCTGCCCCAAACGCTGGACGACGGTTATGTCCCGGACGGAGCGAGCCCCCAGGTTCCCCGTCGGCTTCCGCCGCAGGCAGAAATCGAAACTCCGAAGGAGCTTCCCGCGCGGTTCAACACCGCCGGCGAGTACCTCCGATCGACCCGTGCGAACCGGGAGGAACCTGTGATTGGGCTACCCGACAACCTTGAGGAGCATGTCCATCGCTACCTCACGTCGGCCAGAGGAATTCCCGAGGCCTTCGTCGATGGGCTAATGGCGAGAAATGGCGCCTATCCCAGCGTCCGCCAGCGAAGGCTGGTTTCCCGCCGGACCGGCCGTCCCTATTGTCTCGCCGAACCGATGGTCGTTTTCCCGCTTTCGTCCTGGCGCGAAAACTTCATCATCGGCTACGACTACAAGACGCTGCCGACCGAACCCTCCTACGCCTCATTCGCAGCCAGCGAAGGACGAAAGAAATTTGGCGGTTACCAAGTCGGTCGCTGGGATAAAAATACCCGTCATGTCATCCTCACCGAGGCAGCCCTGGACGGGATCAGCAAATGGGTGCTTGAACGTCCGTCCGACGACACCTGCATCTGGGGAATGTCCGGCGCGCGAACAAGCGACATCCTGATTGCCGAATGTCGGCAGCGTGGGATCGACGTCCGGGTGGCTTTTGACGCCGATCGCGCCGGCCGAATCGCCGCCGCTGCGACACTGCGGCAATGCCGTGAATTTGGCGTGCCCTGCGAGTGCGAATTTGTCGACCCTTCGGAGATCGACTTTGAGCTTACGGATGACCGCGATGCCCGGTCGCGGCTGCAAACCCTGGCTGCGCTCTGCCAAGAGCTCGGACGGCCCTTCCGATTCGACGAAGCCGAGGCGGGGGTTTGCCGCGGCGTGGTCGCGAATCATGGCGCGGTCTTGGATCTTCTCGGCCGTTACAGCGACGACGATCAGCTTGACCGGTTGACTGCCTCCGCGGCCGGAGAATTCACTCCCGCGAACGAGCCTCGCGTGCGATACGCGATCAGGAACAAGGACTGGAACGACGTGCTGAAGGGTGATTTCCATCCCAAGCTCGTCTGGGGAACGGCCCCAGCCCCGGATTTACGGCCATCCCGTCCGGCAGCGGCTGAACCTGAACCATGATGCATTTCAATAATTCGGCTCTTGACGGCGAACTCTTCGGCGAATTGCGCGAGGCCGGTATCCTTACGCCCGAGGTGATCGACCGGATCGACGCCCTGATGGAGCGACCTGAAACCGGGACCCTGAACAATTTCCTCTTGGCCGGCGCCGATCTCGTGCCGGAAAAGACTTGGCTCACTTGGCTCATTCGCCGGCACGGTTGTCACCGCTTCGGCCGGGTCAGCCTTCATGACGAAATGCTCGGCTGGCGGCGGGACGGACCTGCGCTGGACGGCAATTTGCCTTACCGCCGGGCCACGGACGGATCGGTCTTCGTTGCCGTGCTGCGCCCCGACCTCAAGGAAGGCGCCGTGAAGGGCTGGCCCATGTCGCGTCTCATGTGGGCGGCCGCCAGTTTAAGGGAGCTATCGGACTTGCATGCCGCATGGCGCCGAGGAGGTTGAGCATGCCAAAACTCATCGCAATCAAAGGGTGCGGTCCGATGGTGTGCTCCTCCTACCGGGAATTCACTGCCGCGGTCGACCGCGCCTACGCTGGCCCCAAGGACCGTCCGCTCGAGTGGCGGGGCATTATGGCCTCACTCGCCGACGGTTTGGTCCATGGCATTCATCCTTTGCGAGAGATCGCGGAAATGGAAAAGGAGCTGAAGGTGCTTAACCTCCACGCCGGCCCTGACAGTGCCGACAAAAACTTTACCCCCAGTCCCGGATGATGAAGCATTGCCGCTGAGCGGTATCCCACGCTCAACTCGGCGTGGTGGTCACCTGGGATTGCTGGGCGGCGCTCGCCCCGATGCTCTGGGCAATATTCGCGACAACCGGTGCGAACCAAAGGAGGATCGATGCGACCGTCGCCAGAATCGCCTTTCCGATTCCCTGGTGCGTCACGAAATAATATGCGATCCCAAGTCCGATGATGCTTAAGAACTTGAGGATCGCGAACACGTACCCGGTGATGTTGTTCATTCCCGACTGAAGTCCCTGGTCCATGTTCTGCGGGCCACTGAAGATGGCGCTCGAGTTTTGAGCGTGAGTGGTCTGCGTGAGCAGACAGAGCCCGATCAAGATCGCCAGGAGCAGCCAGGGCCGCCGGTAGAGCAAGCCCTGAAAATAAGGTAAGCGGATGCGGTTGAGCATACCTTGATAGTGGCAAGCCTGGCACCCCCTTTCGGCCCTGCTACTATCAAGGTATGGGTCGACGAGCTTTTCTCATCGTCATCGGCGCGCTTGCCTGGCTCGCGCCCGTCTTCGCCATAACGCCGCTATCGGGCGACCAAGGCAGTGGCCCGATGCCCGTCCCGACGGCCTCGTCAGTTCTTTCGGTGCGAACGGCGTCCGCGCCACCCCCGCCGGCTGCCGGCCCAACCCTCCCGGTGCCTTCCCAGGACGCTCCGCGCTCCAGTCCAAATGCTGTTGCCAAGCCCATTGACGATCCGGCTCTGCCAGACCGGATTCCAGGATTCGAACTTCGGGTGCTCGACCTGCGCAAGGACGTCCTCTTCAACGTCAACGGCAGCTGGGTAAAGGCCTCGGTTCCCGTTTTCTTTTACTATCCGACCGCGGCGAAGGACAGGGTCCGCGCTCTCGAACTCCTGCGGCAAGCATACGGCGATGTCCTCAAGCTTGGCCAGGAGCCGGAATGGACCGCAGCGGAATTGCAGCGGGTGATCGTGAATCTCGACGCCTCCCTCAGCCTGTTGGAGAAGAACTGATGCTCGGGGTCCGCTATCACCGCCAGCTCGCCCGCTCGATCTACATCTGGGGCGTTTTTACCCCGAATGACTTCGGGATGCTGATCATCGGGCTCGCTCTGAATATCCTGATCCTCAATAGCCATGTCGCGATGGTCGCGCTGTTGGTCGGCTACCCCGCCTACCTTGTTGCCTTTCGACTCGGCCGCCCACCCGGAAACGACGCGCACTATTTCAGCTCGTTCTTCCGGCCCCGGCTTCTTCGCCCGGGCCGGGCCGAATTCCATCCCTGGCGGAGGCCTGCTCCATGCCCACGCGATTCCCAAGGCAATTTCAACGCACGAACGAGCTGAACGGGCGTACCTACGACCGCGAGCTTTCGCCCCTGGGGCTCGAACGCGGCGTTGTCATCAACAAGGATCGCTCGCTCGGGCTCGGTTTCCGCCTCGACGCTCCCTATACTCCAGCGCTCTCCGACGAGGCGATCGGCGGAATCTACGCTGGACTGGGCGGCTTCTTGAACGCATTGCCGGAGCATTTCGACCTGCAGGTGATTTGGACTCAGCATTCGCGGGTTTCCGAGTTCGCCCAGCGCCTGTCCGGCCTGGAAATATCCCCGGGGCTGGTCGGCGAGGTTCAGCGCGAGCAGCAGGACAACCTTCTGGGGCTACTGCGGGAGGGGCATCTGCGCTGGATGGAGAGCTATCTCATCCTCGTCCGCAAGCTTCCCGGCGACCCCGCCGCACTCCGGCGCCAGACGACCGGCCCGCGGCGAGCTCCGCTGCAATGGGTGCGAAGTTTTTTCACGGATGCCCGCGAGCAATTCCAGTACGACTTGGAGGGATTTGCCGCTGGCGCCGCAGAGCTTCTCACCCACGCCCGCACGCTGGCCGGAGTCCTCGATAACCTCGGATGGTCGCCGGTCTCCTTGGACGATGGCGCGGTGACTCGGCTTTTCTTTCAGCGCTGGAATCCCCGGCAGTTCGAGGCCGGCGCCGACCCGCGCAAGCACCGCCTGGCTGATGGGGTTCCCTTCACAGAACGATTCGTGCACAGCGACTTTCGCTGGGACCCGGCTGGAACGAGCCTTCCGGCAGGCATGGCGGAGTTAGACGGCTGGTATCACGCGATCCTCACTTTGTACGAGCCGCCCGAACAATTGGCGCGCCCGATGTTTGACGAACTGATGCTCCTGTCCGGCCTCTTTCGGGCCGAACTCGTGGTCAACGTCGAGCGAGGCGACCGAATCAAACGGATGAAGCGCCTGGGGATCATTCTCAAACAACGCCAGTCCGATTCCGCCACCTCGCAGGATCCGGCCGAGCGGGCCGCGACGCAACAGCTGGCCCTTGAACTTGAGGAAATGGGCTCGAACACCGAGGGGACTTGGCGGGCGGCGTGTTACCTCCATCTTTGGGCGCCGGACGTCCCAGCGCTGCGCGACAAGATCGCCCTCGCCCTCTCGCTGGCGCGTTCGCGCGATGCGGTCTTCATCCATGAAAAGCGCGCCCTTTGGCCGTATTGGCGGGCGATGCAGCCGTTCTGGACCCGCGACAAGGACCGTTTCCGCCTCCTGGACTATTCGACCCGCCAACTCGTTCGCCTTCTTCCGCTCTTTGGCCAGCCGACCAATCTTTCGGTCGAGAAAGCGATCGGCGTCCTCTATCAGACCGCCTCCCGGAGCCTCTTCAATTTTCTGGTTCCGGACGAAAGCCTCTTCGCCAATCCGCACCATCTCATCATCGGCGGCACCGGGTCCGGGAAATCCGTCCTCGAAAACGAAAAATTGATCGCCATGCGGCGCCGAAAGGCCAAAGCCGTGATCATCGATCTCGGCGGTTCCTTCGGAAATTTCTGCGAATCGAGCGGCGGAGTCCTGGTCGACTACAACATCAAGAGCCGCGCCAACCGAGTGAATCCCCTGTGGCTGCCCGCGGGCACGATTCCCGATCCCGAGGTGCTGCGCTCCCGTGCGCTTTGGCTCGAGTGCCTGGTCATGGAGCGCGGGTCCCGCCTGTCCGCGGATGATCTCGTGGTGCTGGAGGCCGCCGTCCGTCGCGCCTATTTTCGCGACTTGCAGGAACCGGTGTTCCTCCGTCATGTGCGCGCGGCGCTTTTGCGTGACGAGCGTGGTGCGGTTTTGGCGCATCGGCTCTCCCCTTGGTGCGAAGACGGCTCCCTGGCCAATCTGTTTGACGGGCCGACGCAGATTGACCTGGCGGCGCCGGTCGTCGTTTTCGATTTGAAACGGGTGATGAATGACCAGCGCGACGCGGACCTGGGCCGGGTGATATTCAATTCGATCGTGGGAGCCGTCACGAGCCTGGCGCTCGAGATGAGCCGCGATCCGAAGTTTCTCACTTTCGACGAAGCGGGCGTCATGCTGAAAGACGAAGCGACGGCCGAATTCATGGAATACTGCTTCCGCACCCTTCGCAAAACCGGGGTCTCGGTCTGTGCGATCTCGCAAGGGTTGGAGGACTTCCTCGTCAGCAGCAAGGCGCGCAATGCCTTCGTGGGCGCGGCGGACAATCTCTTCGTCCTCAAGCAGGACAACTACGACAAGGCCCGCCTGATTGCCCAGGAAAAGAACCTCTCGACCCAGGAACTGAAGCTCATCCAGGCGGTAAATTCCGTTCCCGGCCGCCATGCCGAGTTTCTCCTGATCCAAAAGACTCCGCGCGGCCAGCGGACTTTGCACCTCGTTGCAGGATCGACGCCGCTCAAGTACGCGTTCACGTGCAATTCGAAAGAGGACCGCCTCGAGATTCAAACGTACATCTTGGGCGGTCTCACGCGGCCGGATGCGGTCCGCATGTTTGCCCGGGAACATCCGTGCGGGCTCTTTTCCTCCCGCGTGATGAAAACGGAGTAACCGACGCATGCGCCTTTACCCTTGGCTCTGTTTCGCGGTCGCCTGGGCGGGTGGCTGTGCGCTTCCGACGTCCCCGGTGGCTCCGAGTACGTCGACCAATCCGGTAACTCTGGGCGATGTCGCCACCTTGGGGGCCGGAACGGCTGCGGGCGCTGTCATCGGCGAAAAGCTCGGTGGGAGTACTGGCGCCCTGGTGGGGGGAGCGACCGGGCTTGCTGCCGCGACCCTCATCCGCAATGGCGCGAATTCCGCTACCGATGCCTCCATCGCCGAAGCGGTCGAACAGGCGCGCCGGGAGGAACGTCTGAAGATCATGCAGGATTACTGGGAGGACCAGACACTGGGGCCAAAAATGGAGCCATCCGGCAAGCTGAGCGCGGTTCCACTTCTTTCGTACCCAGCTGGAAGCTATTCCGGCGTCAACTTTGGTCCACGCCTGGCACCGGATCCGGCGCTCGCCGAACCCAACCGATGAAATCCCTTCGCACCTTTCGCATCCTCGCTGTAGTCCTTGCGCTCGCTCATCCGCTTGTTTCTCGCGCAATCTTCGGAGTGGGGGACGTCGTATTCGACCCGGAGAATGTCGCCCAGACGATCAATGTCCTCAAGGCGGCGCAGCAACAGCTCGATCGGTTGGGTTCGCTCCTGGGAGTTTCGACCCAACAGTTTGATCAATTGCTCGCCTTGACGACGGCGGTGGGAAACGCCGCGGAGGCTTCGGCTTACGCCCAGCCGCCGTCCCCGAGCCAGATCCAGGTCTCTTTAAACTCAGTTCCCGGACTGCAGGGATCCAGCCTCGATGCTCTCTTCAACACCAATGGGCAATTGGATGTTTTCATGGGCGTTCCGCTCGACCAATGGACGCAGGCGGTCCAGAACCCCAACGACTACTTCCGCAATATCCTCATCAATCCCGCGATCGAACGCATTGGAGGCTCCGCGGGAATGAGCCAGCCGCAGATCGCGTACACGCAATGGTACGCCGCCCTCTCGCCGGAGGATCAATCCAACCTCTCCGTCCGCGCGGCGGTCGATCTCTCCGATCTGCTGACGAACGGCTGGCTGCAAAGCACCGAACAACGCCGGGTGAACCTGCAAGCTCTTTCTGCGGCGAATCAAAATGCACAGAACAAGGCGGCAGCGGCGCAGACCTTGACCGATCAGCAACACGCCCAATCTCAGCTTGGTGCCAACACAAACGCAATTCTCCTCGAATCAGCGGCGCAGAACGCTGACGCGAGCGAGGCCACCGTCCGCGCCGTTCATGCGCAGAACCAGCTAATGCAGGATCAGAACGAGGCGCAGCGGGCGGCCGAGATCTTGAAGACGGATTTCCAACCATGAGGTTCGGTTTCCGAGGCCTCGGACCGGCGTTGATTGCGGCCTCAATCCTTGCCACGTTCCCGCTGCATCTCACCGCCCAAGAGGGCTCCAACCCCACGGCGATTGGCGGAACAACGATCTCGGCCGGAATTGCCGACGCTCAGACCCAGCTGAACCAGGCTTTGAATATCAGCTCCGACCCCGGGACCGACAGCCTCGCCCAATTCACCAGTGAATACCAGGCAAGCGGCGGCGGACCGACGCTCGCCTTCTTGGGCTTCAATCCCTTTCAATTCATCGCTGCCGGAGCCTTCAACTATCTCTATTGGAGCTTCATCACGATTCTTCTCGGTGCGATGGCGGTCGTCGCCACTGGGCGCGCAGTCCGCGAAGGCCAGTCCGGAGACTACCGCCCTTTGTTCGCCTTGGCTCGGGTGTATTTCCGCCTGCTCCTCGGAGTCCTCTTCATCGCCAACACCCCGCTGATCTACGGCGTTCTGATGACCCTCTCCACCGTCCTCACCCAAGGCGTGCAGGCGATGGCAGCGCAGTCCCCGGCGGTGAGCGCCATGCTCCAAGCCGGCGGCATCGGGACTCTGACTCTTGCCCAAGCCCGCGAGGAGGCGATCCGCAATGCCGCCGCTCGCCGGGCGGTTGGCCTTTACCCGAGCGGGGCTTCCCGCGACGAAATGACCCAGGTGGGCGGTTGGTACAATGCGATGGCCAATGCCATCAATGCGTCGCTTGCGGCCCAAAATATGTCCGGACAATTGCCCGTCCTTAACGCCTCGGTCTGGACCAACTCGCAGACACCGGATGATCAGGTGCTCGCTTACGTGGGTCGAACGGTCGTCCAAAACTTCGGCCAACTCGTGGCCGACCTGGGCTCTTTGCCGGCTTCGGGCGGGAGTCTCTCGATTGCCTTTCCGAGCGCCGGGGCAACCTCCCTCTCACTTCTTTCCGGCGCTCTCGCCCAGGATGACGCCCAAGCGGCCCAAGCGCTGACCCTTCCGAACACCCCGTCGAGCAGCTCGCAATTCGAGGCCGCGCGCTCTCTTTACGGAAAAAATGTCCAAGCCGACACGTTAACTTACCTCGACACCCAGCTTTTACCCGTTGTCGGCGCCTCTCCGACGCTCGCCCAGCGGGTCAAGGCCTGGTTCTCGGAACGAGTGGAGCAGGCGGCTGCCGCCGCCGGCGGCTTCATGACCTACCTCAGGGCTTCGGTCGATTGGGTGGGCCGCAGCATCGGCGTCGTCCTGGCGCGCATGGTCGCCTTCGTCTTCGCCGCTGCGACCCGCGCGCTGCTCGAAATCAATCTCTTTGTTCTGGTCCTCGCCATGCCCTTTTGGCTCTTACCCTCGACCGAGGGCGCATTCTACGGAGTCTTGCGTTCGCTGGTGTCCTTGAGCGTGGTCGTGCCCGCATATCAATTCCTCATGCTCTTCGTCGACGCGCTGATGGCGCTCACGCTGCGGTATGTTATTTTCGGGCCCTTGGCGACGAGCAGCTCGGGAGTTCTGCAGACGAGCGGCGGCGCAGCCTACATGACGGCCGTCGCAGCGATCGCGTTCTGCAGCGGCGGCGAGGTCATTGCGCTCGTCACGCTCTGCTACCTGGTCGCGTACCTGTTTCTGGCCGTGTATATCGCGATCAAGACCCCCAAGCTGATAACTCTCTTTCTCCAGGGCGCTGGCGTGGCGGGCGCCTTTGTTTCGAGCTTTGCCACCGGCCTCATTGCCGGCGTCGCCACCACGCTCCTGGCGAGCGTGGTCGCCGGTGGGGCAGGGGCCGGCGGGGGAATTGTCGGGCGACTACTCGGTGGCGCCGGAGTTTCCCGTGGCTTCGGGCCGTCGGTTCCCCTTGGAGGCGGCGGCCTCAGTGTCAGCCCGGTTCGATCCGGCGGCGAAGGCAGCTCGACCTCCTATAGCTGGGCTCCGGAAGGGTCCCCGGTACGGCCTTCGCTGGGTCGCGTTGTCTCTGCCAGGCTGAGTCGACCAATTCCGCCTCCAACCCCGATGGCACCGGCGGTTGCGCGGCCGCCATCCCTTCCTTCGCCCGGCTCTTCTGCAGCGTCCCACTTGCCGGAAGCACTTACGTTCGGACTGCGGACGTTCGTGGATGCCCTTTCCGCCGAAACGCCCGGCCATGGCTTCAAGATCGCGCTGGGTCACCTCGATGAGCACTTAAAACGCAAGGATGCGGAGGAGGAGAAGCGACACCGGGCGATGATAGCGGAGGAGGCCCGCCGCCGCGGCGGCATCTGAGCCCGGAGGGGTCGGAACACCTTGCTATCATCGTTTATGTGGGGCTGCTGTCCATTCTCGCCGTTCTTAGTGCCCAAGTTTCCCCCCTGACGATTCAGGGCCCGGGAGCGGTTTGGTGTGGCGAGGAAAACTTCTATAGCCTGCAATCGCCCGTACCGTCTGGCGACTTTCGCTGGCGTCTGGAATGGAAAGCGTCGGGCGGGTCCCCCCAATCCTGGGAGGGCGATGCGAACCAGCCGATTCTCAACCTTGTCTTTCCTGACGATCCGGGTCCGCACCGCCTTTGGGTCTTGGCCGGTGACGGCACCATCTCCAATCAGCTCGACATCGAAGCTTTGCCGCTGAACCCGCGGGAACCGTTTGAAAAGCCCCTGGTCGTTTCCGTGCCTCCGCTGCCCGCAGCGCCCACGATGGAAAGATCCCGGCTTACGGGGGACCCTGGCTCGCTTCCGTTCCGGGCGCCCGTCCCGGCGCTACCCGTACCCGTGACAGGCCCCCTGCGATCCACCGCGTTGCCTTCACCCGCCAACGATCCAGCCGAGCCCGGGACCACCGGATCGCTCCCGATTGTCATTCTTCCGAATGAAGACGGAATCCTCGATGTCGCAGCGGCTGGCGAGCCTGTCGACCGGGACGCCATCCCCAATCCTTTCCGTGTCCGATATCGCCCTCGCCTTCAAGTTCGGGAAGTTCCGGTGACGATCGGACTTGTGCTTGTCGGAAGCAATCCGGCCGGGGGTACGGCAGTCATCAATGGCCGACTCTATTCACCCGGAGACCTGCTCGAAGGGATGACGATTGCGGCCATCACCGCTGACACGATTGAACTGACCCAAGGCAACCTTCTTCTCCGCCTTCCCGTGCAAGATAAGCCGGTGAGCTTACGGCTTCTCCGCTAGCCCCTGTCCATGCCCAAATTTGATGCGCTACTTCTGACCGCACGAGGGGGACGCCGGCGCCGAGTGATCGATGCTCGAACGATGGATGAAGCACGCGCACAGCTCCGCGCCGCCGGCATATTTGTTGAGCGCGTCACGCTGGCGAGCCGGCCCTGGCGGCGCCTGAAGATCGCCCGCAAGCACCAGGTCCACTTCTTCCAGCAGATGGCGATGCTTCTCTCCTCCGGCATCCTGATTCCCGACGCCCTGGGGAAACTCAAGGACCGGTTTCCGGACCGGAGCACCCGGCTTGTCCTGCAGGAGGTGTACGCGCACGTCGTGGAATCACGCAGCAGTCTCTCGAAAGGCTTGGCCCGGTTTCCACGCAGTTTTCCTCCCGCGGTCGTCAGCGTGGTCGCGGCCGGCGAGGAGGCCGGAACGGCCGTGCTCGCCGAGCGCTTCGGCGATCTCGCCGAGCGAATCGCCTATGAGCATGCAAACCGGCGGCAGGTCGCAAAGGCCTGCGCCTACCCCGCC
>Ga0206831_1131_pt1 | contig 22618 bp, 17 predicted proteins | sample Alteio_BWOrgCont_73_FD_152876 | JGI IMG/M metagenome (GOLD analysis project Ga0206831, IMG submission 152876) | Enriched cells from forest soil in Barre Woods Harvard Forest LTER site, Petersham, Massachusetts, United States -... | ecosystem: Environmental > Terrestrial > Soil > Temperate forest >...
GAAGTTGGCCCGTCGCCTCGCCGTCCTCGAAGGTCACCTCGCCGGTCTTGACCGTGTAGCGATATCCCGTGGCCGATTGGAGCAGGCGACGGCCACCGGCGGGAAGATCGGTCACGATGCGGGGCGACAGACAGGCGAGTCCCTCAAAGTCAATGACGTTGAGATCGGCGAGCAGACCCGGGGCAACAATGCCCCGATCCAACCAACCAAAGTGCTCGGCGGAGCGACGCGTCAACTGGTGAATGACAGCTTCGAGCGGAATGCTCGTGGCCTCTGAACGATCACGGGCCCACAAAGTCATGTAACTGGTCGTCATGCTCGCGTCGCAAATCGCGCCGCAGTGCGCGCCACCGTCGGAGAGCCCAAACATCGCGACGGGCGACGTAATCATCTCCCGTACCGCCTCTAAGTTTCCGTCGGCGAAGTTGAAGAGCGGGGTGTACACGAGCTGGCGGCCATCTCGCTGCAACTGCAGGTCGTACGCGAACTCGCGAGGATCGACCCCCAACCGCCGAGCCGTCGCGCCAACTGAGTCGCGAGGGTCGAGGTCGTAGTTGACTGGCTCGTCCAGGATGAACATCTCGTCGAATCGTCCATAAAAGAGGTGTCCGGCAAACGCGTCCGCACCGGTCGTCAGCGCGGCGTGACTGTCGATGATCTTGCGACGAAGTTCGGGGTTCTGTAGAGCGATCACGCGCTCCTCCAAGGGCAGGGCGGCCACTCGTGCGTAGGCGCGAACGGGGGTGAATATATTCGCGGACGCCTGAAGACCTAGCAACACCCCGATGGGCCGCGGAGCGACTTGAGCTTTCGCGTCAAGACCTTCGAGTTGAAGAGACGAAGCGAGGGCCATGAGATCGCGCCACCTCTCGGGGGCCTCGAAGTCTTGTTGCACGGTGAAACTGATGGGACGTCCACTCGTGCGAGCGATCTCCCTCACCAGCGAGAACTCTGACGCGGCGAAATCGTTGTCGGTCGTCCGGTAGCTGTCAGAGACGAGTTGAAAGACGCCGCGGCCCTTCGTCTTGAGCATCGACGCCAGGGCTTGGAGTTCCGGCTCTCGAGCGCGAAGTGTTCCGAGACTTTCCCCGCGACTTGTGCGGTGTCGCTCCGTGCGCGACGTAGAGATACCGAGCGCGCCCGCGTCCAATCCTTCGCCCAGGAGCCGCGCCATCTCAGCGAGCTCGTCGTCGCTGGGTTGGATGCCCGGATCGCCTCCGCGCTCGCCCATGACGTACGCGCGCAATGCAGCGTGCGGGACGTGCGTGGCTACGTCGATGGTCCGCGTTTGTCGGTCCAACGCTTCGAAATACTCGGGAAACGACTCCCAGTCCCACTGAAGTCCCTCGTGGAGCGCCGTTCCCGGAATGTCCTCAACACCCTCCATCATCTCGATGAGCTCGTCGTGAAAGTGTGGAGCGACTGGCGCAAAGCCAACGCCACAGTTTCCCATGGCCACCGTGGTCACACCGTGGTGTGACGAAGGGGCTAGCCACGGATCCCACGTGGCCTGTCCGTCGTAATGGGTGTGCGGGTCGATGAAACCCGGCGTTACGATCAGTCCGTCTGCGTCGATCTCACGTCGACCTTGACCGACGTGGTCACCGACGCCAGTGATCACGCCATTCTCAACGGCGACGTCGCAGTGTTGCGGCGGACCCCCGGTGCCGTCGTATACGACGCCGTTTCGGATGACCAGATCGGCACTCACGAGTTTGAGACGTCCATCTAGTTGCTCAACGCCCAACGTCGTATTGCCCGGCGCGAGTCGGTCAACTCCTTGTATGCCTCGTCCGAGAGTTGAATCTTGTCAGCGCCGCAGTTCTCCTCGAGATGTGCAATCGACGACGTGCCCGGAATGGGCAACATGACCGCTGATCGGCGAAGGAGCCACGCCAGACTGACCTGCGACACGGTCGCGCCCAGTTCAGTCGCGATGTGCTCAATCGGTCCGCCGTCTGTTGACAATTTGCCACTGCCCAGCGGGAACCAGGGAATGAATCCGATGTCGTTTTGTTCGCAGAAGTCGATGACGTCGTCGGCTTCTCGCTGGGCAATGTTGTACAGGTTCTGCACGCTGGCGATCGGGACTACACGCCGGGCTGACTCGATCTGCGCCACGCTCACTTGCGAGAGACCAACTTCTCGTACTTTGCCCTCATCTCGAAGAGCTTTCAACAGGCCAAACTGCTCCTGTGCAGGGACGTGAGAGTCGATGCGATGTAACTGAAAGAGGTCGATCTGCTCGACGCCGAGTCGGCGAAGGCTCCCTTCGCACTGCGCACGTAGATAGTCCGGACGGCCGCACTCTTCCCATTTGTTCGGTCCAGACCGGGTGAATCCGGCCTTCGTCGCGATGACCAGATCATCAGGGTACGGATGCAACGCCTCGTGTACCAGCTCTTCCGCGACGTTCGGGCCATAGGAGTCGGCGGTATCGATCAAGTTGACGCCCAGTTCGACGCTTCGACGCAAAACTTTGATGGCTTCATCGTGGTCGCGGGGAGGACCCCACACGCCCGGACCGGTGAGTTGCATCGTCCCGAAGCCAAGACGGCGAACGTTCAGGGCGCCCAAGGCCATCGTCTCGATATTTGCCATGAGACGTCTCCTTCTCGCACATAGGAACCGGATCCACAAGGGATCCGAATCACGTCATCGTACCTCCCGCGATGGCTTTCTTTACCCTGATCCAGTCCGGTCCGGGCGGCATAACCTAGTTTTTACTGCGTGAGTGAAGAAGGGATAGCCCCAACCATGGAGTTTCGGTATCGAGTGGCGAGGGCGCACACAGCGGCATCGAACTCTGATGCCGCGGGCGTCAGGTCGAGCACAGCGCAATGAGCGAGTTCGCCATTGTCGGACTCGGATCGTGGGGCCTCTGCGTGCTCGAACGCACGGTGAGCCGAGCCCGGCGAATTGGAACGTCAGTCCGAGTTCACGTCGTAGAGCCCGGCCAACTCGGTGGCGGGGTCTACTCCGTCGCGCAGCCCGACTATTTGATATTGAACAACCCGTGCGGTCAACTCTCGCTCTACGCCTCCCCCGACGAAGACGAGGATCCCGAGTATGCGCTGGGCCTGTACGAGTGGGCAACTCGACAGGGATATCGGCGCGTGGGCTACGAATACAAGATCGGCTCGGAGGGTGAAATCATCCTTCCCACTGACTACTTGCCTCGCCGACTCATGGGCGAGTACCTGGCCTGGTTCTATGAAGCGCTCATCGCGGACGCCCCCTCTAATCTCGAGATCGTTCGTCACTACGCGGCGGCTACCGACATCACTCCAGAAATTGGCGGACGAGAGACCGTATGGCTCAGCGACGGCTCAAAACTGACCGTTGATCACGTGGTGTTGACCTCGGGTCACACCTTGAACGAAGAGCGCGTTGGCACGTCGGGAGAGGTTCGCTACCTTCGTCCTTATCCCGTTGAGTACTTCGACGAAGCATTTGCACCCAATGAGCCGGTCGCCATCGCCGGGATGGGTCTCGTCGGGTACGACCTTATTACCGCGCTGACCGTCGGACGCGGTGGCGAATACAAAGACGACGGGGACCGCAAGCGCTACGTGCCGTCCGGCCGTGAGCCCGACATCTATGTCTATTCACGTTCGGGCGTTCCCTACTGCGCCAAGTCCGCCCACGGTGTCGATCCCACCGGCGACTACCAGCCCATCGTGTGCACACCGTCGGCGTTTCGAGAGATGACGAATCCCTTGGGTTCACCACTTCGACGACGAGTGGACTTTCGAAACGACTTGCTTCCTCTTCTCTTTGCGGAAATGCAGGTTCGCTACTACGTCCACTCCGCATTTCGACACAGCGGGGCGTCGACCGCGGCACTCGTGCGAGATCAACTACAGGCGAGTTGGGCCGCAGGGAATTTTGCTCGGGCTATTGATCGCCTTGAGTCCTCGTACGGCCCCTTTGATCCCGCCCGAGTGGTGTTCGCCGATGACGGCGCACGCTTCAAGTCAACTACCGACTATCAGACCCACGTGCAACAGATGGTGGAGTCCGACCTCAACGAGGCGCTCATGGTGGGTGGAAGTCCGGTGAAGGCAGCGCAAGAGGTTACGCGAATACTCCGAGATCAAATGAGGGCGGTGATTGAGTACGGGGGCCTGTCGATGCAATCGTTCATCGACTTTCAGTCCAACATTCGCGGTCGAATCAATCGACTCGAGGCCGGCCCACCTCCAGTCCGCTCACAACAACTGCTGGGTCTCTTGGAAGCGGGAGTGGTGAAGATTCCCTTTGGTCCTAATCCCGACGTCTCTGGCACCGATGACGGAAAAGTTCACATTCGATCCACGATGCTCGATAAGTCGTCGGAGGCCGACGTTACTCACGTCGTGCGTGGTCACCTTGACCTTCCTTCGTTGGCGCGATCGAGTTCAGTTCTGCTCAGTCGCCTCTACATCAAGGGCCGCTTGACCCAATTCAGCTACGCGGGCACAACGGTCGGCAGCGTGTCGATCAGCGAGGATTTCCATCCCTACGACGCCGAAGGTCGGGTCCAGGCGAATCTCTCGCTGCTCGGTGTCCTGACCGAGGGTGTTCGCTATTTCACCCACTACTTACCGTCGCCGCGGAGTCGTTTGCGCGCCGTCTACGACGCGGAGGCGACAGTAGAAGGAATCATCGGATAGGGGGACGGCTTAAGCGGTCGCCTTCGCGAGCGCTTGGTCGATGTCCTCGATCAGATCGTCCACGTGCTCGAGCCCGATGGACAGTCTTATGGTCTCGGGTCGAATCCCCGCCGAGATTAATTCCTCTTCACTGAGTTGACGGTGTGTGGTCGATGCAGGGTGGATGACGAGCGACTTGGCGTCGCCAAGGTTTAAAAGTCGTTTGAACAGCTGCACGGAATCGAAGAAGGTCAGGCCAGCGTCGTAGCCTCCGGCCACACCGAAGGTGATGATCGAGGGCACTCTCCCCTTCAGATACTTCTGAACGAGGGGATAGTAGGGATTGTCGGGGAACCCTGCAAAACTCACCCACTCCACTCGTGGGTCGCTCGCGAGATACTCGGCGATTGCTCGCGAGTTGGATTCGTGGCGCTCGAGGCGAAGCGCCAACGTCTCGAGGCCTTGAAGCAGTTGAAAGGCGTTGAAGGGCGAGAGCGTCGCGCCGGTGTTTCGAAGTTGAATCGCCCGAGCCCGAACGATGAAGGGCCTCTCGGGAAAGTCACGAGCGAACACGACACCGTGGAAGGCAATCTCGGGTTCGTTGAAGGTCGGGAATCGAGCCGCGTGCTCGGTCCACGGAAACGTTCCGCCATCCACGATCGCCCCGCCCAGTGTGGTGCCGTGTCCTCCAATGAACTTGGTGAGCGAGTGAACGACAATGTCGGCACCATGATGGAGGGGTTTGAGCATGAGGGGGGTCGCGACGGTGTTATCCACGATGAGGGGAACCCCCGCTCGATGGGCCACCTCTGCGACGGCCTCCAAGTCCACGATGTTGCCCGCTGGATTGCCGATCGACTCGACGAAGACGCAACAGGTTTTCTCATCGATCAGCGTGCCGATCGACGCGGCCTGATCGTCGGGGGCGAAGCGAGCCTCGATTCCGAGCGTTGAGAGTACGTGAGCGAAGTATGTATAGGTCGCGCCGTACAGCTGGGGCGCGACCACAAAATTAGACCCGGCCGTGGCCACGGTGAGTATTGCGTAACTCACGGCGGCCATACCTGACGCCACCACCAGGGCGGCGCTTCCATCTTCGAGGGCGGCAATGCGCTTCTCCAAGACGTCGTTGGTGGGATTGTTGATCCGGTTGTAGTGGAATCCCGGAATCGCCAGGTCCATGATGGAGTTGGCGTGATCGGCGTCGATGAAGTCATTGGCCACGGTCATATAGATGGGAACGGCCACAGCGCGCGTTCCGTCAGCCAGATAGCCCCCGTGAATGGCGATTGTTTCGTCGTGCATGGTCACTCCTCTCTTCTGTCGACGCTAGTCAACGAGTTCAGAGACAGTCGCGGTACCTCTCACCCAGTTTGAGTAGAAGCGAGTGGCCATCGGTCGCCAGGGCCACGGCGCGCGAGCGGCCACGTCCTCGAAGGGATACTGGTCAATGAGCAGCGGGTCTCGAGCGCCATCGAGTATCTCGTTGTGGGTGCGTTCGAGCGATATCCAGTCGTCTGGTGAGGCGCAGTGGTAGGGCAGATAGGGCAAGTCGTCGCGTTCGTGGTGGACGTAGCGGCCGGCATCGCGTCGATATTCGCGGAGCAAGCTCGAGGGGTCGTACTCGGGGTGGCCCTGGACCAGCACCAACTGGTGCCCGTCGTCCTCGCGCGTGGCGATACCCCAACCTGTCGTCTCGGACTGTACGACCACGGCGTAGCCGGCGAGATCGAGCGCCTCACGGGGTACTGAGTTCCAGCGCGAGTGGGGAAGCTCAATCTCGGCGTCGATCCCCGCGGTGAGGGGGTGTGTCACGTCTACGTCCTGGGAGAAGACGCCGGTGCACTTCGTGGGCAGTCGGACTCTCGCAATGTCGTCATAGACGGTGAGTGCCGCGTGCGCGGAGAGGCACGATAACAGGGTCGATGGGACTTGATGGCGCGACCACGTCAGTAGCTCAAAGAGATCATCCCAGTACAGCTCGTCTTCAAGATGCGCCTCGACCGGGTTGGAACCGGTCACGATTAAGAAGTCCGGAGCGTCGAGATAGAGGTTCGCGAGCGGTAAATAGTCCTCAGCGATTCGCGCCGAAGTCTGCTCTCCTCGTGGCACTCCGTTCATGGTGTAGCGACGCACTTCGAGTTCATTCGACCCCGAGGCCTCCTCGAGCAAGCCCACATACTGGCGTTCGGTCGCGTCGAACGCGCCATCGGGCATGTTGTTTACTAACGCGCAGGTCAGCTGGGACGAAGGGGCGGTGTCCTCGACGGAGAAATGGCTCTGCGCCGAGGCCTTAGCGAGGCGTACGCTCACCCGTCGTGGCTGACGTCGGCGTACGTCACCGTTACTTCCTGGAGCAGAAGTTCGTTGATGGCGCGCAGCTCCTCGTAGTCGTGGGCAGATCCGACCACCGCCATGATGTGATTTCGAGATCCATCCTTCCAATCGAGCACCGCGCCGGGGCCTTGGTGCACCGTGATGGTGTCGACTCCGGGGTGGTCGCTCACGGCGTCGATGCCGCTGATCGCCGCGACCGTCGCCGAGACCGGTGGAGGTTGCAAGAAGAAGCGGTAGCCGATGCGCTCAGTGGGGACGAGTCCGTCGTAGCGGATGCCCTCTCCGAGCGCGAGGCGCAGCGTGAGCTCTACCAAGGGAACTCCCGCCGCGCGACCGAGCATCTCGGGGACGCCCCCGCCGACTCGCCCATTCACCTCGATGATTCGAGGTCCGTCGGGCGTGAACTTGATCTCTGAATGAAGGCACCCCGTGGAGACTTCGAGCGCCTGTATGGCCGACGACGCCAAATCTAGCGTCGCGGCTTGGTCAGACTCGTTGAGCGCCGCGGGAATAAAGAAGCCCGTCTCGCGAAAGTTCTCGGCCAGGGGGAAGCGCCCGGTGATCGCCAAGTGGCTAGTGACGCCCTGTGCCACAACGCTCTCCACCGAGACGTAGTCGGCGTAGGGTTCACCCGCGCGCGAACGATCATCGGCCAGGTACCCCTCGAGAACCATCTCGGGGCGAGAGGGGCCGAGGTTTCGCAGATAGCGCAGCAGGTGCGACTCATCGTCAACGAAGAACGTATAACGACTCCCTTGGGCGGAGCGGGGCTTTAAGACTGACGGCCAGCCAACGCTCGAACCCAGGGCGACGATGTCACCGTCAGTGTCGTCCGGCGCGATGACCGCGCAGGGCGGAGTGGCCAGACCGGCAGCTTTCAACACCCGACGTTGTTCGGCCTTGTCGGTCAGGGCCACTGACGTCGCCACCGAGTGGAAAGGTAGGCCGAGGGCTTCTGCAACCTGAGAGAAGATCGGCATGCCCGCGTCTAGGTAGGTCACGATTCCGTCGGGTCGATAGGGCGCTACGAGTTCCCTGAGAATCTCTTCGGCGGAAAGCCCTCCGATGTCCACCACGGGACCGAAACGGTTTAAAAGCTCGGTCATCTGTCGCATTTCTGGCAGAGTCCCGTCGATCATCCACAGCAGTTCGCAGGTCTCGGCTGCTGCCTCTGTCAGCTGCATGACGGGAACACACCTAGGCCCGTAGCCCACCGCGACCAGGGGCCGTTTATTGAGAGGTAATTCTTCGGCCGTGTTCGGGGGCATCAACCGGATGTTAGCGTTGAACTGGGCATTCGATTAAGGACAGAGGTTTGTCGCGGGGCATGTCTGACGCCTTTTGCCGACAAAGATTGGGAGCACGAGACGATGCCGGTCGAGATCATTGGGATGGTGGGCACCAGAGACGCCTCGGAAATCAAGGGGCCCTTGGTGGACGGTCCCGTCGTCGACTGGATGGACGGGCCAGTGATCGACCCCGACTACTTAACTGCTATATCCCGAGCCCACGATGAGAGCGATTTCGATCGAGTTTTGATCGGGTACGGAGCCGTCGGGCCCGAAGGCTGGGCAGTGGCGAGTTCGGTCTTGAGCAGCACTAAGAAGCTGAAAGTCCTGGTGGCTCAAAGGCCTGGTTTCGTCCAGCCTGTGGTGCTCGCTCGAATGGCGGCCACGCTTGATCATCTCTCAGGTGGTGGGCGAATCGCCATCCACTTCATCACGGGTGGCGACGAAGCGGATCAACGTCGAGAGGGCGACTTCGTTCCGCACGACGCCCGTTACCGACGTACGCGTGAAACGATGGTGATCACACGTCGAATATGGAGTGAAGACACTCCGTTCGACTTCGAGGGGGAGTTCTATCGCTACGAGAACGCGTTCAGTTCCGTGAAGCCCGTCACGGCTGGCGACATCCCCCTTTACTTCGCGGGGGCTTCTGCGCCCGCTATTGAGGTGGGCGCAGCAGAAGCTGACGTCTACGCATTTTGGGGAGAACCCCGCGATCAGGTGGCGGCTCGGATGAAGACCATCAACGAGGCGGCCGCCCGAGTGGGTCGAACTCTTCGATTTAGTATCTCGCTTCGACCGATCATCGCGGACAGTGAAGACGAGGCGTGGGAAAGGGCGGAGTGGATCGCCGAGGAGACCGCCGCTCGAATCGAGTTAGCCAAGGCACGAATGGCGGGCCAAAAGGATGCGTATGAGGGCTTGGGCGGACAGCGCAACGCTACGTATTCGGTTGACCGAGATACGAGTGGAACCACATCCGTTGGTCGAAAACGACTCATTGAGATGTCGGCCGACAAAGACGTATACGACGAGAGGCTCTGGATGAAGGTGGCGAACTTGACGGGCGCCGCCGGAAACTCGACCGCACTCGTCGGAACGCCTGAGCAGGTGGCCGAAGCGATGCTGCGGTACTACGACCTTGGCATCACGACCCTGCTGCTCAAGGGCTTTGACCCACTCGTCGACGCGATCAGTTTCGGAAAGGATCTCATTCCCCTGCTCCGCGAAGGTGCGGCATCACGTGATGCCAACGCACGATGACCCTCGATCGTCTCTTCCAACCATCTGGGTCGCCGAACTACTTCGTGACGGCCCTCCGCGGCGCACGATTAACACGAGAGTTCAATGGTAAATCCGTATTACCGGCAATAAGGAAGGTATTGGAACCCTGGTGACGACTCCGGCTCGATCGGGGCAGACTCGTGAAAAGAGTCTCTGGTTTGGCGCGGCAAATCGACCGCTTTTTGGTCGATTGACGATGCCACTGGGTGAGACGGCGAAAGGTGCCGTCCTTTTGTCGCCGCCGATCGGTCGGGAGTCGCGACTTGCTCGCCGCGCCTTTCGAACCCTTGCGATCTACTTGGCAGAAGACGGATACGTGTCGCTTCGATATGACCATTTCGGGACGGGAGACTCGAGTGGATCGATGGACGATATGGGGTTTGAGCACGCGTGGACTGAAGGAGTCGATCAGGGCGTGGGCTTTTTACGCTCTCTGGGGATCGGTTCGGTATCGGCGGTGGGCATGCGAATGGGTGCGACCATCGTAGGAACCGCGGCATCAACCTTCGACTTGGGTCTGGGCTCGTTGGCGATGTGGGATCCCTGCGAATCGGGACATACGTACGTGCGCGAGCTGGTTGCTCTTGGAGCACTCGGGCCAGACGTCATACAAATGGAGACCGATGAGCCGACAAAGATGTTGGAGTATGCCCTCAGCGACGACGCCGAGAAGAGATTTGATCAGTTCACTCTTCTCGAGCCCACGACGGAACCAATAGCCGAGAGAATCCTGGTCGTCACTCGCGATGATCGGCCCATCTCGAGCAAATTTCGCTCTCGGTGGGAATCGGAACACGCCGAATGGGCCACCACATCCGAGCAAGGGGCACTTTTGGAACCGCAGCTCCCACTTTCTGTTCAGCCTGAATCGACTATCGCGACTCTCAGGGCGTGGCTGACCTCGCCTTCGTCGGTCCCGGCGTCCTTCGAGGAGCGACCTTCCTTGGACGAGATCATCGTGTTGAGGGAACCTGGCAAATATGAGGTGCGCGAGCGCGTTATGGAGCTCGGGTCAAGCCGCATGTTCGGCATAGTGAGCGAACCTGTCGGTGGCCAGCGAGGACCGACCATCGTTATGGTGAATGGCGTCAATGAAGACCACGTCGGCCCCGCCCGACTGTGGGTCGAACTCTCACGACGGTGGGCGGGTATCGGTGTGCGCTGCGCCCGCTTTGATTTGAGCGAATTGGGCGAAAGTCCCTGGTTACCGGGTCAACCCGACCGACCCGTCTTCGACGAAACGAGGCGCTCCAACATCGTGGGCGCGGTGCAGTCGCTCGAATCTAGTGATCCGAGCAATACCGTGCTGATTGGATATTGCTCAGGGGGGCAGTTAGCTCTAGAAGTTGCCACTGACCTCATGACTCGAGGAGTATTTGTCATCAATCCCGAAGTTGGAGCGGGCAATGTTCGAAACATTGACCGACTGAAACTGTCGGGCCGAGAGTCAACTCGTTCGATCGTGTACCGGGCAGAGGAGTACCTCAATCGTCACCGACGCGCCGACAAACTGATCCGAGGAGTCCTGAGGTTTATGCTCTCAGCGACGTATCCGCCAAAAATGCCTCGGGAGTTAGTGACCGGCAATTCCGACATCCTGTTGCTTCTCAGTCCCGACGATCTCTCTCCTATGCGCCACATCCCCATTCTTGGCGCGGTTTTGCGCCGTCGGCTGGTGTCTGTGAGAAATCTTCACGTCGAGATCGTCTCGGGATTGGACCACTCGATGTTAAGCACTCTTGGTAGACGGCATGTGGTGGACATATTGAATCAATTCGTCGTTGAGCGATACGCCCGCGTGGCTTCATCATTGCCCGGCGCGGGAGACGCAGTCAGCGGCTCGTGAAGAAACGGAACGCCCACCAGAGGCGTTTTACATTTCGCGAAGTGGGCCGACGATTTGACTAAGCGGGACGAGACGCCGCGACCTGCTGGTACGCATCGCAACGTTTCGTAGTAGGTTTCGCGAATGAGTTTGAGGGCGAGACTCGCGAGATGGGGAATAGTCGCCGTCGGGCTCACATGCCTCTCGGCGACCGTCATTATTTCGCCACCCGCCTCAGCCGCAACAATCATGCAAGGACCTCCGACGTCGGGATCCGTCGATGTCGGGGGCAGCGCAGCGTTCACTGACACGCTCACCGGACTGTCGAGCTCTGGCCCGGTCACATTCGCTACCTCAACACCAGGTTTCGCAATCAGTGGCGGAGACGTTCTGGGGACTACTGGCACGTTGAGCGCGAGCGGTTCACCCTACATAGTCAACGGCTCCGACTCGGATAGCTCCGCGGATAGCGGGTCGTGGTCCTATTCCCTTACCGTTACGCCTGATGTGATCACCCAGGGATCTCCGACTTCGGGTTCGGTCGATGTCGGGGGCAGCGGGGCATTCACAGTCGCGCTCACTGCGGTGTCGGGATTTGTTGGTCCGGTCACCTTCACGACCTCAACTCCAGGTTTTGCCATCACCAGTGGCGACGTTCTCGAGAGCACCGGCACGTTGGGCGTAAGCGGCTCGCCCTACACGGTCAGCGGCTCCGATTCGGACGCGTATGGAGACACCGGGTCGTGGAGCTACACCCTCACCGTTACGCCCGACACAATCACCCAAGGATCTCCGATGTCGGGCTCTGTGACTGCGACGGACAGTCCAGCGTTTACAGCCACGCTTGCCGCAACGTCAGGATTCGTTGGTCCGGTCACATTCGCTACTTCAACCCCAGGTTTTGCCATCACCAGTGGCGACGTTCTTGAGAGCACCGGGGCGCTTGGCACGGGTGGCTCGCCCTACACGGTCAGCGGCTCCGATTCGGACGCGTATGGAGACACCGGGTCATGGGCCTATTCTCTTACCGTAAGCGCGACGGTTACCAAATCGGGAGCGACGATTACTCAGACGTCACCCACGACCGGCACGGTTGTAGACACGGCATCTCAGTCTTTTAGTGCGGGTCCGATAATGGTGGCTGGTAACAGTGGTCCAGTGACCTTCATTACGACGAAGTCCAGCCCGGCGCTGACGGTCAGCCCAGCAGGCCTCATTACGTCAACCAATCAGCTCTCGGTCGGAACCTATGTCGTCTCGGGAACGGACGCTGATACGTCGGGTGGTACTGGCATGTGGACCTATACCTTGAGCGTCACGGCTGTGGTGTCGACGGTCACCTTCAACGCGAACGGGGGAGCGGGGTCTATGCCAGCTCAGAGTGAGAGCGCGCCGACCGCACTAGCCCTCAATACGTTCACGCGCGCGAACTATACGTTTGTCGATTGGAATACTGCGGCTGACGGCTCGGGAGTCGCCTATGCAAATGGTGCAGTTTTCCCCTTTAGTTCATCGATGACCCTGTATGCCCAATGGAAGTCGGGGAAGTCTCCTCGTCGGACGATCACCTTTTCGCCCAATGGTGGCAAGGGAGCGATGCCCGCGGAAGTTGACAACACGCCGACGGCCATCTCTCCCAATCGCTTCACGCGAGCCGGGTACACCTTCGTCAATTGGAGCAGCTCACCAAAGGGATCGGGCGCTCACTTCGGAGCCGGGGCGACGTACAACTTCAAAAAGTCGGTGACCCTGTATGCCCGATGGAAGAAAATTCCGGCGGCGCCACTCCGCGAGGTCACGTTTTTCGCCAACGGCGGTGCCGGCCAGACGGTAACAGAGCACGGCAACAAAACCGCCAGTCTCACTCCCAATCACTTTGTCCGAAAAGGCTTCACCTTCCTCGACTGGAACACCATGGCGAACGGGAATGGGACCTCCTACGCCAACGGCGCGTCGTATTCCTTCACCGCCTCGACGAATCTCTACGCCCAGTGGAAGAAACCACACGTCACACCTGCGCATAAGGTCACCTTCTCCGCCAACGGCGGCGTGGGCACGATGGCCGTCGAAACGAGCACTTCCACGCGAAATCTGACCGTCAATCAGTTCACGCGAGCCGGCTACACCTTCACTGGCTGGAACACGGGGGCTACCGGGCTAGGTACCCCGTACGCGAATGGAGCCGTATTCTCCTTCAACGCCTCGGTGACCCTCTATGCCCAGTGGAAATCCGCCAATGCGACCGAAATCACGGCCGGTCCCTTCGCGCATGGGTCGTCGTCGTTGTCCTCGGCTCTTGAGAGTCAGATTCAAAACATGGCTGACATGGTCAAATCAAAGAATTACACCCAGATAGCGCTGCTTGGTTATGGGGACGGTCTCACGTCCACCCAGCTGGGTAATGCCGCCTTAGTGGCGACGAACGCGGCGCTCGGTCGAACACGCGCGCAGTCTGTGGCCGTGTACTTAGAAGCGCGCCTCGCGGCACTGGGCGTTGCGGGCTGGTCGATATCGATTTCTGGAGCGGGGGCTGTTCACTCTGGCTCGGCGGCGTCGACGGTGATCGCAACGCTGTCGTAGCGCTCCTCTTCGAGTCGGGTACCGTCGTCGTTGAGGTCCCCGACTGCCATCGGGCCCGGCTTCAGGCAGGGTCAGGTGTCGAGATAACGACCACCGTGGCGGCAGCGATGCCGCCGGCGTGGCTGAGGCTGAGAGAAAGGCTTCGAATACCTTGTGAGCGAGCGAGGGCGGCGGCCCCGTCATGGAGAACGACCTCAGGTCGTCCACTCTTGGAAACTCTCACTTCGATGGATCTCCAGGTCGGAATCTCTTCACCCGCGTGGAGGACCTTCATGACTGCTTCTTTGGCCGCGAATCGTTCGGCCAGTCGCGAGGCAGTTCTCGGGCCGTCACCGCAACACTCCAGTTCATGATCGGTGAACAGACGTCGGCGATAGCGATCCCCGAACGTTTTGAGAGACTGTTCGACTTCCGCGATGGGCTGAATGTCGATCCCGATGAGGGAACCTTCCATCATGGCTGGATGATACCCGTACCGCTCACTGCGCGAGAAGGACGCGACCGGCGCACAATTGAGTCGTTATGACTTGTCCGGAACCGTCCATCGCTGCGCCACCAGTTCTAGGGAGTGCGCCCGGGCCTCGAATGAGTGGATTCTCGTCGACAGCATGAGTTCATCGGCGTTGGTGCGCTTCGCCAGCGTCGTTAGTCCCTCCTGCACCGAGTCTGCGCTCCCAATGATGTGGGTGGACAGCGCCTCGTTAACCAGCGCCTGTTCCGATTCGGAAAACTGCCGCGCGGAGGCTTCCTCCACCGAAGGAAGCGGCCCCATGCGGCCCGTACTGCGCTGAAGGATATTGAGAGCGCTCGAGAGCGCCAGTCGCTGAGCTTCCTCGTCGGTATCGGCGCAGATAACCGATGCGGCGACCATGAAGTGAGGTTCTTCGAGCAGCAGGGATGGTTGAAAGTTCGCCCGATAGGCCTCGACGGCTTGATCGAGAAGCGCGGGAGCGAAGTGATAGGCGAAGGAGAACGGCAGCCCGAGCATCCCGGACAGCTGGGCGCTAAAGGTGGAGGAACCAAGGAGCCAAACTTCGGGCAAGTAGCCGCTCCCTGGGACGGGCGCGGGATGGGGAGGACTCTCGTTGGGTAACAGGTAGCGAATGAGTTCAACTACGTCGTCTGGAAAGTGATCCGCGCCCAGATCCGCGCTGCGTCGTAGCGCCCGGGCCGTGACGTGATCAGTTCCCGGCGCCCGACCGAGCCCGAGGTCAATGCGGCCCGGGTGCAGGGCTTCTAGGGTGGCGAACTGCTCGGCGATAACCAAGGGGGCGTGGTTGGGCAGCATGACGCCACCCGAACCCACTCGCATCGTGGAGGTAGCGGTGGCCAGATGCTCAATGAGAACGGCCGGGGCGGAACTGGCGACGGCCGCGATGGCGTGGTGTTCGGCGACCCAAAACCGGTGATATCCGAGACGCTCCGCGTCAACGGCCAGCATCGTCGTCTCACGCAGAGCCTGGGCCGGCGATGAGCCGCTCGCGACGGTCGCGAGGTCAAGTACGGAGAGGGGGATCATGTCAGGATTTACCTTAAGGGTGGCCAGATCGGGCCATCTCCATTGAAGGGGACTTTCGTTGAGTTCTTCCCCACGTCGAGTCGCCGGTGGTGAAAGTGGCGAGCGACGTTCGCTGACGACGGAGGTGGTCCTCGCCGCGGGAGTGTTCGCGGCCCTGTGCCTCGTCGTACTGGTGCGCTCTCCCCAGTTGCTCGAGCCCGACGACTACGCCTATCGCGCCTCGATCATCGCTCTCAGCCAGGGCCATCTTCTTCTCACCAACGCCCAGTACTTCGCCCTCAAGGCGCAGCTCAGCGCGCACGGCGGCCCCGGCATAGAACAGTGGGTGCACCTTCCCAGTGGCAAGTGGATCAGTCAAAAGAATCCGGGATACCCGTTCTTTGCCGTGGTATTCCAGTGGCTTCACGCCCTGCGGGCCGCCCCGTTGTTCTATGGGGCGTTCGGATGCGCCGGACTCTTCTATGGCGCCCGGGCGTGGCTCGGTCGCTGGGGTGGAGCGTACGCCACCGCGCTTTACTGTTTCTCTGGCGCGGCGCTGCTCTTTGCCTGGCGAGCGACGATGTCCACGTTCACCGACGCGTCACTGATCGCCGGAGCAGCCGGACTCCTCCTCGGCGTGCTGGTGCGACGAGACGATCCCCCCGCGCGGCGATTCGCCTTGGGGGCCCTCGCCTTCCTGGCCTTGGACGGTGCCGTGTTTATTCGCTATACCGACGGGGTTGAGTTGGCGATCGCGGTCGTTGTCGTCATCGGACTGGCTCGAGTCTGTCGAGTGAGGTGGCGCACGGTGACGGGCTGGTGTGGGATCGTTCTGGCCTTTGGGGTCGCTGACCTCGCGGTGAACCATTTTCTCTATGGCGGAGTCTTCACCACGGGATACCGACCTGGGATCGTGACCTTCGCCGCGAGCGCGATCGCCCCCAATCTGGAGCGCATGCCGTCGCGACTGGTGGAGAGCCTGCCCATGGGAGTTCTCGCGCTTCTCGGGGTGCTCTGGATTGCCGGGCGATTCTTTTCCCGGCGCGCTGACGCCTCGGTCAGGAGATCCGCGCGACGCGACGCGCTCGTGGCCCTCGCTCTTGGGGCGGGGTGGCTCGCCATGTGGGGTCTCTACAGCGCCTACACCTGGACCGTGGGACAGACGCTCGGTCCCGGCAACCCACTCCACGTGGTGCGCTTCTATGTTCCCGTCCTCGGGCTGATGGCGCTCCTTGGAGCGTGGCTTTTGACCCGCCTGCCTCGGTGGTCGGCGATCGCGCTGATCGTGCTGATCATGGGACTGGCCCTTTGGTCTTACGTCACCCCCGCGAACGACATCGTCGTCGGACGCCCGCCCGTGGCTCGAGTCAGTCCGGCGAAGGTGTCGCCGCCGACGGTCGTTGGCCTATCTGCGGCGAGCGAGAAGCGCCCGCCGGGCTAAATGTCCGGCGGAGCAGTTCATCGAGGGAGATTCGTCCGGTCCCCAAAAAGGCGATCACGAGGGAGGGGAGAATAAGGGCGAGGTTCAACTGATAGCCGAGGCCATTCGGCCCCGCGAGGCCTTGGGCAAAGGTAATGGTGACCATCGCGCCAATCATGTCGCCCGCGAGAGCCAGCCCGGCTAGTCGCCCAAAGATGCCGACGGCAATGAGTATCCCCCCCACAAACTGGGTCAGGCCGTCGACGTAGGTGAAGAACTCGGCCGGTTTCAGGTGATTGGCTTGAAAGTACAGCGTCTCGCCGTGGATGCCCGCTTGGTGAAACGCGCCAAAGAGCGTTCCCGCCCCGTGATAGATGAAGATCCAGGCGAGGCCTGCCCGAACGAGCAGGAGAATAAGGTCACGCGTCTCGGGCCGGTCGCGGGTGTCGCGAAACCAGGTGGTCAGCGTTTTCACCCGGGCGAGCAGATCTCTCACAAGGGACCGTCGGTCGCCGCGCGGCGGGTAAAGGGCTGAACGAGCTGGTCGAGGATGATCCGAGGTGTGCGCGTCGCCGGTCCACCTTGCTCGACGGGCACCGGTCGACCGGTGATTCCGGTCGCGGGAGTCTCACCGGCGGTCGGAAAAACCGCTCGGTGAATGAGCTGATCCCAGCAAACCAGCACAAAACCGTAGTTAACGGTGCCCCGGTCGTCCAAGAAGACAGCCACGTGGTGGAGTCGGTGGTAGGCGGGAGAGACGAATAGGCGCCCAAACGGCCCGAACCGCCAGCGGAGATTGGCGTGGGGCAGAGTAATAAGGCATCCGTAGACGATGATCGCGACGGCCGGGACCGTCCCGCTGGCGCCGAGAATGAGGGCGGGCAACAACGAGGGCAGGTAGGACGCGTGAACGAGCGGGTGCGTGCGAAATGTGGTCAGGACGCTCATGTCTTCTTGGGAGTGGTGCAGGGCGTGCAGGCGCCAGAGCGTCAAAGAACGGTGATTGGCGACGTGCGCGGCCCAGTTCATGGCGTCGATGCCCACCAGGATTAGTCCAGCGACCACCACCTGGGGACCGAGGGGCAGTCGCCCCAACTCCAGGAAGTGCGCGTGTTGACCGATCTCCACCGCCGCGCCGGTCTCGACCACCGTGAGGAGCGGAAGTACCACCACGGCAAAAAGCGCCAGATAGATGGCGTCGACCACCTGGGCGTGCGAGAAGAGGGGACGGCGAACCGCGGGCCACAACTGCTCAGCTAAGAGGATGACGCCGATAAAGACCAGCAAGATCGGTCCGACGGTGCGTCCGCGCGCGCTCGAGATCGCCCCCGCGAGGTCGCTTTGGCTCATCAGGGTTCGTACCCCGACGTAGCCGAGCCAGGAACAGAGTGCTGCCAAGGCCAACACGCCGTACCACGCCTTGGTGGCCCCGGCGTCTTTGACTACAGCGGCGTCGAGGAGTCGGCCGAGCCTGCGGCGCAAGGGAGCCGCATCGCCAGAGGCCGACTGAAACGCCGACCTCTGGCGAGAACTGGGGGTGTCAAGTGTTGACATGACTTAGTAGGCGATCCCTCCGCCGGCGGTCGTCGTCGTGGTCGAGCCGCTGCCGCCCCTCTTTTTCGGGGGGGTCGTCGGAGAGGCGGGGTTGATTGACCACCACTGGCCCCAGGTGTCCTTGATGTTGCCGGTCACTTGGCCGGCCTTCTTATCGCCGGTGAAGGTGTAGACAGGGATTCCTTCGTAGGTCACTTGGTGTGTGCCGTTCGCCCGGGTAAAGGATCCGAGGTGAGAGACGCCAGAGCCGACGGGCGTCTTTTGTCCCGTCGCGAGCAGCACCGGCGTCCAGATCGTCGCACACATGCCCGTGCAGACACTTTTGTTGGTTGAGTCTTTGGTGAGTCGGTAGAGTGTGCGACCGTTTTTCAGGGTCAACGTCGCTCCCCACGTCTTGTTCTGGGTGACGGTGATGGTGGTCGGCGACGCCGCCGCGCCGGCGAGCGTCGCCACACCGGTCGCGAGAATGAGTGATGCCCCCGCGAGAGCGGTGGCGCACAGCAGGGTGCTGCGGCCTCGCGATGCGAATCGAGTGGGTGAAGTGGTGCTCATTGAATTTCTCCTTACGTCGGGGATGGGTTAATTCGTCTCCTAATGAATACCCACGTAGCCCGGAAAATGTTCAGAGGCTTCTGCCACTTCTACTTCGAAAACTCGGGCCCGCCACTGATCGTCTCTGAACAGGAGAAGTCGGGGGCTCGCTTTAGTGTTTCGACTCCGCGGCGTTCGCGACGTGACGAACGGTCGCGGGGTACCACTGCTTGCCGCCTTGAGCGGTGGGGACGCCCTCGTCGTTCAGCTCGTCCGCGATCGCGGCCCAGGTTGACCCGCCCTTACGGGCGATCACAATTCGCTCCACGATCTCGGCCGAGAGCGTGGAGGGGCGCCCGACGCGCGGCGTGGGACGCCGGATCGAGAGCTCTGGGCGGGTCTGCTGCTCTCCGATCAACTTGCGTTCCATCTCGTCAAAGATGGCGAGTACCGAAATGAGGGCGCTGCCCTCGGTCGTCGTGGTGTCGATGGCCGAGTCCAGTCCAATGACTGTCCACCCCGCGCGCTCGGCGGAGGCGAGAACGCGCGCGGCCACGTGCATCGAGCGGGTGAGGCGGTCCAGTTTCGTGACCATCAAGATCGACCCGTTGCCCTCATTGAGGCTCGCGAGCGCGGCCGACAAGGCGGGTCGGCCCTGCGTCTCGGGCAGGCCGGCGTCGCTATAGAGGGCGACGAGCTCGTACCCCCTCTTGTCACACTCTTTGCGAATCGCCTTTTCCTGATCCTTCAGACTGAGTTCGGGAGGGCACTCTTCGTGCGGCTTGACGCGGCAGTAGCCAACGACGCCGACCGTCTTTTCTGACTTGCGCGTCGTTTTTGCCACCAGTGCATTATTACCGCCGTTTTCCCGCGGGCGTTGATGAAAAGTTGTTAATTGCGCCCGTTGCTATTCGGCTCGCTTATCGAGCCCCCGAAAACTTTCCAGTGTCTCTTCGAGCGAGCGCCCGAGTGAGATATCCAGACCAATGAGGGCCCCCTCCATCCGGTGGCGCATCCCGGGGGTCGCGCGCAGATCCCCGCTGTCTATCTGATCGATGAGGGCCAGTAATTGATCGGTGAGTGACTCGATCTCACGTTTGCTCAACGGACTATTCACGCTTCAGACGTTACGACGCGGCGAAGGTTCTGTGGGGAAGTTCCTTGATTTTTCGCTGTTGGGAGCGGGGTTCGCTTCGAGGCGGGCGACTGAACGCCGCGGAGGGGAGGCGATAGCAATCGAAGACGCCACCGTCGTCAATTGATGTACAGCGGTGCTCGAGGGTGAGATTTTTGAAAACTCGTTCAGCACGAAAACTACTCGCCCCTCCGTTTTGCGCTCAGTTGAGGAATTACCAGAGCCCTTTAAATCACCACAAACTCACAATGCAATATCTCGCATTTGACAACCGTAAAGGATCCGTATAGACATTTCCCCTGCAGGGGCGGAACGGGGAATCGTGTGTCGGCTATCGACAACGCGTATGACTGCTGGGGGACTGCGAGCGAATCGGTGTCATTTGCCGTTGCGACCTCTCTCTCATCGTCGTCGGGTGTGACTATTCCAATGTCGGGTGTGAGTCGGCCCTGTCACTTGGCAGGTGTAAGCGCGCCCGAACTCCTCGTAAACCAAAAAGTTTCGGTGCGGTCGATAGACGTATCGGCGCACCGAAACCCACTCTCGAACCAACTCAACGAGGAGAAGCGACCGTTTGCTTCGATCCAAGGTTCGAAACTCCTCGCATCACCCCTGAAATCTGAGTCACGGCGTACACCGTCACCGCGACGCGGCGCACCAGAAGTGACCTCTGTTGAATTCTTCGATTATCTAATTGCGATTGGCGGACTGTAATGAAGCGCTTCCTACGGATCTTTCTTCCCACGCTGCTGTTAGCGACGGTGGCCACGCCTCTCGTCGGTGAGGGCATCGCGGGGGCGGTCGTAAACCACGTCACAATATCGATCGGCGATGAGACGCCGACAGACGGAACATTTGTAACTGAGACCACGACGGCAGAATCAGGAAATAGCAAGTCCAGCACGAGCACGTGGTATGACTGCACATCCGTCCAGGGCTTGGAAACGGACCAGACATCCCTTGCGGTTCCTTCGGGCTGCACCCTGGTGAATACCAACACACTCGGGTTCTACACTCCAACCGCGTCGGACGTCGGCTATTACCTCATGGTCGCGGGTTCGGCGACAGAGTCGGGTACTACGTACTATGCATGGGTTAGCTCAACGTCTACAGTCGCTGCTGAGTTTGTTTCTGAAGCGATAGCTGGCTCAACAACCGTTGGGAAGGCACTCACTGGGACGACCGACGCCATTGCAAATGGTTACTCAGCGTCCAGTACTTTCGCTTGGTATGACTGCACGACTCAGCAGAGCCTTCAGGCGGACCAAACTTCGGCCACAGTCCCGGCGGGCTGTTCGATCATCAACAGTCAAACGAGTTCTTCATATACGCAGACGACGTCGGATGTGGGTAAGTACGTCATGGTCAGGGGATCAGCCACCCGCCCCAGTCGCACCACGTATTACTCATGGGTGAGCGCGTCAACTCCCACCATTGCCTCGACGACGCTGAGCCTTGCGGTCAGTCCTGCAACTGGGACGACGGGCACCCCTGTCGCCGCCTCGTCGATCACGGGCACGCTGTCCGGCGGCTCTAGCCCGACGGGCACCATCACCTTTTATCAGTCGGGGCCTTCAACGAGCGCGCCCACGACGTGCCCGGGAACCATGACTAGCTTCGGCACCGCAACAGTGAGTGGCAATGGTACATATCACCCCGGCGCCGGCTTTACGCCGACGTCGGCGGGGGACTACTGGCTCTACTCTTTCTACGGTGGAGACGGCTCCAACGCTGGTTCTGCGAGTCCCTGCGCGCCGACAGCTGAAATCGTCGTTACCGCGGCCGCTCTCACCGTTAACGTCTCGGGCAGCCAGACCTACGGCGGGAGTCCGTCTTTTTCGTACACGACCACTCCGGCAAACGTCACGGTCTCTTCGCTCGCCTGCACCAAAGTTGGTTCGTCGACGACGATTAGCCCCACTCTTGCGGCCGCGAGTTACACCATCCTTGGATCAAGTTGCACTGGTTCCGCTTCTGGGTACTCCTCGATCACCTTCACAGGAGTCGCCAACGGATTTATCGTAAGCCCGACGGGATTGACGGTCACGGCCGGAACCCAGAATCTCACCTACACCGGCAGCCCCGCCGCCGCCGACTCTTCGACGGTCACGGGCACTGTGAGCCCGGACACCGCCAGCGCGACCGCGACCTACACCTACGTGGGCACTGGCTCCACGTCATACCCCTCCTCGACCGTCCGGCCAACCAACGTTGGCACCTACTCAGTGACCCCGTCGGCTGCGACCGTCACGGTCTCTCCGAGCACCGACCAGGCGGACTACTCCTCGACCTACACCTACGTGGCGGGCGCCTTGACGATCACGGCCACCACCACCAAGCCGGTCATTACGGCCGGAACTCAGAACCTCAGCTTCACTGGCAGCCCCGCCGTCGCTGACACCTCGACCGTGTCAAACCTTCAGGGTTCTGACGCGGCCACGGTCAGCACCGCGACCTACACCTACGTGGGCACTGGCTCCACGTCATACCCCTCTTCGACTATTCGGCCAACCGCTGCAGGCACCTACTCG
>Ga0206831_1132_pt1 | contig 22549 bp, 23 predicted proteins | sample Alteio_BWOrgCont_73_FD_152876 | JGI IMG/M metagenome (GOLD analysis project Ga0206831, IMG submission 152876) | Enriched cells from forest soil in Barre Woods Harvard Forest LTER site, Petersham, Massachusetts, United States -... | ecosystem: Environmental > Terrestrial > Soil > Temperate forest >...
GCGAAATATCAGGTGCATGGATTTTCCGTGCATCTCACGGTAAAAGCAATTCATGCCGTCGACCCCACGGGCAAACTCGATTTCGGCGGCGCGGAGTACACTCCCGCTGGACGAGTCCCTCTTGAGGCACGCCAACTTCGCCCAGACGACAAATATCTGTGGTGGGATTTGGACAAGGATACCTATTTCGTGGAGTGCAATGAATCGCTCAATCTTGCGCCCGATCAAATCGCGCTGATTGAACCCGAGGACCGTCTGTTGCGGGCGGGAGGATGGCACGCGCCTCTGTTCGTCCGCGGGCACGTGGACCCGGTGGAGTTGCTGCTAACCGTGGGAGTTCCACAGTTGCGAGTGAAGGAAAATGCGCGCATCGCCCGAGTGCGGCTGTTCCGCATCGGCGACATGGTGAAACCCGCAAAGAAAGCGCGCAAGAGCAGCCCTAAAAAATCGGCACACTCAAAACGAAAATAGTTTTCAAGCAGCACAGGCGCATCTGCCTGTGCGCTTTTCTTAAGTCCAGCAAAACCCGCGCAGGCAGGAGTGCCTGCGCTACTACGGATGATTGTAAGCCGGAGTGTTATTCGCAGGCGGGATGTAATCCTGGCCGTACTTGTTTTTGTGTTCCAGCGAAAAGTTGGGATTCTCCACGACGCGCACAGGGTCCAGAAATCTGGCTGCAGCCGTAATCGTCACCGCTCGGCTCGCAGCTTTCAAATCCTCCGGCAAACTGCGCTCATACCATACATTCAACTGATAGCGGCCATCGGGAACATTGCTGAATGTGACGCGGCCATTTCGATCGGAAATTCCAAAGTAAGGTGTATCCACGGCAACCACCGCGCCGCTCATTTCCGGATGAATATTGCAAAATAGAAAGCTGATACCGGGACGGTCGAAATGCACCGTCTTGCTGGACCCTGCTTCGTAAAATCCCAGGTCGAATCGCTTGCCATTGAATAGTGAAAAAACATTGTGCAGGAAGGGATCCTTGTTGGGGAATTGCACCGGCGTTCCAGTCTGTATCACGAGGACGTGCGGATCGAAGCTCTTGTTCATCTGCGCAATTTGCGGAGCGGGGCGGGACGGGGGCGCGGAAGCCGCCCCTTCAACGCCGGGAACAAGTGGAGTAAGCCAAATCACCACGTTGGACGCGTCCGCCGACTCCTTTGGTGCGGACGATTTTTTGGCCGCCGGGGGGCTCACGATTTCCACTTTGATCGTGACCGGCGGCGTCTCTGTTTGAGCGAATAGCCCGCAAGCAGCCAGACAAATTGCGGCGAGAACGAGAGCCCTGCGCATTTCAGCAAGCCGCCGCATTAGAAAATATACCCCAAGCTCAAATTGATGTGGCTGGCGCTGCTCGATCCACTATCGAGCACCGTGGTAAACAGATAGCGATATTCCGTGGAAAATAAAATGTCCGAGCGAATTTGGTAAATAAAATTCACCATCGAAGTTTGATTCCTGGTGTACGTGCCCGAGTATTGGGAAACTGCGGTGTATTCGCGCAACTCATCGGCGAAAGGATTGTCCAGGCCAAAAGCGCCGTTGATTTCAAAATTGGATTTCAATTTATATTTCAACTGCGCCCATCCTCCCATGGAATCCAAACCGCGAAAGGTCGTGCCTTGGGCGCCGAACGGCCCATTCAGCAAAACGCTCTGCCCGATCCCGCCACCTATCCCGGCCACCGCGCGGCCCCTGTAAAACGCGCTGGTCAGCTCCAGCCGTTTCCCGATGGGCAGCGTGAGATCGGCGGTCCCGGCCCAGCCGTCCACATTGCGGTTCAATCCCCAATCCTGGCGTCCATAGTATCCGCCGCCCCCAATCGTAAAATCCTGACCAAACAGATGATGGCTCCAGGAAACTCGCGCCGCGTAGGCCGGCTGGCCGGATTCCTCGCCCCAGGAAGCGTAACGGGTGTAGGCATCGGGCGGCACATCACCAGTGAGATTATCAAGAATTCCGCCTTGAAAAGATAGACTGGAGGCGTCGGATAGGACGATGCGATGCTCGATGCGCACCTGAGGCGTCCAGGCCCAAAGATCGCCAGCATAGGATAGCGCCGGAATAGCAAGCGTTGCCAGCGAAGTGGGCGCCAGCGGCGCGAAAAATAGCCGATCCTGGCCAGCCACAATGGAAGTATTGGTCCAATCGAAACGCACGGTCCCTGTACGCAGGCGAACCATCCCCATTGCAGCGCCGTTTGGCGCGTCAGCAAATCCGCCCGCAAAATCAAAATTGATATCGGCGCTGGTGTGCGCGCCTGCGATATCCGGCCCATACGCCTGCAGCCTGATTTGCGACTGGCGCAGCGTTCCGCCAAACGATCCCGACGAAGTGTTCAGCCCCAGCGATTGCGGTGTTTGCGCGTTTTCCGGGAAATCCACGTTGTCCACAGAGCCGCGATTCTCGAACAAATTCAGCAGCACGATTCCGGAGAGCCGCAGCCGGTACTTCGATCCGCTTTCCACTTTGGTCTGATACTGATCGTTAATCTTGCCGTCCATTACTTGCTGGTCTTCCTCCAATTGGGCGATACGATCTTCCTGAGTTTGTGGCGCGGATTGCGCAGCGGCGGCAGGCGCCGCGGCCGGCGACGCGATTTCCTTGGGCATGGACGCTGCATAGGGATTCAGCGGCCCGCCCGCGGTAGGGCTGCCCTGCGTTTTCATGGCCTCGAGTTCACTTCGAAGCTGGCGCGACTCCGCCGTCGCGCGCTCCTGCTCCGCTCTTAAATCGCCAAGTTGCGAATTCAGCGTCTGCACCTGGGCTTGCAGGTCATGAATCAGTCCGGCGAGCGCGCTGATTTCCGCTGGCGCTTCCGGCGAAGTCGAAGGCGGCATACTGGACGACGGAGCGCTGCGGATGTCTTGCCCAGGGGTTACCACGGCGTATAAAAACAGAAGACTGGCAACCGAACAAAATTTAATGGATCGATTCAGGCGTCCACTGCCAAGCATACTTGCCTCCTTGAATGCCGCCAATCCAATGCCTCAAGGCGCAAAGCCAGAGCGGACTTGCGGGGTTTCTAGGTTACATGAAGTTCAGCGGTCTCGCGATGCGCGGCATTTGCGGGCTGCCCGAGCGCATGGCGGACAATCTCCACCAGAGATGCCGGGGAGAAAGGTTTCTGCAGCACGGGAGCCTCCGGAAATTCCTTTCCGATGTCTCCACGTGAAAATTCGGAATAGCCGGACATGAATGCCACGCGCATGTCCGGGCGGGTAGCTTTCAGCTGCACCGCCAGTTCCCCTCCGCTCATGCTGGGCATGACCATGTCACTCAACAGCAAATGGATGGGACCCGCATGGCGCAAGGAGATCGCCAATGCGTCGAGGCCCCCTTCCGCTTCCAGGACCGTGTAGCCTTTCACGCGCAGGAATTGGCAGGCGAGTTCACGCACACCCGCTTCATCCTCGGCCACCAGAATTGTCTCGCTCCCGCCGGGAATCGTGGATGGCTTTTCCGCAGTTTCGGAATTCGATGCTTTTCCGGCCACTTGCGGAAGGTAGATTTCAAACGTGGTGCCCTCGCCCGGTGAACTGTCCACCCAAATGAACCCGCGGCTCTGCTTTACAACGCCATAAGCGGTAGCCAGCCCCAACCCAGTCCCTTTGCCAATTTCCTTGGTGGTAAAGAACGGCTCGAAAATGCGAACCTTGGTTGCTTCATCCATTCCGTGCCCGGTATCGCTGACGGAGAGCAAAACGTATTGGCCAGCGGTCATCGGCGGGCGTTTTGCGGCCATCTCCAGGTCCATCCATACATTGCTAGTCCGGACTGAGAGCTTGCCTCCCCTTGGCATTGCATCGCGGGCATTGGCGGCAAGATTCAAAATGACTTGCTCGATTTGGCCTGGATCGGCCTTCACCGAATCGAGTTTAGGATCTGGCGCAAACGAGTACTCGATGTGCTCGCCGATCAGGCGCGGAATCATCTTGCCCATCTCCACAACCACGGCGTTCAAGTCCATCACGCGCGGCTGCAGCACCTGCATGCGGCTGAAGGCCAGTAATTGCCGGGTCATGGAAACAGCCCGGCCCGCGGCCTTCTGAATCTGCTCCACGCATCGTTGATGAAAAGCGTCCGCGCCCTCGCGATCCTTGAGCAGATCGCTGTTGCCGCGAATAATGGTCAGCAAATTATTGAAGTCGTGCGCGATGCCGCCCGCCAGCCTGCCCACCGCTTCCATTTTATGGGCCTGCCGCAATCGCTCCTCGAGTTGCTTTTGCTCCTGCTGCGTGCTCTCCAGGCTGGCGCGCATGTTCACAAAGGCTTCGGTGACTTCGGCAACCTCATCGCCTCCGCGCGTTTCCAGCGGATAGCTGTAGTCACCCTGCCCGAGAGCGCGCACGCCCTCCACGAGGCCGGCCAACGGCTTTGTATAGGTGTGCGAAATCCAAAAGACCAGCACACTGCCCGCCAGAATGCTGAATAGGCCCAAGCCGATCAGGACATTGTTCAATTCGCTGAGAAATTGAGTGGCCTTGTCGAAGGATTTCAGAACCGTGAGCGATACGCTTGGGCCGCCTTCCGGCGAAAGACTAACGGTTTTGGCCAGGTAACGCTCCGAACCCAGCTGAATTTCTTGCGCATCACCGGAGGCATCGGGCACTTGTTCGCGCAGGCGGCTCGCGAGTTCGGATTGACGCGAGGAGTTCAGCGTGCTTGCTACAGGCGCGCCATCAAAATTAAACGCCACTTCGCTGGAAGCCACGCTTGCAAATTCTCCGGCGGCGCGCTGATTGACCTCGTGGCCAACCGCGAGCAGCCCGATTGCCGTATCCTGTGTAGAGGAACCAAAATAAATCGGCTGGATCCACACCTGATAAAGATGGCCGCCTCCAAACCACCAGCCATTCGATTCCTTTCGATCGAGCGACTGGCGGAGCATTCCCTGCGCCACACTTGGATCGAGGCCCGCGGAGGTGGCTTTCACGGCGGCTACATTTCCACTACGATTTGCCAGCACCAGCAAATCGCTGCCACTCAGTTTCCATATGTCGGTAGAGGCGTCCTCGATTGTGGCCAGGTCCTCCGTGGACATCAGTGCGCGGACGTTGGGGAGGTTTGCGAGCAGGGCGGCGGATTGAGCCAGGGATTTTTCCTGTTGCTTCTGAAAACTCTGATAGTTGGCGACGGAGTTGCTAACATCCTCGCGAATATTTTCTCGTACTCGTTTTCGCACGCTGTAGCTGACAATGAGCAGCGTAGCGGCGGTCAATCCGGCGGTGATCGCCAGAAGCGACAAGAGAAATTTCGTTCGCAGACGAAAATTACTCATGCAAGACCTCGACTCTGGACATGGCTCGGGCGGGAAACTCTCTTCACGAAGGACTGGCATGGCGCCCACCCGTTCCCAATCTACCACTTCCGTTATCCGTCTATTCAGGCCGTAAATCCAACGGTTGTCGAATCAAGTATGGTTATACTTGCGGATACAGGCATGCACAGATCTCGCCCCGGCTCAACTCACATGCACAAGTTTGCAGCAAGGTTGGCGGCAGCTTTCGCGGCGTTGGGGAAATCGCGCCTGCTATCTTATGATTCGTGGGCATCGTGAAACGCCATCGCCAAGTCGCCGCCTTCATCCTTGCCGGTGGGATGAGTTCGCGCATGGGACAGGAAAAGGCATTTTTGGAACTTGGCGGCGAACCGCTAATTGTTCGCACAGCTCGCCTGGTTCGGCCACTGGTCGCCAGTCTTACGATCATTGGCTCATCCAAACGACTGGAAGGTCTGAAGCTGCGCGCAATTGCGGATCGAAAATTTGGGAAGCAAGTGGGAAAAGAGCCGCTGCAAACACCGCTTGTGGGAATTGCCACTGCGCTACACGTGACCAAATCGCCCTGGAACCTGATTCTGGCCTGCGACTTGCCGTACTTGACTGCAGATTGGCTGGATTGGCTGCTCACGCGCGCGGACAGGTCCGCTGCGCAAATTGTCATGCCGCGCACCGTGCGGGGCCTTGAGCCGCTCGCGGCAGCCTATCGCAGGGAATGCGCCGCGCCGATTGCTGCCGCACTGGCCCGCGGCGTTCGAAAAGTAACCGACGCCATGGCTGAATTTCGAATGGAATACCTGGACGAGAGCGAATGGAAGACGCACGATCCGGACGATCGCGTACTGAAGAACATGAACACTCCCGCCGATTTCGAAGAAGCCCAAAAATGGTGGATCGAGACACAGAACCAAGCGCAAATGAAGCAGAGAACGGCCCTCAAGTAAGGGCGCCACTATTTTCTCCGGTCGCTGGCTGCAAAACGGAAAAGTACAGTAGAATCAAATGCGCACTTCATGTCGGGGCGTAGCGCAGCCTGGTAGCGCGCCTGCCTTGGGCGCACCGAACCCGACTCCAACAGCTCTTTCTTCTACTCTTAACTAGCAACGTTTCCAACAAATCGGGGAATCTGCTTTTCGCTCAAAAGTAACCCGAATGGAATGAAAACGTTGGATTCGTGCACAGTTGGTGCACAGTTGAGGTCCGTCAGAAATCCTGTAGAGTGAACCCCTCGCTGAGACTAAAGATGTGCATCTGTACCTAAGTTCCGATCCCTGGCCACTTACGCCGTTGCTGCGGCTCCTTTAAGAGCTTTCGCTTCGCATCAACTTCGCGAAAAATATTGCTTGAGGCCAAACACTAAGCCACTGAACGGCATGTCGAGCGCGCCGTAGACAGCGTCGGCTTCTGGCGCGGCGTTATCGGCCATAACTTCAACGGCGACGGTGGAATAGCACACTGGAATTACACCGGCTTGCGTCATGCGCTGGATTCCCATATCGACCTGAGTCTGAGAGAAGCCACCTGCTGCATCGATGACCGCATAAGTTTGGAAGCCGTCGGCCAGAGCGGCGATGGCTGGGAACGCGAGACAGACATCAGTGGAAATGCCTGTGACGATGAGGTTCTTGCGGCCGGTCGCCTTAACCGCATCGACGATACGTTTCTCGTCCCATGCGTTGACGGTGGTGCGTTCGATGCCTTGTACGCTGCGCAAAACTTCGGCGAGCTCGGGGATGAGCGGGCCCCACATTTTCTCGGTGGTCGTGGTTACGACGACGGGAACTTTTAGCGCGAGCATGGCTCGAGTGAGACCAACGACGTTGTGCTTGAGTTGAAGGACGTCGATGTCACGAACGCCTGTGTACAAGCCGATCTGGTGATCTACCAGGAGTAGCAAGGCGTTATTGCGTGAGAGACGTTCAGGGCGCTGCGATGAACCAACGGTCATAGCTTTCCCCCTTCTGCCTTTTGTACGCACAAGACCGGCGACTTTCTTGGCGAATCTTGCTGGTTTTGTTATTTACTGCGCAAATTTCATGTTGAAATCGCTGGCGGGTAGCGCGATAGAATTCTCGGACACCATTGCGTAAGTCCAGAAAGGAACGTTTAATGCCGTCGCAATCTTCGGGAGCTCGATGTTACGATGCACGCTTTATACTCAAGCCGCCGCTTGCTGCAATATCTTCTCGACTTTTCTGTCCAGCTCGCGAGCAACGTCCAGCGCGACGCCATTTGCATAGGGAGCCAAGAAACTTGCCATTCTGTCATACGACAGATGCACGCCATCGTCCCGCTCATCAACGAGCACGGTCACCGGCGCGTAAGAACCCGCGTCCGGAACATGCTTGGCCATTTCCTTCATAATGAGGGGATTGCCAATCAGCAAACGAACGATCTTGGGGGCATCGCGACCCGTTTCTTTGCGCATAACCGCGCCTTGATCAAGCTGCATAAAGAGCATCAGTCCTGCTTCGCTCAACCCTTTCTCGACTGCGCTTTTCAGCTCGGCAAAAGAACGCGCTTCGTGCGTTGATCTCGCAAATTCAGCCATATCCGGATGGCCGATTGCTGCGTTTACACTGGCCACTAGTTCATCAAACGACTTGGAAGTGGTCAGGCTGAATCGCTCCATCTCGATTTTTCTTATCATTTCGAGTCTCCTTCCCGGCGTTTGCAGTCGCAAAAACGACGCCCTTGCCCAAGGCCAAGGCGCTCCAGTCGACCGAAACGGCTGGAGCGTCCGGCCGTCATCGCAATTGGCGATTGAGAAAGGCGTATGTTCGCTCGTGGGCGAGTGCTGCAGCCTCAGCGCTATAATGTGCCCCACCATGCCGCGAGAAGGCATGATTCTGACCCGGATAGCTGTAGACTGTCGCGTCTGGTTTCTTAGCAAGTGCCGCCTTGATCGCAGCTTGCGCAGCCTTGGAAATGAACTCGTCCTCCTCGGCCAGGTGCATCAGCAGCGGCGCCTGAAGCCCGTCCACTTCGCCCAGATATTTCTCGGTATCACCACCGTGATAAGCGACGGCAGCTTCGACGCCGTTGTAGCGCACGGCTGTCAGAAAGACCATCAATGCACCAAGGCAATAGCCGAGGATGGCAACCTTGCCGCTGGACTCCGGGAGACTGCGTACTGCGTTGACGGTGTCATTGACGTCCTTGGCGCCCGCGTCTCGGTCATAAGCTCCGTAAAGACGAAGGCCGTGTTGCCAGTCGGCATCGGAGGTGACATTACTGAGGTCGACGCCCGGCTCCTGCCGCCAGAACAGGTCTGGCGCGACAGCAACAAAGCCTTGTTCGGCCAGTTCGTCACAGGTCTTGCGAATGTCGGCGTTCACCCCGAACAGCTCCTGCAGAACTACAACGGCGGGAGCCGGCAAGGCCTTCGGTCGCGAGATATAGGCACCGAACGCGCCGTCCCGTCCTTTGATGGTGATGTGATTTTTCATCATTGTGCCCTGCTCAGACATTGCGTCCTCCTAAAAATTTGGGTGGGCTGCAAGTTCAGCCCACACCCGTGACCACGTTCATCTGGGCCTCCGCCGATGTCGTTAGAATCGGCGAAGACCCTGCTCTTACCGAGCCGGTTCCAGCATGGCGACCATCGTTGGCTAAAGAAGCCAATTAATCGCCGGCGCGAGCGCCTTGTGAAACAGAAGAAGCGGCAGCCTCCTCGATCAGCTTGGCTGCTTCCTTCGGGTGAGACATGTAGGCCACGTGGCTCGACTTCACTTCCACCGTCTTTGCCTTAGCTCGCTTCGCCATCATCCGTTCTTGGTCCGGATTGATCGACCGGTCCTCGGTGGCCACCATGTACCAGGTGGGCTTGTTTTTCCACGCGGGATTCGTGACCTTATGGGTGAACGCGTCGGTGGAGATCGGCACCTGCGATATAGCCATGAACCACGCCTTCTCCGGCGGAATGTCCGCTGCGAAGTCGGCCGCGAAATGCTCCTGTTCTATCCACCAGTTGTTGTTGCTGTCCGGCTTGAACGCTTTGGAGGCTTGCGGCAGGGCTTGTTCAATCGACGCACAGCTTTCACCTTCATCGAGAGCAAACGCGGCAATATAAACAAGCGCCGCAACCTTTGGATGATTGCCGGCCTCGGTGATGACGGACCCGCCATAACTGTGGCCCACCAGAACCACTGGTCCGTCCATAGCGTCGATGGCCGCTTTCGTGTACTTTTGGTCGTCGGCGTAGGAGGTCTCGGGGTGCTGGGGCACCGACACCTTGTACCCATCATTCTTGAGGATGTTAGCGACGGCTTCCCAACCGGAGCCGTCGGCGAAAGCTCCGTGCACCAGAACCACGTTCTTAATATTCTGTGTCATGATCGTTCTCCTCTCTAGTTTGGGCTTCAGCGAATCGTGCATTAAACCTCGAACACCCAAAGGACAATACCGGGAGCGAGCACGACAGTATTGAAAACACGGACCACTTTTGACGATTCCTGCTTCAAACGTGGAGTGAAGGCGTGCGAAAAGACCCTTTCCGGCTTGAGTCCAACACGAAGACTCTAGCCCAACCTCAAATCGGCGACGATTGCATCTAGAGGAAGACTCCATGCAACGCCGTCACCGGAACGGTGAACTTGAGGATGGGATCTATTCGTGCGTCTGAAGGGATTGGCGGTTGGATGTATCGACAAAAATACCGCGTCGCGAGTGTTCACGTCTCCATTTTCCCGGAGTCAAACCAACGACGTTTGCAAACGTCCGGGTAAGGGCGGCTTGATCAGAAAATCCAGTCTGCGCGGCAATTTCCACCAACGAGCTATTCGTTTCCGACAAGAGTATCTTCGCGATCTCAACGCGGTGCAGAATCAGGTAGCGATGTGCGGAAGTCCCAAATGATCTCCTGAATGACCGCGCAAAATGACTGACTGAAAGCCTACATTCCTCGGCAAGCGTTGCCAATTTTAACCCGCCATCCAGGTGCTCTTGCAACAATTCCACAACGCGGCGTCTTTGCCAAGGTGACAGACCGCCCTTGATTTGCGGCATAGCTTCACGAATCTGACCATATCGCTCCACGAGGTGTGAACAAATCATCAAGGTGAAAGAATCCATGAACAACGGAGAGAACATCTCCGGCCTATCCAGGCACGGCAGCATCAGTTGCGTTAGGTGATAGAGGACCGGGTCGGAACTTCCATAAACACAGTGGAGACGGTTAACTCTAGGCATTCTGGCATCGTCCGTGAGGGAATCCAAGGTTGCACGCGGAACATGGTAGTGGATCCAGTCGATGGGGCCAGGGTTTCGAATACTCGAATTTGACTCCAAGTCGCACATTGCGACTCCGCCCACTGGCCATACCCCTGTCTTTGTGTACTTGCCATCGGTCCAAAGTTCCCATTCCCCGGAATTCGCATGATTGAGATGGACCGAAACAACGTAGGCCTTTTCAGATGGAATGGACGCAGTTCGCTCCGGGATGCCGCTCCGTGCAATCAGCCGGGTAATCGCCATTTGCGGCCGGACGACGGAAACCGCGGAATCGATGGCAACAGTCGGCGGTTGGTTCATGGTGAAATACTTCGCCATCTGCGCGCCATAGGCGCTTGCCTGGGGTTCAGGCGACTGCGCGGAATCCCGACTTTGCTCGCCGGCGTGAGTTTTATTCACGGCAACCTCCAAGAAAAGACGACCGGTCACCTTGTTGAGGATCGAAGAATATCACCTTTTTCTGCGCAGTTTTCGAAGAGAGATCGAGACTTTCGGCAGGAATTGACAATTTCAGTCTTTTTCGACAAGCCGCGGACGGGTAATTGCTTGCCAGCGACATCTGGAGATTGAGCGCGACCTTCCACCTATTCGTAAGGCGTTAGGCAGGGTTCTTTGGTTCCATGGCTCTGGCTGCGATGTAGCGACGCCATTGTCCCGGGCTGATTCCCATTACTTGGTGAAAGGTGCGCGTGAACGCGGTCTGATCGCCGAAGCCAGACTGAATTGCTATATCCGCAATCGGTGTGGTCGTCTGCCGAAGTAATTCTTTGGCGCGCTCGATGCGACGCCCAATCAACCACCTGTGAGGCGCCATACCGAAGGTCGCTTTGAATGAACGGGCAAAATGACTCACCGAGAGCGAGCACTCACGCGCAACGTCCGTCAGCCGTATCCGCCCATCCAAATTTTCCCGAAGTAGTTCCGCCGCGCGGCGTTTTTGCCACGGAGCAAGGCCACCTTTGGAAACCTTGCCCATTTTTTGCAGTACACCGTACCGTTGAAGCAGATGCGCTCCCAAAATCAGGCTGAACTGATCGAGCGCGAGTAGCGATGGACCGTCGCGACGCCCAATAAAGGGGAGAATGCTTCTCGTGATCTGGGCTAAAACCAAATCGTCTTCAACAACCGATAATCTGTAGCTGCGTACATGGCCAAAGCCAAGATCCGCCGCGATGTCGTCAAGCTCGACACGCGGCACTGTATAGTGAACGTAATCGAACGCCTTACCGGCCCAGCAGCTTGGTTCGGAATCGAAATCGATGACATTACTCCGAAATGGCGGAATGATCGGTGTGGGTATAACTTTGTCTGCTACCCACACTTGGTAGCTATGTAGTGGCAAAGATTTGAGGGAGATCGACACGAGGAGAGCTGGCACACTTGATAGCTTCGTGATGCGGTCAGGCAGTCCAGCTGATGACTCAAGGCGCGTGACCGTAAAAGTGCCTGGAGTTCGAAACGGCGAGGGGACAGAGGAGTTCCGGTCCAATTTAATGTGAGTCGTAAACGGATCCTCGGACCAAGCTTCAGGCGAGTGCGCGGAATCCCGATTCTGTTTGCCCGAGTGAGTTTTATTCACGGCAACCTCTAAACATAAGACGACCGGTCGCCTTATTATCGAAGAATACCACCTTTTTCTGGCACATCTTTTTCGGAGAGCCTAAAAGAGATCGAGACTTTAGGCAGGAATTGACAAATTCAGTCCTTTTCGACAAGCCACAGACGGGTAATTGCCTGCCAAGATTCGGAAATGTCTCCGATTCAGGGGGAGATCTCACATCGAGAGCACGATCCGCGCGAAATGCTTCTGCGCTCCGCTGGAAAACTATTTCAGGACGTCGGCTATGTCCAAGCGAGCATTTATCGCATCGCTTCTGCGGTTAAGGCGCCTAAGGGCACTTTCTATAATTACTTCAGGAGCAAAGAAGACCTCGCATCGAGACTTGTAGATCGCCAATTCGAGGCCCTTCGTGAATCGCTTTTTCGATCAACTGGCCATAGCGCGAGCCACCAACTGAAAGAGCACTGCAAATACTTGGCCATAGAACCACCGATGATTGAAGTGGCCCCGCTCCAACTTCTGGCGACCCTCGCTGCGGAGGCACCAGCAATCCCCGTCGCGATTACGCAACATATAGCTCGTGGCACAGACATCTGGATCACTCATGTAAGCGACTTGATCTCGCTCGCTCAGATAGAAAACGGAACACCAGTTGCGCAAGACCCCAAAAAGCTGGCGTCGCTGCTGATCACTTGCTGGTACGGAGCGATCGTTCGTAGGAAATCGGACCCGTCTTTGAAACTTCTTGATGACTTTCTTCCGTTCTTCATCCGCAGCGGCGTCCTCTGAAAAACAACGTGTGCATAATCAACTGTCTCACTGTGGGGGTTCACTCCACTGCCGGTTCCTTACGCGACTTCAACCGCTCGGCCGTTTTGGGCGGTACGAATTGGCGCTGCTGGTACGACCACCTCGACAAATCCGGTGGCTATGTCATAAACGAGGCCGGAGATGAGCCATTCGTCCGGCAATGCTGGAATCGCCCTGAGTGCAGCAACGTCGACAGCCACCGCCTTGCGCGGATCGGGGACTGATTTGGCCGCTACTTCCTTTTCCGGTATCTGAAAATAGTGCGCCAGCATGGCTGGGTCTCCCACCAGACGCGTACTGCCGCAGTCCGTATGGTGAAGTACGATCAGGTGAAACTCCCCGCCGCCTCCCGGAATCGTTTCGGCAACCTCTCCGATTCGTCCGAGCAGACCCAACTCCTCCAACAGCCCCGGCGTAACTCGACCGCCGATGTTTCTCATGACGACGGCCTCACCCGGTTCGATTCCAAGTACATGTGCAGGATCCACACGCATGTCGGCGCAACCGATGATTACCGCCTTCAAAATCTGCAAAGACTGTGGAAGCGATGGCATGGGGGCAGCGAGCTCTTTGTTGCGTTTCAACATTAGGTCAAGGTTATTCATATCGATTCCTCCTGTATAAGCTTGGATGCAAGCATCGATTCGATCAGAGCGACCAAGGACAAGAAAACCACTCCAGCTCCTCACTGGCGTCTAACTCGACAGGTGTCGAAGACTGACCCAGATCAATCGACAATTGTGAAACTGCCGTCCCGGCTTCACCGAAGTCGGCGGACGAAGTGGAGATCGAGCCCAGATAAAGGAGCGCCGACCTCGTGCATAGCACCGCCTATTGCCAGTGATCCGAGATCAATCGCGACCAATCCAGTGCTGTTGATCAACTCGATCACTAGCTGTTTGGCTTCGGTGTCGTCGCCGGATGTAAAGATGACGGAACGGGGTTTGTTCAGCGAGAAGTCCTGTATCCAGGCCATCGGCATGTTGCTGATCGATTTTACAAGCCGTGCTCCAACCGCCATCTCGGCGACAATCTCGCTGGATGTGCGCCCTTTCAACGCGGCCCGCGATCTGGTCACGCCAGCCAGACTAATGTCTGGGGGTTCCAGATGTGCGTTCGTCGCATCGATCAGGATACGGCCTCGCCAATCAATGCCCTTGAGAGCGTCAGCCACACTGACCCAATGTGTCGCAAGAATGACGACGTCGCGCTCGGAAGCCTGTTGTTTCGTTCCGGCGATTGCGCCCGAACCGAGATCAGCGACAAAATCAGCCAGCGTCTCCGGACCTCTGGAATTGGATACAACTATGGTGTGACCAGCATTTATCAAATGGCGGCCGAAGGTACGCGTTACGTTGCCGGCACCTATAAACCCTACTTTCATGACCAATCTCCTTTCTTCGGTTGAACCTGTCGATGACGTTCATTGGCATTACGAATTATAAGATTCGTCCGCCGGTGATAAGGTGTAGTACTTTGTTCCTGTCACTCTGATAGGCCGAAGATATCAGCCATGGAACTCAGACACGTGCGGTATTTCGTTGCCGTTGCCGAAACCCTCGGTTTTCGGCAGGCAAGCAAACAACTCCATGTCTCCCAACCCTCATTGAGCGTCCAGATCAAACAACTTGAAGAAGAACTGGGTGTCGCCCTCTTCCGGCGATCCAAGAGGCGGGTTGAAATCACTCGGGCGGGCGAAGTCTTCTTGTCTGCGGCACGAGAAATCCTGCTGAGACTTCAGCAGGCATCGGCGGCAGCACTTCATGCAGAGAGCGGTGAGGTAGGAACAATCCGTCTCGGGTTCATTCCGACGGCGAGCTTCCATATTCTTCCCCGGGTTCTCGAGAAGATCAGAAGCACTCTTCCTCGTGTGAATGTGGAGCTTAAAGAAGGGCCTGAAGACCCCCAAATCACAGGACTACGCTCGGGAGCCTTTGATGTCTGCATTGGTCATTTGAGCCGTACCTACGACGAAATCGAGAACATGCTGTTGATTCGGGAGCGACTCGTTGTGGCTCTCCCGAAAGGGCACAGAGCTGCCCGCAAGAGGCATGTGAGCTTAAAAGACCTCGACGGTGAGCTCCTCATCATGCCCTCGAAAGATTTGTTGCCAGGTCTGCATCAAATGATCGCGACGGCCTTCCTGAAGAACCACATACCGCTGGGTAGATATCAAATGGCGGAACATTTTCAGACCGGGGTCAATCTTACAAAGGCCCGTGTGGGATTTATGTTCCTTCCATCTTCTGCAAAAGACTTTGTTCCGGATGGGGTCGTGTTACGAACTCCAGGTTTTTCTATCGGACCGCTGGACACGTTTGCTCTATGGTCGCGTGGCAATGTAGACCCGCTTGTTAACCGCGTCCTCAGCCTTCTCAGGGACGTCAGGAAGGAGTTGTGAGAACAGGCTCATCAAGGTGTGCATCATGAGACTGTCTCACTTTAGGGGTTCACTCCACGAACCTCGTCTCATACTGGGGCGCGGGCTCCTCAGGGAACGGGCACCTGCCGTATAAGCCCGGCAATCGGCTTTTCCCTGTGGTTCCAGATTTCAAGCTTCGCTCTCAATATCCGTGATGGAATATGCAGCGCTTGTGGTTGGCGTGGTGCAGCTTGGCGCAGTAAGGGGGCTTGCCGTGACGAGTCCGAAGAAAAGCTGCCGCCGCGGCTAGCATGCCTACCGTCGGTGCAATGAAATAGATCCAGATAGCGTGCCAGTAACCTCCGTAAGCGGCGGGGCCAAAGGTTCGCGCGGGATTCATGCTCATTCCGGAGAGCGGTGTTTCAAACGTGATGTTCACGGCGTAGAGCGAACCCACAAAATACGGCGTGTACCGTGCCAACGCTTCGTGGTTCGTCACAAGTAATACCGTGGTCATCAGGATAAAAGAGATGGCTAGCTCGGCTGCAAACGCGACGGCGGCACCATACACGCCCGGGGCGGTCACTGCATAACGAACCGTGTCATCCCCTGGAGCGCCTCTCAGCAAAAATGTTGCGAGCGCAACACCGCTCGTTGCGCCGGAGAACTGTCCGAACCCGTAAAAGAGGGCATCCCAAGGAGCGATTTTTCCCAGCCGGTAGAACGCGAACGTCATGGCGGGATTGATATGCCCGCCGGATTGCTTGCCCCAGGGACTCATGATGATCGCGATAACCGTAGCGCCGATGGCCAATCCCATCAGTGCGCGGCGGCGGAGGCCGCTAACGAGAAAATGCCTGACTGGAGAAGCGGGGTGTTGCAGCAGTGTGGCAAACGAGCAAGTACAAAACATATACAGACTCATTTCGCCCGCTTCCATCAGGTACTCGGGCCAGTGCAGACCCAAACTGGCCGTGACGCCTAAGGTGTCGCTTACGGATGCCGCCTCCGGCGTGCTCAGTGGGCCGGTGTTGTTCGCTGCCTCTTTCACCAAATTCACCCCTCCGTAACATGTTCATTAGGTCCGGTATAGAGTCTTCACACTTTCGTGAAACTTCAGCGCCACGGGAGGCGCGGCATACTTGTCGGTCACAACCTCGATGTATGCACCTCGGCCGCCCTCAGACGCCGTTTTAAGGGCCTGATCGAATTCTCCGCATGTGGTGACACGCGCCGTGAACCAGTCGTCACAACCAAGCGCCTTCGGTAAATCGGCATAGTGCCACTGAGCAAGATCGTTGTACTCGATGTTGGGATCCTTGCAGAGCAACCGTTCAATCAGGTAGCCCGAATTGTTGAGAACGAAGACGACGGGCTTCAGCCCGCGCCGGCCGAACTGACTGATCTCCTGAGCTGTCAGTTGATGGGAGCCTTCACCTGTAATCAGCACAACGCGACGGTCAGGCGCCGCGACTGCTGCTCCAAAGGCCGCCGGGGTCGCATATCCGATAGCACCCCACAACGTCTGGTTGTAAAACTTCGCGCCCTTCGGCAGGAGTGCAAACGCCATTCCAAACCCGGAAGTCCCAGTCTCAGTAATGACGATATCGTTCGGTTTAATAAAATCCGCCCAGCGAGGATAAAGCACGTCTGCGGTAATCGGATCGCTGCCGGCGCCCTTTACTGGTCCGAGCGAACCTGGTTGAACCGGTGGTTTCTGATTTCGTTTCTCAGCACGCCGCGCGAGCTCAGCGAGGACATCCTTCATCTCGACATTGGGATAAACCTTTGTGCCCACCTGAGTACGATGGTGACCGATATCGATGGTCTTTTCCCGGTCAAGATGCGCTGTGAAGGCGCCAGTGCTGAAGTCCGTCAGAATGGCTCCGATCAGAACGACGGCGTCGCATGATTCAACGTACTCACGAACCGCCTCGTCCATGAGCTTTCCCTCGTACATGCCAATGTAGGCTGGCTGTTGCTCCTCGAGTGTGGATTTGTCCATAAGCATAGTGGCGAAGGGAAGTCCGGAAGCATCCACGAACGCCTGGACGGCGTCCTGCAACCCCGCACGACTGGCCAGGACTCCGGGTAGAAGGCATCCGGTCTTGGCCGCGCTGAGAGCCTCAAGGATCGCGGAGACAGCCCTTTCCAGCGATTCGGGGTCGCTCTTCGGTGGATCGAGTGGGGTTGCACGGCTGACCACAGGCTGATTCGCGGCATCTGCTGGAAACGCCATATAGACAGGACTGCGGTGGTACAGCGCTTCCGCGATCAGTCGCTCCGTTTCGTAAGCCACGTTTTGGGGTGTCATGATGGCGCTGGCACAAACGACTTTTTCAGTCATCTTGTGGAAGAAGTCGAATTCACCGTTTCCCAGCGTGTGGTGGACAAGCGCGCGCGCGGCTTGGGCAGGCAGATTTGGCATTCCGACTAGGTGGAAAACCGGCACATGCTCGGCGTAGGCTCCGGCGATTCCATTGATAGCGCTCAATTCACCTACACCGTAAGTCGTGTTGAGAGCAGCGACGCCATGAATGCGAGCGTACCCGTCGGCCGCATACGATGCATTCAGCTCGTTGCAGCATCCGACCCAATCGATACCAGGAAAACCAACGATTGCATCCTCAATGGGAAAGGCGAAGTCCCCGGCAACGCCGAAAACCTTGCTTATTCCGATGTCCTTGAGCCTCGACAGAACGTGTTCGATTACGGTGGGCGACGTTGCTTTTTGTGTTGGGGCTGAGTCTTGCGAAGTTCCTTTGGTTGATACTGCTTCCTTTGTCGGGGCGGATACATTCGACATAATTGATCTCCCTTTCATGTTCAAACGTACGGCCGCTCTGCGACTCATCTGAATTCCCTTCATGCGGGTTTTCCTTTCCGAGCGGCAGGTTCATTTTTGGCTTGCATTGATTTCACGAGGTCGGCCGCCGATGCTCCTTCGAGCGACAATCCATAGCCAAGTTCTCGCACGATGCGCTCCTTCAAAGGCTGGATGAAATGCACGCGCGTGTTGCGGCGCGTCACTTCCGGAGCCTTCAGGTACAGCTCGGCCAATTCCCGCGCCCGGCTGATTGCCTTGCCGTTCGGCACTACTTCGGCAACCACTCCCCATTCGTAAGCGGTCTGCGCCGTCAGCGGACGTGGATTCAGCAGGAACGCTTCGGCCCTTCCTGCCCCGGCCCGGTAACTCCATGCCGTAAAAATCCCATCTCCGGGGACGATGCCTCCGACAAAATGCGGCACGTCATTAAACGTGGCCCCTTCCCCCGCCACGATTACATCGGCAACCAGTGCGTATTCCGAATGCACATGTGCACGGCCTTCAATCGCGGCGATTATCGGCACGCGGATGTTTGCCAAATTTTCCAGGATCTGAACCCCTTCGTCGTGAGCCTGACTCCAGACTGCGGGATCGGCAACATTGCCAAAGGAAGAAAAATCTATGCCTGGGATGAATTCCCCGCCTGTGCCCGTCAAGATCACGATCTTGTTTTCACGGTCCTGCGAGATACGATAAAAGCACTCGACAAAGTCCGTGTGGTCCGGCGCAGTAAAAGTCAGAGGACCACCATTACTGTGGAACTCGCCTACCAACACGCCCTGGGTATCTCGGGTTAGTTTTATGCTGCGGTAAGCGGTGAAATAAGCAGGTTGCTTCTCTCGCATGACGGCCTCCAGAGTTAATTCATTGCAAACTTTTGGGCTCCGCTTGGATTAAATCAATCGGTCGAATTGTAGGCAACCTGCACGCTCTTCGTTGGATTCATTCGCCGCCCCTCGCCTCCATCTGTTGCTTTGGAGTTCGTACTGATCGCTTGCCTGCCACCAATTGCCTAAGCCTAGCGATGGTAGCCTCTAAGCCGGATCGGCTCATCAGTTTGAAAGCTCAGCAGGGCTCCCGTGGGTACGTTGATTCTTCTGCCTCGCGTCAGGACTCGGCCGACTTCTCCGTTGCCACCGACCCATTTGGGTGTGTGGCTGTTAGCTCCGAGTCCCCCGTCCCGTTGGGGTTCTGCCGTTTCGACCGGGTAAGTCACGCCGTTGACGGTAACCGCCCGCACCCCAAGCACCAGTTCCGACATTCCTCCACCTCCGGGACCAAGAAACCTAAAAGAGAACACGCTCAAATCAACCGATGACTCTTTGGGAATAAGTACTTTTTCATTTTGGTCTATCACATCTTCGCTAAGACTCCCTTCGTAGATCGTGTCTCGAAATGCCCTATCGGTGCTCACTGGATCGTTGGTGCGGATCACGAGCGAGGTTCCCGTCGGAACAACTCCTGGTTCAGTAGTGACGATGCGCACCGGGCCAGCTGGAGGTTTATCAACGCGATCTGCCCCGACAGTTCGAATACCACCGGCCAGAGCCACAACCAAAAGTAGTAAGAGACAGCAGGTTTGAAATTTCACGGGATTCTCCCTATTCGGAATGCTTGTTCTGATTGCTGGTTCTGGACACCGTTTTGAGTTCGGTTGCCCATGGGCTTGCCTCCACACCATTTGGCACAGCAATCGCTCTGCCACCATCCGCGGCGCAGCAAACGCTTGATTTCTGAAGGAACGACTGCCTTCAAATCGACACATCGACATCTTCCGTCGTAGGAGAGACATTCGTGACACTGGGGCGGCCAGTCTGAGAGCGGGATAAAAGAAAATACGAGGCTAACCGTTGGCGGCGAAGAGCCTGCTCAAGGAAGCCGACTTGAGCGCCAGCGGTGGGAAGGCGCAACTGACGTAAGTCGTGCACAACGTGGCTCACCACGCGAACGCTCTGCGCACCGCAGTGAAGGAAGCTTCATTACCCTCAGATCGGACGTCTTGTCTCCCCTCGATCACTCCGTCGTGTCGAACCGAACGTAAGTCATACCGTTGATATCAAGGAATATGCCGTGGCGAGTGCTGACAACTCGAAGGAGCGCGTGCTCACAAACGCAGCACCGCGCAACTATGCCAGGTCCCCCCATGTACAGGTGTGCTTCGGCGAAGCGCCGGGTTGCTCCGCAGCTACCACACTGTCCCTCAGCAGCAGTAATATCCACGGCGAACACTTTGCTCAGTTCGCCTCCTGCGGCGTTTCCATCTAGATAAGGAATTTGTGAACTCATTTCCGTTCTCCTGTAGGCCCAAAGCGCTCTGTTCGGATCCTGTCGCGGTTATGACCCAACGCACTAAGAAAGTTCGCTACAGTTTCGACAAACGCTGTAGGACCGCAGACGTAGCAAGATGGGGCCAGATTAGCCGGCCAGGTTACTTCCGCAACAAGCGCAGCATCTACGCGGCTGGGTGGTCGCGGCCAATCCTTTGGAGCAGCCCGTGTAAATGCATAGGTCACCATCACGGACCGGTCCCCTTCCGGCAGCGCGCGCAATTCATCGCGGTAGAAAATCCCGTCGGGTTCGCGCACGGAATATAACAGGCGGAAAGGTGCGGTTTTGCCGGCCGACGTTCTTGAGCGGATCATGGCCATCAGCGGAACGATGCCGGCCCCTCCAGCTATTAGCTGGACTGCTTCTGCCTGTTGACTCCGCCACACGAACCAGCCGCCGATCGGACCGCGCAACTCCAGACGATCGCCGACCGCGACTTGTTGTGTCAGGTATGGTGAGACTTCGCCATTAGGTAGTCGTTCGACCGTTATCTCAACGCGATGTTCGGAGTCCTGCGCTGACGCGATCGAATATGACCGAACCGCAGAATATCCATCGGACGCGGTCAAACGCAGGTCAACATGCTGGCCAGCGAGATGACCCGGCCAATCTGGAACTTCGAGCCTAATAGTGCGTGCCGTTGCCGTTTCGTCATGAAGAGCAAGGACCGTTCCGACACGCCACATCACTCGTCTCCCGAATAACGCTGCTCTCTCCAGGGGTCCCCATAAATGTGGTAGCCGAGGCTTTCCCAAAAGCCAGGCTCATCCTCGTCCATCAGTGTGATACCTCGCACCCATTTGGCGCTCTTCCACAAATAAAGATGGGGGACAAGAAGTCGTGCAGGGCCTCCGTGTTCGGGTGCGAGATCTTCGTCGTCAAATCGGAACGCAATCCACGCTTGCTTGTCCATGAGATCTTCAAGAGGCAGATTTGTGGTGTAGTCACCATACGAATGCACGAGAGCATAGGAAGCATCAGTTTTTACTTCAGCAAACATCGTATCGAGGGAAACACCTTCCCAATATGTCTCGAGTTTCGACCATCGAGTAACGCAGTGCAGATCAGCGGTGAAGGTCTCGGTGGGCAACTCGCGAAACGATTTCCAATCCCATCGCCGCAGAACATCGGTGCCTTCTTTGATCGTAAATTCCCACTCGTCTAGCGGCACGTGTGGAGTCGGTCCTGCAGACAAAACGGGGAAGTCAGTAGTGAGGTACTGCCCTGGCGGTAGTTTTGCATCTGCTGGGTTGCGTCGACCTGAAAAGCCTCGTGAGACGATATCCATCGCACTTCTCCCTATCGAGCGAAGAGACCCGCTGCGCGGAGCGCTCGCGGTCAATGATCGCGTACCGCTTCAGACAAAAACCACGTGCGTCGTTCAGTCTCGTCGATCCAGCCTTCGATTAAGCTGGCCGTGGCGACATCGTTGTGTTCTTCGCAGATCTTGTGTGACATGCGCAAGAAACGTGTGAGCTCCCGATTGTCCGTACAAAGTCCAGCCAGCATGTCTTCGGGAAGGACGGATTCTCGGTTGTCGTCCTTCAATCGTTGATGTTTTGAGATCTCGCTGATGGAATGCAGGGTGTTTCCCCCAAGCTTGCGGGCTCGCTCGGCGATATCATCGGTCATAGCGAAAATTTGCTCGGCCTGTTCGTCAAGAAGCAGATGATAATCGCGGAAATGGCGACCGCTCATATGCCAATGGAAGTTCTTCGTTTTCAGATAAAGCGCAAACACATCGGCAAGCAGACGGCGGAGATCGCCGGAGATTTCCTCGACACCGTTACGAACAACATCGGCCGTAGGCTCGAAGTCGCCGATTCCGGCCTCGCCGGGACTAATTGCCATCTTGCTCATTGTTCCCTTCTCCTCCGCCTAAAATTGAGCCGAAGGCCCGTTATCGCCTGTCGCTTACCTTCCGTGTCGGAAGACAGCCTCGATCGGACGGCTAGGCAGCCGACTCTGCTAATCCGCCGTTCTCGATAATAAAGGTTGCGATTTGTTCGACGCCCTCGCCACTCCTCATATTCGTGAAAACAAAGGGTCGGTCTACTCGCATTCTCAGCGTGTCCGATTCCATTACGGCGAGGTTTGCACCAACGAGGGGGGCTAAATCAATTTTGTTGATAATCAGAAGAT
>Ga0206831_1133_pt1 | contig 22337 bp, 21 predicted proteins | sample Alteio_BWOrgCont_73_FD_152876 | JGI IMG/M metagenome (GOLD analysis project Ga0206831, IMG submission 152876) | Enriched cells from forest soil in Barre Woods Harvard Forest LTER site, Petersham, Massachusetts, United States -... | ecosystem: Environmental > Terrestrial > Soil > Temperate forest >...
CGCCCTGGGACCCTCGACGATTTCGCCGGCCAGCAGCATATTTTGGGCCCCGGGAAGCCGCTGCGGGTGCAAATTGAGCGCGATCAACTGGGGTCGATTATTCTGTGGGGTCCGCCGGGTGTCGGCAAAACCACGCTCGCACGAATCATCGCGCGGATGACACATTCCGATTTTATCCCGTTCAGCGCCGTTCTCAGCGGAATTAAGGAAATCAAAGCGGTGATGGCGGACGCGGAGCGCAACCGCCGTGTGGGGCGCCGCACCTTGATATTTATCGACGAGATTCACCGCTTCAATAAAGCGCAGCAGGACGCGTTTTTGCCGTATGTGGAGCGCGGCGACATCAGCCTGATCGGCGCAACCACCGAGAATCCGTCGTTTGAAGTGATCTCGGCGCTGTTGTCGCGCACTAAGGTGTACATGTTGAAGCCGCTCGCAGAAGACGAGATTCTCAACTTGTTGCGGCGCGCACTGCCGGTGCTGAAAATCGGCGCTTCCGAGGATCTGCTGCGCCAAATCGCGACCTACGCGAATGGCGACGGCCGCAGCGCGTACAACATTCTGGAGCTTGCCGCGTCGGCGTCTCAGAGTGGCGGCGAGCTCACACGCCAAGCCATCGAGGACACATTGCAGCGCAAGACGTTGCTTTACGATAAGGCCGGCGAAGAGCATTTCAATCTTATTTCGGCGCTGCATAAGTCCGTGCGATCGAGCGATGTGGACGCTGCGTTGTATTGGTTGGGCCGCATGTTGGAATCGGGCGAGGACCGCATGTATATCGCTCGGCGCCTAGTGCGGATGGCCATTGAAGATATTGGGTTGGCGGACCCGCGGGCGCTCGAGCAATCCATCGCCGCTCAGCAGGCCGTTCACTTTCTCGGAATTCCGGAAGGCGATCTGGCGCTGGCCCAAGTGGCGATCTATCTTTCGGTGGCTCCCAAGTCCGACGCGTCATATCAGGCTCTCAACCGGGTGATGGAAGCTGTGGAGCAGCACGTCGCGGAGCCGGTGCCCCTTCATTTAAGGAATGCCCCGACCCGAGCAATGAAGCAGTGGGGTTATGGGCAGGGGTACCAGCATGCCCATAAGCTGGAAGATGCTCTGCCGGACATGGAGTGCCTTCCCGAATCCCTTGCAGGTACAAGATTCTACGAGCCTACGAATCGCGGTCTGGAGCAACGGATCGCGGAACGGCTAGAGGAAATTCGCTCGCGGAAGAAGCCGAAGAGCGATTCCCCCGCCCCTTAACACCGCCGATCGTACTATCACTTTCGAGCTCGGTACCACTCCAAATTGGGAAGACTCTGCTATTTGCCCCCTCGGCTATATGCCGCAATCTATGGGTGCACGAATCGAAAGGAACCTAGGATGCTGGCGGGGGTAAAAATGAGTTTAGAAAAAGAGAAAGACGATCGCCGCAGCGCGGACCGCTTTCCCATTGAGCGGGAACTCCGCTTCAAGGTGCTGAGCCGCAAAAGCAGCATGGAAGGCGAGAGCGGTGTTGGAGTGACGGTTAACATGAGCAGCAACGGAGTTCTGTTCACCACGGACCGTTATCTGCTCCCGGGACGGCGCCTGGAGGTATCCATCAGCTGGCCGGCGCAGTTGAACAGCAAGATTGCTTTGAAACTGGTGGCGCGCGGTCGCGTGGTTCGCTCCGAAGAGGGCCGGGCCGCCATAGAGATTCATCAGTACGAGTTCCGGACCCAAGCAAATCAAGGCACGACGGTGATCCAATCATAGCTTCTTAATCTACCGGTCATCGAGCTGTACAGGAAGGTACTTGGGTCCGGGCTTTGCCTGTCAGGCCTGCGCCTCCAGGCTGGCGGCAAGTGCCTTAAAGCGGAAAAAACTACAAGACGGCTTTGGCGTGTTGTTCCACTTCGTTTACTTCGGGCTTGTGTCCTTTCACGTAGGCTTTGGCGGCCTCGAACAGATACTCTAACTTGTTCATCCCGCGGTTATCCCAATATTCAGCATCCAATAGCTGGACAGCGATCAAGGCGATTTCGGGATCTTCCGGCCCACCGGGAAACCAAACCTTGTAAGGCGCTTTCCAAAGCTCCTGCACGCGGGCCTTGTCGCGCTCAACGCGGGCGTGCCCCCGCACGGATGCGTATGCGGAATTGTCGTTTTGGAAGGTTAGCAGGACGGCAGCTTCCCCTTGCAAGTCCTCGATTAACGCGCCATCCTGACTGGCAAAGAACCAAATCGTGGAAGCATTTTCTTCGATTCTTGCCACATGCACGGGACGCGCACCAGGACGCCCCTCGGAGCCGAGCGTGACAAACATCGCAGTCGAGAAGCCATTCAGAATCTCGTAGAGTTTAGTTCTTTCGTCGATTGGTTGACTCATGCCGGGCTGCGGAGCACGTTCCTGACCAAAGAGGGTTGCAATTTGGACGATCGCCGACCCAGCTGTGCCGATCCAGGAAATGGCCGCCGGCTACCGCGCAGGATCGGATATCGCGCGAAATTCCCATTTTTTCTGTCGCGCCAGGCGAGCTCGGCTTCCTTCCAGCGGCCGCAAGCGATACCAATCCAGTGAGACAACCACGTCGTTTACATGCAGCTCGGGATGGGCGTTTAACCATAGATTCACCAACGCCGCAACTTTAGGCCGGGTGGCGATGCCTGCCGCGGTCCCCTGGTGCGCTAGCCAATTCCAGCGTTGATAAACAGTCCGCAGCTTGAGATCGGAGCTCAGATTCCAGTCCTGTCCTGCGTTCCCGGCATCCAGCACCTGAATGGATAACTGAGTCACCGTGTCTGAGGTAGGCTCGTCAAATGTCGGGAAGCAACTCAGCGGCCACATGTCGACTACGTGGAACAGACCGAGGATCGCCATGAGGCTCAGCCCAGCTAGAGGCACGGCGAGCGCGATAGCGGGCGTTTCAGCCGACAGTAATTTTTCTGAATTGGCCGGGGTCCTATCGAGGATCGCGCAAGTGCGCGAGGCAGCGACTCGTTGATAGATTGCCGTGCCTAACTGCTGAACGCCCGGCAGTCCCATGAACGGCCGGAACAACCAAAGCAGCGGTACCCGCGCGGCGATCAGCTTATATCCCTCGTACCCGACCCCAGCGCGGCCGTTGGCGGCGACCACCGAAAAATAGAGATCGGTGTTGGGCGCAAAGGTCAAGCTGTTGGTCCAGTCGAATATTGCCAGTGTGCCCGCGGTGCGGCGGCATAGTTTGCAGTGAGCATCGTAGAGGACCGTAGCATCTCCCAGAGAGAGCTTCCAGCTGATCCACGAAAAGATCGCAGTCCAATCGAAAAAAATGAAGTAGCAAGACTGTAGCGAGATAAATTGGATTCTCAGAAACAAATACGTGGCAGTGTGGAAGGCGAGCCCCAGCAATCCCGCGAAAGGCCGTAACCGGGGAAAAAGGATGGCGAAGATAAACCCTAGCTCGAAAAGGACGACCAGCGCGGCGCTGACAGACATCAGTAGCGGATGCCGGAAGAGCCAAAGTTGCAATGGAGTCCATGGAAGAAATTCTCCGGCACGTGCGATGGTATCGTGTAGAGTCTTTCCGGAAAGCCAGTAAAGCCAAGCGCGGCTGAACTTCCAGAGGCCCGGAAAGTAATAGGCCAAGCCAACAAAAACCCACATGGACCGCAGCGCGTAACCAAAGGCGAGGCTAGGCTGGCTCCTGAGCAACCGGCCGCCGTCAGCCTCTCGCCAAGCGGCCAAAACGGCATCGAGCGATAAGGTGTCAGTCGAAGGAAACAATGCGCATACCACGGAGAAAAAGATCAGGTGGTGGAAAATGTGATCCACTTTGCCATAAAGGAAGAGGAAGGAGATCAAATAGACTGCGCCAATAGCCGTAACAGCGGAAGCCACTCGGCCAAACAGGCCAATCAGCATCAGGAACGCGCTGACCAGGAAGATCGCATAGATTGCCTTCATGCCGGCCGGGGGAGCGATCAGGCGCAAGGCCACGCCGCCCCAAATTCTAAAAGGGACCCGGAGCGCTGGGTCGAGCGACGTGGTGAGCAGAATATCGTGGAGGCGTACTTGCCACAGTAGCGTAGCCGCCACAGCGACGCGCGCGACGGCCAGATTCAGTGCCGTCGATTTCTCGTGCAGGAAGCGGGTAAGCGCTTTGAATCGCCACTCGAGGATTGCCAGTGTGCCTAGCGATCCTAAGAGAACGAAAAGCACCCGCAACAGAACAAAGCCGGAAAATAGCAGGTGCAGCCTTTCGAAAATCAAATACACGGTAGTTTGCCGCTAGCGATTATACCCACCCAGAATGCAAGTGAATTCCGAACTCCATTCGCGAGCTATGGTTTCCCAGGCAAAACGCCGTCGGGCGGCGGCCGCCATCTGGGCGCGCAGCGGTTCCAGCTTCGCCGGGTCCAGCAGATTGGATATCAGCAGCTCTTCCCATTCCTGATATACGCTGGACGGAAGGCGGCCGGGGTAATCGTTGGCGCTGGTTGAAGTCTTGGCTCCGAATTCCACGGTTTCACCCACCGCTCCCGAGGGGATCACTACCGGTAGCGCCCCCGCCGCTTGAGCCTTCATGGCGGTAATGCAACTGGTCTCGGGAAACGTCGTGGGATAGGCCCAAATCCCAGCGGACAGAAACTCACGCGCCACTTCGAGATGCCCAATTCGTCCCAGATGCTGAGCGTTTGCCCGGCGCATGGCTGCGAGCACCGACCGCTTGTACTTCCAAAATCCCAGCGGATTTTGATCCCGATAGCTCTTCCAGGACGGCCGGATCAGCTGAAAGGCGCGCGCCTGCGCGGCCTCAAATCCGTAGAAGATTGTCAGGTTGGCCTTGGGGACCTTGGCCTTCACTCGCGGCCAGGCGTCCAGCAACTGCATCAGGCCGCGGTCATAACTGGATCCATAGACTACTCTGTACGGATCGCGCTCGATGGGTTGATCGAAATGCCCGGGGTGAATTCCGTTGGTGGTATAGAAGAACTTCTCTTCCGGAAGTGCTGAGTAGTGCTGCCGATGAAAGCGGCTCTGAATAATGATCTTCCGGTAGCAGTGCGCCGCTGCAGCAACGGCGCCGGGTTCCACCATATCCTTTAACCAGAGAATGGCGGGAGTGTTGGGCGGTAAGGAATTCGCCAGCCAAGGCCAGCGCCAGACAATCACCAGGTCGGCGGTTGACTGGCGGCGAAATGCCCGGTAGTCCTCGTAGACCACACCGTTATATTCCCCAGCCGCAGCGCCGCACGAGTTGTAGACCCGGACGGTATGGCCCAGTTGCTGCAAGGTTGCTGCAATCGCCATCAGCGACTCCTGACTACCGCCGATACCCTGATTCACCGATAGCGGCGACCAGGGCTCCTGAGAGCGGCCGCAATAGAAAGCGATGCGATAGCCAGTCACGAAAGCCTAGGTCCAAGCAGCCGTTGTCCCAATCGGAACGCCCGCACATAAAAGGCGCGCGGCAGCAGCAGCTGACAGATGATGGCTAGACCGATGATCCAGGTCCTGGAATCGGCCAGCAGCCACAAGGGAGCCCAGCAGAAGGCGGTCGCCATTAGCCGCGCGGCCGTCCCGATTTCTCCGGCCTCTCGCGCCAAGCGAGCATAGTAACGATAGCGGCCCGCACGGCTACGGTACAGCTCGCGTTGCACCTCCAACGGGGCCACTCTCCGCAAGCTTTCAAGAAGCTGCAAGTATCCGGCCTCCATGCGCCGCCAGTCGCCGGAGATTTGGCCCGACCGCCGCCGGTAGAAAGTGAGCAGTTCCGGAATAGCCACCACGTTGCCCGCACGAAGGCTGGCCACGCGCATCCAGACATCGATATCCACGCAGGCCGCTAGCTTAGGGTCAAACCAACCAGCCTGGTCAAGGGCCTCACGCCGCACCAGGAGGCAGGAGCCGTTGCCGATCTCGTTGGAGCGCAGCAGCTGCGAGAGGCTGACAGCACCCGCGCGGGAGGAGCACTTGAATCCCAGTGAACGGCCTTCTTCGTCGACAACCAGAGAGTGGACGAAGGTCATGTCCACTTCCGGGTGGCTTTCCAGAAAGGCGGACTGGCGTTCCAGGTTCCGGGGCGCCCAGCGATCATCGGCATCAAGGAAGGCGACAAGTTCGCCGGAGGCCAACCGCAAACCGGCGTTGCGGGCGGCAGCCGAGCCGCCATGGCACTCGCGAATCACCTGCAGGCGAGGGTCATCGAGATCGGCCAAAGTTTCCGCGGAGCCATCGGTAGATCCGTCATCCACAACAATCACCTGAATGTCGCGGAAGGTCTGTGCCAGCGCTGAGTCAACTGCGCCTCGGACGAAGCCGGCCACGTTGTAGACGGGAATAATGACACTAATCACTTGGGTGAGTAGACCATTCTCGCACGCGTCTTCAATCGCCAGGTACTGTGGAGACAAGCTACTCTCAGGGAGTCGGCCCGTGGTGTACGCTGGAAGCACGGCAGCGGCTGTTAGAGGGATGCAATGAACGCGGTAGAACTTTGCGCGATCTGCGGGGGATCCGGCTGGAAGATCATCGAGCGCGGTGGAATTTCGGGGGCGGAGAAGTGCGAATGCGTTGACGCAGGCCGCGCCCAGCGAAACGAAGACCGAGCCAACATCCCGCCGCTGTACAAGGCGGCTTCGGTGGACAATTTCATTCTTCCCGATAGTAATCCTATCGCACGCAGTCAGCTGACCAGCGCTCTACTGACGGTGAGGACTTACGTGCGTGAATATCCCGCCCTTCCTAAACCGGGTTTGCTGTTTATAGGGTTTCCGGGCGCCGGGAAGACGCACCTGGCTGTTGCTGTACTTCGCGCGTTAATTGGTCGCGGTTTCGAAGGAGTCTTCTTTGATTTCCAATCGCTGCTCATGCAAATTCGCAAGGGGTACGATCAAGCGTCCGGTACGAGCGAACGCGAAGCCTACCAATCGGCTCTCGACGCCGAGATCCTGCTGCTCGACGACGTGGGCGCGCATCGCATCACCGACTGGGTGGAGGATACTGTTACGTCGATCGTGACACACCGTTGCAATAACCGAAAGGCCACCATTGTAACCACCAATTTGCGGGACGATATGGCTGGACACCAAAAGGCGCCAGAGCGGCGGACCCAGAACGAACGAGGTCTCGCGCCAAATCTCGAGGCTAAGATCCGGGAGGACATGTTTAGTAAGTACTTTCTCGAGGAGCGCATCGGGATGCGCGCGCGGTCACGGTTGTTTGAGATGTGCAAGCTCATCACGATGCCAGACGGAGATTACAGACTGAAGAAGTGATCAACCCCGGCCGGTAATACAAGTCTCCCCGTGTATTACAATGAAGCGTGAAGACCGTTCAGGCTAGGCTGGATGCCGATACCGAGAAAACACTAGCGCAGCTGGTGGATCAGATGGGCCTGAGCCCGTCCATGGTGGTCCGCGAGGGAATCCGGCTGTTGGCGGCGTCCCAGCCCAAGAGCCGTAAAATCGCAGGGCTAGGCAAATTTTCTTCCGGGGTTCCCGATCTCGGGTCCAACAAGAAACACCTGCGGGGCTTTGGGCGTTGAGATCTATCTTGCTGGACACCGGAGTAATTGTGGCGCTCCTGGACCGCAGTGAGCGCATGCATATCGCTTGCGCCGAGGCAATTGAGGAAGCGGCCGCGCCGCTGATTACCTGTGAAGCGGTAATTACCGAGAGTTGCTATCTGTTGCGCGGACAAGCCGGAGCCGCCGAAGCGATCCTGGAAAACGTCAGGACTGGTGTTTTTCAAATTCCACTGCAACTAACGCAAATCGCCGCTTCCTTGCAGCGGCTGTTTCGAAAATATCGGGATCGCGAGATGGATTTAGCTGATGCGTGTCTGGTTCATCTCGCAGGGGAACTGCAAACCGGCGACATTCTCACACTCGACAGCGATTTTGAGGTTTACCGCTGGGGCGCCGGCAGGCCGTTCCATCTTCTACTGAAAAACGAAGAAAGGTAGGATGGAATGAATGACCACTGCAAATCCACTGACCTATCTCTCTGAGCAGCTCGAAGCCTGGCGCAAGGCCGGCTCGTTTCAGCATCTGCGGGTGCTCGAATCACCCTGCGAGCCGATGTCGCGCTTCGATGGACGCGAGGTGATCAATCTCGCGAGCAACAACTACCTGGGCCTGGCCGATCATCCGAAACTCATCGAAGCTGAGGTAGAGGCGGCCAAGCAATACGGCGCGGGATCGGGCGCCGTGCGCACCATATCGGGCACCATGAGCATCCACATGGAGCTGGAGCGGCGGATCGCGGAGTTCAAGCACACCGAAGCGTGCGTGGTGTTTCAGTCGGGTTTCGCGGCCAACGCCGGAACGGTTTCGGCGATCCTGGGGCCGGAAGATCACATCATCTCCGATGCGCTGAATCACGCCAGCATCATTGACGGCTGCCGGCTGTCCAGGGCCAAGATTCACGTGTACCCGCACAAGGACACGGCCAGGGCCGCGCGAATCTTCGAGGAGCTGGATGGTACGAGCGGCCACAAATTATTGATCACGGATGGCGTGTTCTCGATGGACGGCGACATCGGCCCGCTGCCCGCTTTGGTGGAAATTGCCGACCGCCACGGCGCGATCATGATGATCGACGATGCGCATTCCTCGGGTGTACTCGGCCGCAACGGGCGCGGGACCGTTGATCATTTCGGGTTGCACGGACGGGTGGACGTGCAAGTGGGCACATTGTCGAAAGCGATCGGCGTGCTGGGCGGATATGTTTGCGGGAGCAAGGATCTGATCGAGTTCCTGTATCATCGGGCGCGGCCGTTCCTGTTTTCCACCTCACATCCGCCGGCGGTGGCGGCCGCGTGTCTCGCCGCCTTCGACATCCTGGAGCACGAGCCGGAACGCATCGAGAAGCTGTGGGAGAACACGCGCTACTTTAAGTCCCTGCTCAAAAGCTCGGGATTCGATACCGGCGAAAGCGAGACGCCCATCACGCCGATCATTGTGGGCGAGGCGAAGACAGCGCATGAATACTCAGCGGCACTGTTTGATAACGGACTATTGGCGACCGGGATCGGCTTTCCCACCGTCCCCGAGGGCAAGGCTCGCATTCGCACGATTGTAACGGCGACGCACACGCGCGAGATGCTGGATCGGGCGGGGGAGATCCTGACCCGGGTGGCGAAGAAGATGGGAATCCTGGGGTGAGTACACCGGTAAAGACGCCGGTTCAGCTGGCCGAGATTCTCCAACGGCGCACCAGGTTCCGAAGTCAGCGGGCGTCGCAGTTCACCGAGTCCGTCATCCGGGAGATGACGCGGCTGGCGATCAAACACAACGCGGTCAATCTCGCGCAGGGCTTTCCGGACTTTGGCGCACCGGAGGAAATCAAGCGTGCCGCTCAGGAGGCGATCGCGGCCGATTTCAATCAATACGCCATCACCTGGGGCGCCAAGCCGTTCCGCGATGCGATCGCGGCCAAGTACCGGAAGTGGTACGGCCTGGATTATGATCCCGAGCGGGAAATCACGGTCTGCTGCGGCGCTACCGAGGGCATGATTGCGGCGTTACTCGCAGTGACTAATCCGGACGACGAAGTGATCATCTTCGAGCCTTACTACGAAAATTACGGTCCGGATGCAATCCTGTCAGGCGCGCAACCGAAATTTGTTCAGCTTCGGCCTCCCGACTGGACCTTTGACCCGGATGAGCTACGACGCGCCTTTTCGCCGAAGACCAAGGCGATCATACTAAACTCGCCGAATAATCCGACCGGGAAGGTCTTCACCCGCGCTGAACTTGAACTAATTGCCGAGCTATGCCGGGAATTCGACGCGCTTGCAATTACTGACGAAATCTATGAACACATTCTGTACGATTCGGCATCTCATCAGCCGATAGTGACATTACCCGGAATGCGGGAACGTACTGTGCTCGTGAATAGCATGAGCAAGACTTACTCCGTTACTGGATGGCGAGTGGGTTTTGTTCTGGCGGCGGAGGATCTGACCGACTCCATCCGAAAAGTGCATGACTTTTTGACGGTGGGCGCGGCGGCTCCTCTGCAGCAGGCAGGCGTGGTGGCTTTGAATCTGCCGGATACATACTACGAAAAACTAAGGTTGGAATATCAGAAGCGACGAGATTTACTGTTGGAGCTTTTGGAACAAGCTGGCTTCCGATGTTATCGTCCCAGCGGAGCCTATTACATCATGAGTGACATAAGCGGTTTCGGCTATGCCAATGATGTTTCATTCGTTCGTCACCTCATTGAAGGGCCCGGGGTGGCCGCGGTTCCGGGCTCGAGTTTTTTTTCGAATTCTAACTCAGGTGCAACATTAATCCGCTTTTGTTTTTGCAAAAAGTATGAGACTCTGGTTGAGGCGGGTAGCCGCCTCCGTAGAATTTAGAGTTACCCTGTAGGTACACCTGCCAGGTAGCACAAAAGAAGTTTCCGGCATGTCTTCCGGTTGGAGGAAATTATGCTGCGCCACTTTCTGTTGCCTGAGAGCATCGCCCGAGCAGACGGCACGGGACCGGAGATCGATCTCGGTTCCAAGCGCGGGAAGCTATTGGTCCTTACCCTCGGAATCACTCGCATCCTGGAACAAGAGAGCCTGGAACTATACGTCTATGGTTCCCAGGACGGTGAGAGATGGGGATCCAAGCCGTTGGCAAAGTTCCCGCCCAAGTTCTATTGCGGTCTCTACTCCATTCTCTTGAACCTAGGATCGCAGAGCGACGTCCGCTACGTGCGCGTGCACTGGAAGATGAGCAGGTGGAGCAAGCGTGAAAGCATGCCTATGTTTGGGTTTTTTGTGTATGCCGAGGAATCCGGCGCCCGAGTGAGTGCCGCCGTCGCGTAAGTGGATCTCTCAGTTACTACTCTTACAGTCGTTAATCAAAATCAGAGCCGGTTAATCAAGCTGGCGACATAGCCGGCGCCAAATCCATTATCGATATTTACGACAGTTACGTTACTGGCGCAACTGTTCAACATACCCAGTAAGGCCGCCAGGCCGTTGAAGCTGGCGCCGTATCCGACGCTGGTGGGCACCGCAATCACTGGAACTGACACAAGGCCGCCGACTACGCTAGGCAGGGCCCCCTCCATCCCGGCGGCCACCACTACCACCCGCGCTTCCATTAGCCGCTGGCTCGAGGCAATCAAGCGATGGATGCCGGCCACGCCGACATCGTAGATGGCTTCCACTTCGTTGCCCATCACCTCGGCCGTCACTTGCGCCTCTTCGGCGACTGGAATATCGCTAGTGCCAGCGCAAACGATGGCCAGCTTACCCTTGCCGCGAATGGTCCGGTCGCGCCAGACTCGGACGGCGCCCGAAAGGGGAAAATGTTCGGCATCCGGATAATCGCCTTTCAGCAGTGACGCGGCGTGGCGATCCGCACGCGTTACCAGCAAATTAGCTGATTTGTCGAGCAACCGGGCGGCAATGGCGCCGATCTGTTCGGGCGTCTTGCCCTTTCCGAACACCACTTCCGTAAGGCCGTGACGCAGCAAGCGATGGTGATCCAGTTTGGCGTATCCCAAATCCTCGAACGGCAAGTGCCGCAAGCGGTCGAGAGCCGCGTCGACATCGACGGCGCCCGTATGAACTTGCTCCAGAAGGCCGCGCAATTGATCTGAATCCATCTCACCTGAGAGTAACAGAGCGCCTCAAATCGCAGCCTTCTCCTTGCGCAGGATGAGAAAGACGCTGAAGAGGACGAGGACGGTTCCAATGAGCGTTCGAGTTGTGACCATTTCGCCGGCAACGAAGTAGCCGAGCGCGACGGCCACCACTGGATTCACGTAAGCATGGCTGGATATACGAGTGGCGGGCATGCGCGCCAACAGCCACACGAAAGCGGTGAAACCGAGCAGAGATGCACAAACGATCAGATAGAGCAGGGCCCACACGGCACGCATTGAAATGTGGGGGAGTGGGTGCATCTCGCCGAATGACGCGGAGAGCCCGAGCAGCATTCCGCCGCCCAGCAGCATCGCCGCGCCGGCAGTTAACGGCGTGGATTTCGGCAAGTCCAGTGAGCGGTTCAGCACCGAACCCAGTGCCCATCCGATAGCGCCGGCGAGAATCGCGACACAAGGAAGCACGCCGAATTGCTGCTCTCCACCGTGCAACAGCAGCACTCCCACTCCACAGAATCCGAGCAACGTGGAGACTAGAAGACGCCAGTGGAACCGCTGCTGCCTGAATATCAGCGATTCAATGACCAGCGTCATGAGGGGCAGCGTCGCTTCGAGTACGGATGCGATTCCGGAGGGCACGTATTTTTCCGCCCAGAAGAGAGGACCGTACTCGATAACGAACAGCAGGAGACCAAGCAGGGCGAGGTTGCGCCATTGGGTTCTGGTTGGCGCAGGTTGCCCTCGGAGACGCATGAAACCGTAGAGCAGAACACCCGCAATGAAGAATCGGATTCCAGCTGCAAAGAGGGGCGGCACTTCCTGGACCGCGATGCGGATGGCGAGGAACGACATTCCCCAGAACACATAAATGGCGAAAAATGCAAGGAAGACGCGGATGTCGAGCGCCTTTGGCGCGGTGCCGGTCGGCGCGTCGATAACCGTTGTATTCGCCATAGACAGTTACCACTTTACAGACGGGCGGATAACCTGTCAAGATGGATTAGAGGGTTAGCGTGAAGAAAGCCTTTGAATTGATAGCCGGTCATCCCGCGCTCGATCTCGTCAACACGTTGGATTGGCGCTTCCGAGACAGCGGACCAGAAGACCTGCTGAAGAGCTACGACGATCTTCTTCGGTTCACCCAGGAATCCGGGCTGCTGACCCCGGCGCAGACTCGGAAGTTGGGGCATACCGCGAGCGCCCGAGCCCTCACGCGCTACGTCGAACTCCGTGAGGCGATCGCCGAGATCCTGTTCGCAGGAATGGACGGGCGCAGTCCCGCCGCCGCGTCACTCAAAACACTGGAACGGTCCATCCATGCAGCGCGGCTTCAGCAGCAACTTCACTGGAAACAAGAGCGGCTCCAATGGGATTGGAAAGAAAACGACGCCGAGCTTCCTCTATCGCTGCTGTCGCTGAATGCGGCTGATCTGCTGCTCACCGACGCCGTGCATCGCGTGCGGGCTTGTGACAATCCCGAGTGCCGCTGGCTGTTCCTCGATACCAGCAAGAACCATACCAGGCGCTGGTGCGACATGAAGGTGTGCGGTAATCGGATGAAGGCTCGCAGATTCAAAGCCCATCGAAAGGGGTGAGGCGCCGCGCGAGTGTCACCATCGGACCGTCTGCCCGACGGTCAGCCCGTACTTCTTCGCCATGCCTGCTCCGATCTCCAATACATAGATGGAGATCTCTTTACCCCCGTACTGCTCACACTTGCTCGCCTGCGTTTTGCAAGGCGGTTTATTCTCGGCGATCTCGACGATATCTCGATTCGAATCCAGCCAGACGATATCGAGAGGAATGAGGACTTGGTACATGTAATGCGGATGGTGATCGGGTCTGGGATACACAAACAGCATGCCGCGATCGGGCGCCAGAGAAGTGCGGAACATCAAGCCGCGGAGTAGGTCGATGGTGTCGATCATCGTTTCCACACGGATCTCTTGTCCGCCGGGAAGTGTGATGGGCCGCGTTGGAAAATCTTCGAGTGTCGAGGCTTTAGGACCGCAGCATGCGAGAGGCAGCAGCGCGGCGAGCAAGAAATACCGCATGAATTAAGATGGTAACTCGGGGAAGAATTCAGAAGTCAGAATTCAGAATAAGAGAAGACGGGGAATACCAGCAATGTTTTGGAAGCGGCTGCGGCTCACGCTCGAAATGATCAAGTTCGAGCACTCCGTCTTTGCCCTGCCGTTTGCGCTCACTGGCGCGCTGCTGGCGTTCCGGGAGAGCCGTTTCGACGCCCGCGGATTCGGCTACAAGTTGCTGTTGATCGTGGTGGCGATGGTGGGTGCGCGGTCGGCTGCCATGGCTTTCAACCGCATTCTCGACGCCGACATCGACGCTCGCAATCCGCGCACGCGCATGCGTCACATCCCGGCTGGAATCTTAAGTACCCGCTTTGCTTGGGGCTTCGTACTCGTCTCGGTGCTGGTGTTTCTGCTGGCCGCGCGAGCTCTGAATCCGCTCTGCTTGAAACTTGCTCCGCTGGCCCTGGCGGTGGTGTTCTTCTATTCATTTACCAAGCGCTTTACAACGTTCTCGCACCTCATCCTGGGATTTTCGCTCGGCATCGCGCCGGCGGCGGCATGGATCGCTGTGCGCGGATCGCTCGATCCGAGGATTCTCTGGCTTACCGCCGCGGTCACCTTTTGGACAGCCGGTTTCGACATCATTTATTCGTGCCAGGATTATGAATTTGACTCGAACGCCGGACTCTTCAGCATGCCGCGCCGACTAGGCATGGCGGGAGCGTTGTGGGTCGCGCGAGTGCTTCACATCGCGATGATCGCGTGTCTGGGAATGCTGTCGATCTCGTTCGGACTCGGCATATTGAGCTGGGCGGGCATCGCGGCCATCGTGCTGCTCCTGCTGTACGAGCACAGCCTGGTGAAGGCGAACGACCTGTCGCGCGTGGACGCAGCCTTCTTCACGGTCAACGGTTACGTGAGCGTGCTATTCTTTGTGTTTTGGGCGGCAGACATGTATTTCTTCGGCCTCAGGGCCTGAGAGCAAGCAGATTCCAGCATGCAGATCCATATTGAAGATCGAAGATTGCGGCCGATCTTGGAGAAGGTTGAGGCCGATGTCCGCCTGGATGCCGAGGACGGCATCGCCCTGTTTCAGAGCTCCGATATTTTGGCGCTGGGCTACATGGCCAACATTGTGCGTGAGCGCAAACACGGCCACGTGACGTGGTTCAACGTCAACCGCCACATCAATCCGACCGATGTATGCGTGGCGAGTTGCAAGCTGTGCGCGTTCGGCAAGCGCTCGAAAGATCCGAAAGCGTACACCTGGTCGCTCGAAGAAGTGTGGCACCGCGCGGGCGAAGGCTGGACCGAAGCCGTCACGGAGTTTCATATCGTCGGCGGGTTGCATCCCGAACTTACGCTCGATTGGTATTGCGAAATGTTCCGGGGGCTGAAGCAGCGCTTTCCGGAAGTCCACTTGAAGGCCCTCACCATGGTGGAGATCGCTTATCTCGCACAGCGCAGTAAGCTGTCGATTCGAGACACGCTGATTAAACTGATGGACTCGGGCGTGGACTCGCTGCCGGGTGGCGGCGCTGAAATCTTCAGCGATCGCGTGCGCCGGATCATCTGCGATCACAAGATCGATGGAAGCCAGTGGCTGGAAGTAGCGCGAACCGCGCACCAGCTCGGGTTGAAATCCAACTGCACCATGCTGTATGGCCACATCGAAACCGAAGAGGATCGCGTCGATCACCTGGTGAAGCTGCGCGCGTTGCAGGACGACACCGGCGGATTCCAGACCTTTATTCCGCTGGCGTTTCATCCGGCGAACACGGCGCTGGAACACATTCCTACCACTACCGGATTCCTGGATTTGAAAATGATTGCGGTGTCGCGCCTGATGCTCGACAACATCAGCCACATCAAGGCGTACTGGATCATGATGACGCCCAAGATCGCGCAAATCGCGCAGCGTTTCGGCTCGGACGATCTGGATGGCACCGTGGTGGAAGAGAAGATTTACCACGAAGCGGGCGCCACCACCAGCCAAAGCCTGCGGCGGAGCGAGTTGCTGCGTCTGATTCGCGAAGCCGGCCGCGAACCCATGGAACGCGATACGCTGTATCGGCCGGTGACGCGCACCGAGACGGCCTTCACGGTTCTGGTTTAGCTAGCTACCGCGCCTTTTTCGTCGCGGCTCTGCAGGTATTGTGCGGCGCCTTCTTTTCCCATGTAGCGTTCCAGCACCCGTAGGTCGGTCTTGCGGAGGTCGACGATAATCAATCCGTCCAGCGCATCGGCGAAACGCCGGTCCACGTGAAAGGCCGCCAACTCACCGCCTAGCTTCAAATATTGTTTCAACAGCACCGGCACGCCCTTACGGTCGGTCTCCACGTCGGCGATCAGCGCGGAAAGCTCTTCCACGTCCCAGACGGTCGCGCCAATCAGTTCATCGGCCAGTTTCGAAGATTTGTCTCCGAGTGAGGGACGTTGGCGGAACGGATTGCGTGCGCGCACCAGCGGTGCAAACTCGGGCGACTGGCGATAGGCGCTCAAGAATTTCACCATAAGCTGCCGGGAGGCCGCGGTGTAGCCGTTGCTGATGCTGACAGGCCCGAACAGCAATTTGTATTGGGGATTCCGGATCAGGTATTGCCCGATACCCTTCCACAACAGCAGCAGCGGCGCGTAGGTCTTCTGATATTCCGGGCGCACGAAGGAACGGCCCAACTCGAGCACCGGACTGATGCGATCGAGGAAGGGTTGTTTCCACTGAAATAGCTGGTTGGTATAGAAGCCTTTGGCGCCGAAGCGAGCGAGGATTTCCTCGGATGGGCCAAGCCGGTACGCCCCCGCGACTTCGCGCGCCTGACGGCTCCAGACGAACAAATGCCAGTAGTGATCGTCGAACCGATCGAGATCGATAGCTCTGCCGGTGCCTTCCCCTACCTGCCGGAAGGTGAGTTCGCGCAAGCGTCCGATTTCGTGTAAAACATTCGGGATCTCGTTTGCCTTAGCGAGCAGAACCGTGAAGTCCTCGTTTTCCAGCAAAGTTCGTTCAGCCGCGAGTTTAGCGACTTCGCTGGCCAGCAGCTCGTTCATCACCACTGATGCTTGCGGAGCGTGCCGGGCATTTTGGAGAAACTGCTTGGGAGCCTCCCGATTTTGCAGCAGGTACGTGCGCCGGCGCAGATAGCGGATGAGCGCGACATCATCTTGATAGGCGCGGATTTTCGCCGGCGCGATCGGGCTACCGATACGTACCTCGATGCTCCGATTATGCTTGTTGAAAAATTCGTGGGGCAGCAGCGCCGTGCGCACCCGCGGATGCAAGCATCCCAGCAGTTGGAATAACGCGCTGTTGGCGCCAAGGAAGTACATCGGCAGCACTGTCGCGCCGGTGATTCGGATCAGGCGAGCCACGCTATGGCTCCATTCCGGGTCCGTGATGGCGCGCTCTTTCAGATTCAGATGCGACACTTCGCCGGCGGGAAACACGGTCAGTAGTCCGCCTTGTTTGAGCCACGCAATGGCGTCCTTCAGGCCTTTGTGATTCGCGCGGGCGGCACCCTCGCCTCCGAATGGATCGACGAAAATACACAACTGGCTGGCTTCGGGCATGGCGGAGAGCAGATGATTCGCCATGATCTTGACATCCGGACGGACCGAGAGAAGCAACGATGCAAGGATCGCGCCCTCAATCAAACCGAACGGATGATTGGCCACCGCCACCACCGGGCCTTGCTTGGGGATGAGCGCCCGGTCGCGCTCGGAAACTTGTGGATGGACGTTCAACAGCGCCAGCGGGTGCTCGGCAATCGAGCGTGTGTCGGCGCCGGGAACATCCGCGTAAATGCGGTCGAGACGGTCCAGCAGCAGCAACTTTTCAATGGCGCCTTCCACGGGCGCTGGTAATTTCTGCCCTAAGAGCGTAGCTAGAGCGTCCCGCATTCACAAACATAACAACACCAAAATGTTAACTGGTGATTACTGGCGCGTTACGGTTTGGCACCCGCGAGCGCTTCGCGTTCCAGTGTATGGAGCGCGGCTTCCGGTATTACACGCCAGTTGTTGTCCGGCTGTGTGGGCAATGTTTTATGCTCGCTGTAGTACTGGATCATTAGATCACGGATTTCATCCGGTGATCGCCAGACAATCTTCGCGCCGCGAAACATCGTGTAGCCGGCGCTGCCGCCCGCGCGGTAGTTGTTGACCGCGATGCGCAGGGGCTGGTTGTCATCGAGAGGCTTGCCGTGCCAGCGAAGATTGCGGATGCGCATACCCGGGGGCTGCGTCAAATCGATTTCATAATCCACGCCTTGGGCCATATCGTAGTTGTAGCCGATCACGTCCGGATTGATCAGTGGCCCATGCGAGCAATCGGCCGCGCAGCTCCGGAAATAACGTGCTGAATTCTCAAGCGCATCGCGCAGCATCTTGCCGTTGCCGGCGATCACATAGAGCTGGTTTTCATAGATGTAGAGCGCGGCGATCTGCCGGATGGTCACGGGGCCCTGGGGGATGGAAACGCGCGCATTGAACGAGGACGCAAAGGACACGTCAGCTTTCGAGTAAAAGAGCTGCACCTGTTGGATGGCGTCGATGAGAGCGCTATCTTCCACGCGTGCCAGGCGCGAGTCCAGCGAAACGGGAGCTTGGGCCACGGAAGTCTTGAGATAGCTCTCAGCAAGCTGGTGATACGGCCGCGCGATCTCGAGAATTTTCGGATCGGCGGCGGTGTCGCGAGTCACCGGAATCAGGCGGCTGGATTTAGAGGCGATCTTCCAACCTCCGGATTCGCCGGACTGCAACACGAAATCCATTCGTCCTAGCGATATTCCCCAGTTCTTCGGCTGCATGAGCAGCACGTTGCCGATTTGAAGGCCGGCCAGCTGCTGGTGAGTGTGCCCAAAGACGATGGCGTCGATGCCGGGCACTTCGGTCGCGATCTCGCGCACCATATTTTCGCGCAGGTCGCCGTCCAAGCCCGCGTGGGCCGCGACGATCACGATGTCAGGATGCTCGTGCGCGCGCAGATCGGCGACCGTCCGCTTCACGGCTTCGACGCCAGAGTCGAAACGATAACCGTGGTAGTGCTCCTCGGCTTCCCAGTCGGGAATCAGCGGGGTGGTGACGCCGATGACCGCGATTTTCACGCCAGCGATAGTTTTTAGCAGGTACGGTGCGAAGGGCTGGTCACCCCCCAGAATGTTGGATGAAATCCAGGGAAACCTGGCATCCGACCGCGCTTTCGCCAGATTTTTCAGTCCGAAGTTGAACTCGTGATTGCCAACCACCATAGCGTCGTAGCCAATCGCGTTCATGGCGAGCATCATTGGATCGTGATCGAGTCCCGGTCCGCCTTTCTCCTGATAGACCGCTTCCAGCGGCGTTCCCTGGATTGTGTCGCCGCAATCTATGAGCAGATTGTGAGGATTTTCGGCTCGTGCGGCTTCGATAATAGTAGCGATCTTGGCCAGGCCGCGCGCGGCCGGCTGGGCGGTGTAATAGTCGTACGGAACCAGATTGCCGTGCAGATCGGTGGTCCCGAGCAGGGTGATCTTCAGCTCCGTGGCGGTCGCCAACGACACGAAAAGAAGCGCCGCCAGAACGGCTCGCAGAATACCCATCACCTCAATAAGTTTCAGTATAATCGACCTAGATGAAATCACTATTCACGAGTTTTATCCTGTGTTCCGCGCTGCTGGCGCAGGCGCCGGCTTCGAAGGGCCCGGCTACCAAGCCCGGCACTCCGGCCGCCAGGCCGTCGCTGATGAACCCCGCGTCGCTACACGCCAAGGCTCCCGAGGTGTTCAAAGCGCAGTTCACGACCACTAAGGGCGATTTTGTAATAGAAGTGCACCGGGCCTGGGCCCCGTTGGGCGCGGACCGGTTCTACAACCTGGTGAAAAATGGCTTCTTCACCAACGCGGCATTCTTCCGGGTACTCCCCGGCTTTATGGTGCAGTTCGGTATGAGCGCCAACCCGGCGGTAAGCAAAGCCTGGGAGAACGCGAACCTCAAGGACGATCCAGTGACGCAAAGCAACAAACGCGGCATGGTGACCTTCGCGAAGACGTCCCTGCCCAATTCGCGATCCACGCAGCTATACATCAACTACGGCGACAACGCCGCGCTTGACCCGCAGGGATTCGCGCCGTTCGGAACAGTGACGGAGGGGATGGATGTCGTCGACATGATCTACAGCGGCTACCGCGAGCGTCCGGATCAAGGCCGCATCACTGAAGAGGGTGACGCGTATCTCGTCAAGAATTTCCCGATGATCGACAAGATCAAGATGGCGAAGATTCTTCCGGCGGAGCCCGCCGCTGCGCCGGCCGATAAAGCCGCGCCCGCCGCGAAGTAGCGTGGCATCCATTGGCCTACTTGGGATTTTCCAGCGGGATCTCAAAATACAAGATGTCCTGGCCCGTGGCCGCGACCTTGATTCCGGTCAAAGAAAACCTCGACCCCGGTCGATGCGTGGTTTGAAAATAGAAAAAGCCGTGGACCGATTCGTGCGCGGGGAGCAGCTTGGCGGTGAACGATCGCCCGTCGATTTCCCACACATCCAGCGGATTCTTGTGCTTCCGATGTAGCGGTATCGGGCTGGCGGTGGGAACGTTCGGCCGCTCGGCTCCGCCCAAAGTTTGAACCTCATCGGCCGGGGTGGCCTCTATTTGATGTCCCTCCGTGCCTGCGTATTCGGCTTGCAGATGGTCCAGCTTCAGCACCTGGTCCGTGTCATTCTGTATGATGACCAGAATCGGCAGAACGCCGTACTGATTGGGGTTCAATTTCCCAAATGCCGAGTGAGCCAGCTCTTCGGTGTCGTAAGCAGTGGCCGCCACCGTTACGTGGTCGTTCGTCTGCTTGGCCGGATAGGACGAAGCTGGACCCGGTGAAAACTTGCCGGCATCCTTATTGTTGTCGGCCGGTAGCGTGGCCGCGGCCATGAACATTATCAGGGAAATTGAAAGCGCTCTCATTCAAGTCCTCTACTGGGCGATTCGCGTCGCCGCTTTTCCGCTGTTAGTATTCTATTTCGTTTACCGCTCGGTCCGCGATCCAAGGTATGCTCGCGGACTGTCGGAGCGCTTCGGCGGCGCGCCCCAATCCTTTCAACCGACGCCCCCGGGTGCCATTTGGTTGCACGCCGTTTCGGTGGGAGAGGTGATATCGGCTACAGGACTGTTGCGGGAAATTCGGGAGCGCAGCCCTAGCATCCCCCTGTATGTTTCGGTAACCACATTGGCCGGACGCGATCTTGCCGAAGAACGCTTAGGCGCACTCGTGGACGGCATCTTCCACGCGCCAATAGATTACACCTTCGCCGTGCGGCGAGTGCTCGGGCGCATCCGGCCCTCCCTGCTGGTGATCCTCGAAACGGAAATTTGGCCGGTGCTGTACCGCGAGGCAAAACGCGCGCGCTGCGGTTTGGTGATCGTCAACGGACGAATATCGGACCGTGCTTTCCCCAAGTATCGCCGCTGGCGCTTCTTGTTCTCGGATGCGTTGAAGCGGCCCGACGCCATCCTGGTGCAGAGCGAGATCGATGCCCGCCGGTACATCGAGCTGGGAGCGCCGCCGCATGTGGTGCAGGCGACCGGCAATCTGAAATATGACGCTGATCCATCCGGTGATCCACCGCCGCGCATGATCTCGAGCCTGATTGCAAAGCTGCATCCGACGGCGATTTGGATTGCTGCCAGCACCATGGCCGGCGTGGATCGCCACGATGTGGATGAAGACGATGTAGTGATACGCGCGTTTCAAGAACTAAGCCGCAGCCGGCCCGAGCTGCTGTCGATTTTGGTTCCGCGCAAGCCGGGACGGTTTGACGAAGCTGAGCGAAAGCTGAGCGATGCCGGTGTGCGATATGTTCGCCGCACCGAAGACGTTGTCCCACGGGATTTAGCGTTGCCGTGCGTCCTGCTGCTCGATTCCATTGGCGAACTGGCCAGCTTGTTTCCGCTGGCCGATGTAGTCTTCATGGGAGGAACGCTCGCGCGGCGCGGCGGCCATAATATTCTGGAGCCGGCGGCGGTGCGGCGCGCAATTATCACCGGCCCGCATCTGGAAAACTTTGCGGCCATCGCAGCGGAATTTCGGGAGGGGCGCGCCTTCCTGGAAATCAAGGAGGCGAGCGAATTAGCCGCAGCCGTGGGTCAGTTGCTCGACCATCCACAACTTCGAGAGGAGCTGGGCGCGCGCGCGGCAATACTCGCGGCGTCGAAACGCGGGGCAACGCGGAAAGCCGTGGCCGAGATCCTTCGCCAGCACGACCTCTCGGTTCCCTACTGGAGCCGGTTGAGCCCGGCGCGATTCCTCTTGTGGCCCATGGCGAAGACGTGGGAGTTCGTGAGCGCCCGAGAGCGAAGCCGGAAAACGGCGCACGCCCGGCGTCTCAACACGCCCGTGATCAGCGTCGGCGGCATCAGCATGGGTGGGGCAGGCAAGACCCCTCTGGTGGACCATCTCACTCAACGCTTGAGCCAGCGCGGGCACAATCCGGCAATATTGACGCGGGGCTACCGGCGGCGATCTATCGAAACCACGATACTGATCGGAGCGGGCGAGCCGGCGCCGGTCCGCGTCACAGGCGACGAGGCCCAAATCTTCGTCCGGTCTGGATACGCGCACTTGGGGCTCGGAGCGGATCGCTTCGAGACGGGCCATCTGCTCGAGGAAAAATATCAGCCCGACGTTTTCCTTCTCGACGACGGATTCCAGCACTCCGGCCTGGAGCGCGATCTTGACCTGGTGGTCATCGATGCTTTGAACCCGTTCGCCGAC
>Ga0206831_1121_pt2 | contig 22302 bp, 21 predicted proteins | sample Alteio_BWOrgCont_73_FD_152876 | JGI IMG/M metagenome (GOLD analysis project Ga0206831, IMG submission 152876) | Enriched cells from forest soil in Barre Woods Harvard Forest LTER site, Petersham, Massachusetts, United States -... | ecosystem: Environmental > Terrestrial > Soil > Temperate forest >...
CCAACTTTTCTTTCCGCCACGCCACTGACAAGTTGACGCCAGTTTCGCTATACTTCCAAGCTCCGGCGCGGTACCCAAGAGGCCTAAGGGAGAGGTCTGCAAAACCTCCATTCGTCGGTTCAAATCCGACCCGCGCCTCCAAATTAAATTTGGCAAGGCTTTCTTTGGCGTAACGATATGAGGCCATCTCATAAATAATTTTTGTAGGTCACGGCTTCACAGGCTGCGGAAAATGTACTTTTTGTCATCCCGAGCGAAGCGAGGGATCTGCTTTTCTTCCCGGCCTGCAAGAGACAGCAGATTCCTCGGGCAAACCCCGCCCTTCGGAATGACAGGGTGCGAGTTTTTCCGCAATCTGGTTGGCCGTGACGTTCAGCGGCCCAAAAATCAATGGCTTTTGCCCCAGACAGTTGATCGACTTTACCGGCCGGCTATTTATGAGACGGCTTTATTGCAACATGTCTCTGTCAATTCTGCGCACTGTGCCTGACCCAATTTGGCATTCCCCGCAAATCACCTCGAATCATCCTGGAAAACATTAGAGATTGTTAAGAATGGTTTGCTAAAGAATTGCCTGCATTAGCACGATGTTCTGTGTGTACATCCATGCGCAACCGCGGAAACAGCAGAACATTGGGGCATCCCTTCCGACAGCGTTTTGAAATACCGCGTTGGCCGTCGTTTTCGGCAAGCAATACGCAATTCTGATTTTCAAGATCGGAGCAGTCTGAAATGGCGAAAGTAATTTTGGCCGGCGGTCCGAGCTTTGCGCTATTCAATCCTTCGCTGCACGTCTCTTTGGGCTTGCTCTATTTGGGGGCGGCGCTTCGCAAGGCCGGGCATGACGTGAAGATTGTGGATTGCCATAAGGTTTGTTCCGCGGATGAGGCCACCGGAAAGCTGGTGGTTCAGAAAGAAAAGTTGGAGTCCTGCGATGTGTTGGGCATTTCCTGCGTTACGCCGAACGCGGAGTTCGCCGGGCAGTTGGCTGCGGCCTGGCCGGCGAAGGTGAAGGTTGCAGGTGGGCCGCACGTCACGTACATCCTGGAAGGTCCACACGCCAAGTTCAAGCATCGCGATTATTTTCGAGGCTTCGACTATTTGATGTCCGGAGAGTGCGAGGAAACGTTCGTTCAATTTTGCGACTACTTCTCGAAAGGCATGTTGAGCATGCCGATTCCGGGTCTCGGTCGGTTCAGGAAGGACGGAACGGTCGACTGGAATCCTTCCGGGGCGTTGCCCGATGTAACCAAGATGCCGTTGCCGGCATACGACTTGTGGGAAGGAAATTATTCCAAGGGAGCTCTCGCGGTGCAGTCCATTTCCGGGAAATCCGTGGACGCGGCGGAGCGGACCACAGGTTCCTTGTTTACGGCAAGGGGATGCCCGTACGGGTGCTTTTTCTGCGCGGATGCCAGAACGAAAATGCGCGAAGAATCACTCGACCAGATAGAAGCGGAAGTAAAGGCATTGGCGGAACTGGGCGTGACGGCCCTTCGAGTTTGGGATGACACCATCACCATCAAGGAAAAAAGATGCAAAGAAATGGCCAATATTTTTCATTACTACGGAATGCTCTGGCGGGGCTGGTCCCGAGTGAACTTGATGAATCAGGGATTGTTTCGTTACCTGGCCGATCGGGGCTGCACGGAAATGGGTTTTGGAGTGGAGCACGGATCGGCAAGGATGCTGAAGGCCATGAACAAAGGCACCACGCCCGAAGCCAATGAAAAGGGAATCAAGATTTGTCAGGACTCTGGAATCGTGGCCCGGGCTTATTTGTTGATCGGCTTTCCAGGCGAAACGTGGGAGTCGATTGAAGAGATGCGGCTCTGGCTGGAGAATGCCAGACCCGACGCGGCTAGCCTGCACATGTTCCAGCCATATCCCGGTTCTCAAGTGTGGGGGACGCCAGAGCGTTTCGATATCACGTTGCCGGAAAATGCTTTTTCGCAAATGTGGGAATTGAATGACGACGATCCCAAAACGCTGGTGCTGGATCTGCCCACAATGACCAAAGCGGAATTGTTTCAGGCTCGCACGGAACTGCATGAATGGATCGTGGACAATATTTCACTGAGACTGGCCAACCGGTAGTCGTCCGCATATCTCGAAAACGACGGAATGCCATACATTTTCGTCCATCCATGCGCCTGCCGGATTGTCAGGGATAGCGAATTTTGAGAATCAACATGGTCACCGCGAAGAAAAGAGTCACCAGGTTGGCGCCCATGACGGGCCGGTTATTCAAGAGAAAGCCGTACAAAGCCCACATGGCGGTGCCGAACGTAAACACGCTCTGGGTGATCAGTGAAATTCCTTCCGTCCTTTTCTCACGAATAATTTTTATCGATTGCGGCAGCCAGCAAAGCGTGGTGCATACCGCCGCCACAGTTCCCACACTTTCGAACCAGGCAGCCATGGTGACCCTCCGATTCCCGTGCCTGCAAGAAAATGCGACCCGCCTTGATCGCCTCTTTCAGGGCATCAACAGATAGTAGCGCAAAGACTACGGAAAGGCTCGACGCGGGCCGCGTCGAATTTAAGTGTCGTTCAAATTTCAAGGTTGAAAGTGCAAAACGAATATACAACCCGCTTTTAAATTCTCCGCAATTGGTCCAGATGGAGTAACCAGGCCAGAATATTGTTGACGTTGCGTTGTGCTATGTTTCAAAGCGGAACTGAATGACATGCCAGAGCGTGAAGTGGGAGAAATCTCCAGCCATTTCTACTGCCTAGTGTCCACACCGATTGAAGTCTAAACAGCAAATGTCCGAAGTTGATTCGTGTAGGGACCCAGTCTGCCTGACTGATCGTCGGGAGGCGAGTCCAGGTCATCATCTTCTGACAGACATCCGAGTTCGATAAAGACGCGATCACATGAACTCATGCGTGCGAGCAGCTAAATGGTTGACCTGGGTGCTGGCAATGCTTGTTCTGTCGCCAGTTCGAGCCGCACAACAAGCAGGTCAAAACTCCGCAAAGCCCTTGGATCTAACCACGACCCTTGTAGGCGGTGAAATTCAAAGGGCAATTGTTTTCAATGTGATTTGGGATCCCGACCAGGGCCTAGGTAAAGCCGTGTCATAAGTCGTGGCAAAGAATGGGGAATTGCGCTCACTCCTCAAGGCGGCGGATTTGACAATGGAATGGGATATGGGAATCAAACCAGCCCTCCGAGGACCAAAATGAAACAGCGTGCCGTGAAGACTCGTTTATTAATAGTTTCAAATCTTCCAAGCCCTTGAATTAAACCACCGTAGCGCATGGCCGATGAAAGCAATTGGCAGGCTCTGTGCATAGTGTTCCTGGGAAAGTTACAAGTGTTCCCCATTTGCCCGAAAGATCGGAGCAGGCAAAAAGTCGAGAACCGAAATGTGAACGCCGGGCGCAGACGCGAAGCGGCTCAAATCAGTCATTTTATGGCGCAATCTCACAATTCGCGACTTAGGGCGCGTTCAATGGGACCGCGGATAGTATTCGCCGCAGTTCCCTTCGTGATCGCAATTTTGTCGCTGATGAATTGCACCCGATATGCCGCACAATCCGCCACGGAATATCAAGTCAAAGCAGCGTACCTGTTCAACTTCCTGAAATTCGTGGAATGGCCCCAAGACTCGCCGCCGGACCCTCAAGCCAAGTGGGTCATCGGAATTGTTGGAGATAGCCCAGTGGGCACGGAATTGTCCAAGCTCGCCGAAGGCAGAAATGTGCTCGGCCGCGATTTGCAGATCAAGAAACTTCAAGCTGCCGACAATCTGCGCAGCTGCAACATTTTATTTATCAGCGAAACGGAAAGAAAACATGTGCCGGCCATCCTTACCGCCTTGCGCGGATCCAGCGTGATGACCGTGGCCGACATGGACAAGTTCATTGAGTCGGGGGGAATGGTCGAGTTAGGGATGGATGATGCGCGCGTGCGAGTGACCATCGACGTGGGCGCAACCGACCGCGCCCACTTGAAGATCAGTTCAAAGTTGCTGGCGCTTGCCCGCGCTGTGACCGCAACAGTAAAGAAGACGGACAATTAATATGCATTGGCCACGAAAACTTTCGCTGCGACACAAGCTCACGCTGGTGATCATGGTCAACACGTTCATGGCCCTTTGCGTGGCTGCCATAGGTTTCGCGGAATATGGAGTGTACCGATTCAAGGAAGTCACCACGCAAGACTTGAATACCCTTGCGACAATCTTGGGGACCAATTGCACTGCGCCGCTAACGTTCGGGGATCCGCAAGCGGCCCGCGATATTCTGCAGGCGCTTACCGCAAAACAAAATGTCCTGGCAGCCGTGGTTTACGACCCCGAAGGCAAACCTTTTGCCGAGTATCGACAGATTTCCTCGAATGGCGCTTATATTCCGACATCCTCGAATGGCCAGGTCAATCAGATCACATCCAGCCGCATTCTAGTTTTTCAAGACATAAATTTCGATGGAGAAAAGATTGGCACCCTGTTTCTGGAAGCAGACAGGAGCCAAACCAAAAAACTTCTTTACGATTACTTTTTGTTTTTTTCGGCAATCATCGCCGTGGTCACTTTGGGAGCCTATGCCCTGGCCGGGCGACTGCAACGGCCAATCTCGAATCCAATTCTGCAGCTTGCCTGGACTGCAAAAATGGTCACCACTTCACGCGACTATTCCATTCGCGCGGCGAAACATTCGGAGGACGAAGTCGGCGCTCTGATCGACGGCTTCAACGAAATGCTGGGGCAGATTCAGACCCGCGACAACGAACTTCTGGATGCCCGTGAAGGTCTGGAAAGGCGTGTCGAGGAGCGCACCGCCGAACTGGAGCAGGAGGTCGTGGATCGTCAGCACGCCCAGGAGGCATTGCACGAAAGTGAAGGACGTATTCGCCTGCTCCTGGATTCCACCGCCGAGGCCATCTACGGAATGGATCGAGATGGGAACTGCACCTTCTGCAATCCCGCCACCCTTCGAGTATTAGGCAGGGAGATGGGTGACACTTTATTAGGAAAGCCCATGCACGCGGTGATGCACCATTCCCTGGCAGATGGAACTCCCGTCCCCAGGGAGAAGTGCAGCATCGCTAGGGCGTTGACAACGGGCACAGGAATTCATAAGGACAACGAAGTGTTTTGGCGCGCGGATGGCAGCTGCTTCCCCGCGGAATTCTGGGCCTATCCCATCCAGAAGGAAGGCGAAATCGTCGGCGCTGTGGTTACCTTCCTGGATATTACCGAGCGCAAGCGCGCGGAAGCGGCACTGCTCGATGCCAAGGAAGCGGCCGAGGCGGGCAGCAAGGCCAAGAGCGAATTCCTGGCCAACATGAGTCACGAAATCCGCACTCCCATGAACGGCATCATCGGGATGACGGACTTGGCTCTGGACACCACGCTTACTGCGGAGCAGCGCGACTATCTCTCTCTGGTCAAGTCCTCCGCCGACAGCCTGCTCCACGTCATCAACGACATTTTGGATTTTTCAAAGATCGAGGCGGGCAAGCTGGAGCTGGAAAAAACCGATTTCGATATCCGCGATTTGTTCAGGGACACGCTTAAAACGCTGGCGCAGCGGGCTGACGAGAAACTTCTGGAAATGTGCGCGCGCGTCTCGCCCAAGGTTCCCAAGATTCTGATTGGAGATCCCACGCGGCTGAGGCAGTTGGTCGTGAATCTGGTCGGTAACGCCATAAAATTTACACAAAAGGGAAATATCATTCTGGATGCCGAACTGGAGGAAATTGCCGGCGACGATGCGCGCCTGCACATTTCCGTTTCCGACACCGGCATGGGCATCCCCCTCGATAAGCAGCAGATTATTTTTGAATCGTTCGCCCAGGTGGACGGCTCCACCACGCGCCGCTTCGGAGGGACGGGACTGGGCCTGACCATTTCGCGCCAGCTGGTGGAGCTAATGGGCGGGCGCATCTGGGTGACGAGCGAAATTGGAAAGGGCAGCACCTTTCACTTCACCTGCGTTTTGCAAAAAGGAATCGAGGCGTTGTCCGATCGCGAGCGAATCGCCGCCGAAGCCTTTCCGGGGATCAATGTTCTGGTAGTGGACAACAGCGATGTGAACCGTGAAATTTTTGCGGAAATGTTGACCAACTGGGGCATGCACCCCACCTGCACCGACAGCGGCCCCGGCGCATTGAAAATACTGGAAACTACGAAACGAACTGGCCACCCATTTCCCATCGTCCTGCTGGACGCAGTCATGCCCAGCATGGACGGATTTCAGGTCCTGCAGCGAATTCAATCCGCTCCCGGGCTTGCCGGAGCAGTGATCATGCTCCTCTCCGCCAACCGACTTATGGCGGACAAGGAACGCTGCCGCGGCCTTGGAGTGAAGCAAAGCCTCTCCAAGCCCGTCGGACAGTCCGAGCTGCTGGACGCAATTCTTTTAGCGCTCGGACAGGACACTGCCGAGGAATATTTGATGCCCGTGGAGGCTGAGGACCAGAAAAAAGCTGTGCAGCGAAAACTGGCCATTCTGCTTGCCGAGGACAATCCGGTGAACCAGAAGCTGGCCATCCGCCTGCTTCAGAAGGCCGGGCATAGCGTCACACTGGCGCGCACAGGACGCGAAGCCCTGGAGGCCTGGGAGGCCGTCGCGTCTCCCGGATTCGATGTGCTCTTGATGGACATCCAGATGCCGGAAATGGACGGCATGGAAGCGACCGCGGCCATTCGCGCGCGTGAAAAAAAATCCGGGAAGCATGTCCCCATCCTGGCCATGACCGCACATGCCATGCGAGGCGACAAGGAAAGGTGCTTTGCGGGAGGCATGGACGGATACGTTTCAAAGCCGATTCTCCCCAGCGCGCTGTTCGCCGAAATCGAACGTTGCCTGGGAATATCGCAGGGACTTGAGGGAGAAACCGTGGCCGAACAATCCAAGGAATCCGTTGAGCAAATCGATCGTGCATCCGTGCTGGAACGCGTGGAAGGTGACCAGGAGCTGCTCACTGAAATGATCCATTTATTCCAGGAAGATGCGCCCACACAGCTCAATACCATGCGTGAGGCGCTGCGATGCGGCGACATGAAGCTGCTGGAGCGGTCGGCGCACTCCTTGAAGGGAGCGGCAGGCAATCTATCGGCCCAGGCTGTGACTGCGGCCGCAGGGAAGCTCGAAAAAGACGCAAAAAACAATGACTCGGAGGCCGCCAAGAAGAGTCTTGCCGAGGTCGAGCTCTCCATGCAGCGGTTGCAGCCGGCCCTCAACGAACTATGCCAGGGAGTCAGCAAATGAAAATACTCATCGCCGATGACGAATCGGTCTCGCGGCGCATGTTGCAGGCCCTGCTCGTAAAGTGGGGCTATGAAGTGGTCGCAGTGGAGGATGGCGATGCCGCCTGGGAAAAATTGAAATCTCCGGACGCCCCGCGCATGGCACTGCTGGACTGGATGATGCCAGGCCAAAATGGTGTCGATGTATGTCGCACTCTGCGAAATCAGCGGCCGGAACCCTACACCTACATCCTCCTATTGACGGCCAAAGACGCAAAGGAAAGCGTAGTGGAGGGTCTTGAATCCGGCGCCGACGATTATCTAACCAAGCCCTTCAATCCGCGGGAACTCAAGGCCCGCATTCGAGTGGGATTGCGCCTTCTCGATTTGGAAGACAATCTGGTGCAGGCGCGTGAAGTCATGCGATTCAAGGCCACGCACGATACACTGACGGGAGTCTGGAATCGCGGGGCCATTCTGGAAACACTGGACAAGGAAGTCTGGCGCTCCCGGCGCGAGGGCCAATCCCTCGGAGTTCTGATTGGAGACTTGGATCACTTCAAATCCGTGAATGATACATACGGACATCCTGTGGGTGACACCGTCCTTCGAGAAGTTTCAAGAAGAATGCAGTCCGAAGTCCGGCCCTACGATTCTGTCGGCCGCTACGGCGGAGAAGAGTTCCTGGTCCTTCTGCCCGGTTGCGGCACGCCGACGGCGCGGGACGCGGCCGAGCGGCTGCGCAAGGCGGTTTCCCGGGATCTCGTTGAAACGACCGGCGGAAATCTGCAGGTGACTCTGAGCATCGGCGGAGTGGCCACTGCCGACTGGCCCAAGGACAATCCGACACAGGTTTTGCAGATGGCCGATTCCGCACTCTATCGCGCCAAACATGAGGGCAGAAATCGTGTCGTCATGGCAGGGGAGGAGGAACATCAGGAGGCGCTTCACAAGTCCCTGCAACTCACCACTCTCGAGCCGCAAAATAATTCTTAAATCTCTGTTGAACTAAATTGCGGATTTAATTTCAGGAATTGGAACGCGCGGCAACGCCTTGCAGCGCATCTGCCCCGACAATCTCCACACGCTGCACTCCGCCCCATCGAATGTGATCCTGATCGAATCGATTCTGAATTCTGCGGCGCAATTCGCGAGCGGCGTCATCCTGGCGGCCGGGGACAGTGCGAAGCTGCAGCCGCAAGGTAACTCCCGCCGGACCGAAGGAATCCACTCCCAAAGCGCGCGGCCCGTCCACCAACACCGGCGACCAGGAGACATCGGCACGCAGTTCGGCGCACACGCGTTCCAGCGCCGCAAGCGCGGCGTCGGATGAATTTTCCTGGGGAATGGAAATGTCCACGAACACCTGGCCCCAATCCCTGCTGAGGTTTGCGACCTGCGAGATTTCTCCATTGGGAATGGTAACCACCGCGCCCTGAATATCGCGCACCACCGTGCGGCGCAGCGTCAAATGTTCCACACGCCCGATCACGGTTCCGACCGCGGTTCCAACGCGCACGGACTCCCCAACCACGAATTGATCTTCGATGATAATGAAAAAGCCGTTGATGATATCGCGAACAAGATGTTGCCCGCCGAAGCCCACTGCCAGGCTTGCCAGGCCGGCGACCGCCGCAATGGGCGTAACGTTGAAGCCGAATTCGGGCAGGGCCGTGAGCACCGCGCCGGCAATAATGATGGCGGTTCCCGCGCTGTACAAAATTACCGCCAGAGTTTTGACGTGCTGCTCGCGCATCCGTGCGATGCGTCCGGTGGTCTCGGAGCCCGCCGCGGGAATCAGGCGGCGCGTTAACATGCGCAGCAGCCGGTTCAAGATCAGGGCAACCAGCAAAATCGTGGCGATGCGAATTCCCCGCGCCACCGCAAAATCCGTCCATTTGAATAGGTTTGGGTTCATAATATCCGCACGAGATTATAGCACTCTGGGATTAACCACAAGTTACGGGACGGCAATCGAGAATCTTGCTGCTGGAGAATTCGATGAAAACTGGACGCAGATTCTTCCTTTCGGGAGTGGTGGCAACCTTGGCCGGAACGCGAGCCTTGCTTTTCGGCCAGCAGCGCCAGGGACCTCCTCCTATTCCATCGACTCAACTACCGGATGCCAGCGGGTCCGTGCCGAACGATAATTTTCCTCCTCACCCGAGACTGGATCCAAAAGCGCAGCTCAAGGAAGACCAGAAAGTAATTCGGCGCGACGTGGATCGCCTGCTGCAAATGGCCAAGGATCTGAAGGACGAATCGGACAAGACCCCGGAGACCGACGTTTTGTCTCTTTCTCTTGTGAAGAAAGCGGAAGACATCGAAAAGTTGGCGCACCAAATTAAGGATCGAATCCGCCAAAGTTAAACCATCCCCGCGCTTCTTTTCCCCTGATCGCCAGTCGAAGGGCTTTTTCTACCCGGCGCAAATGTGACCACCGTCACACGCGCAGGTGACCACCGTCATGGTTGAAAACCGCTCATTCTTCTATAAATGAGTTGGATGCAAAAAGGAAAAGTCACCATGTGCACCGAGAGCGGCTCAAGAGAAAGGGGTTGCAGGGAGTCCAAGCGGTGCCGTGGCAAATGCGGGGGTGATTCCGTGCGAGATCAACATACTTTGTTTGGTGAAGATACAGAATCAGAGCCCAGGACACACGTGGTATTGGCGGCACCGAACGCGGAATCAGTAGAAGATCTTTTTTCGGAAGCTTTGCTGGAGGACGCGTCCGAGCACCATCGCCGCCGCCGTACGGAATCGGCGGCGAGGTCAAATTGCCATATCGTTTTGCCGCCGCCAAAAGTTGTGCCCTTGCATGAAATGTTTGCGGAAACCATCTTACAGGGCGCTTCCGCCACGCATCGGCAGGGGAGCACGGAATCCGCCGCGAAGTTGAGCGCGCATATTATTCTGCCGCCGCCGAAAAACGAGCCCAGGCACGATGTATTTTCAGAAGCCATGCTGGAGGATACCTCCACGCACCAGCGGCGCAGCGCTTTGGACTGGGTTGCCTCCATTGGCGTGCATTTCGCAATCCTTGCAATGCTCTTGATCCTTCCGCTGTATTTCACATCTGGGCTGAATTTCCAAAATTTAAATCTCACGTTCCTGGCTCCTCCAATGATGCCTGCGGGCCCACCGCCTCCGCCGATGACTTCCTCGGCAGCCCGCCCAGCCCGAGTTTCGCCCGTTCGAGCGTTCAATGCCGGAAAGCTGACTGCTCCTACTTTTATTCCCAAGGCCGTCGTGATCACACCCGCCGACTCCGCGCCTCCCGATGAAGGAATAACGGGCGTGGCAGAGGGAGTGCCGGGAGGGATTCCCGGAGGCCAGGTGGGCGGAGTTCTTGGAGGCGTGTTCGGAGGAGTCGTGAAGGGTGTTCCGCCGCCCGCGCCTGCCGTTGCGCCTGGGCCGAAGGCGCCAGTTCGCGTGGGTGGAGAAGTGAAGCCGCCTCGCCTGCTCTTCGCGCCTGAGCCGGAGTACCCGGTTCTTGCCCGGCAGTCGCGCCTGTCTGGCGTAGTGGTCATCGAAGCGATCATCGACGAGCATGGCAAAGTGACCGGCATGCACGTCATCAGCGGCCATCCGTTATTGATCAACTCGGCATTGAGCGCCGTTTCCAAGAGGCAATACGAACCCACGATTCTCGACGGCGAGCCAACACCGATCGATCTGCGCGTTGAGATTAAATTCAGTTTCTCGTAGAGCGCGGCGTTTGGGAAAAGATTCCGGGTACGAAGAATTGCAGGGTGTGCCGCAAGAAAGAAGTAAAGTGGTGGCGGGTGGTCCCGCACTTTCACTCTGAGTTGAGATTTTGAATTTGGGTGCCCCGTCCTTGACGCTCTTCAAGGGCGGGGCTTTTTGTTAGGCTTCCCGCACCCATAAGAACAGACGAAAAAGCCCCGCCCTACAAGACGCGTAGGACGGGGCAACCCAGGTCCAACTGCAAAACCTGGGCCACCCGTCACGTCCTTCCTTGGTGTGTTGCGGTCGGATCGCCTTGCGGCGAGAAACCATTTTGATCATGTCTTCGACCGACGCGCAACCCTGCGTTTCAGGACAATCATTTCACGTGCGGCATAGAAGTTCTCAGATTCAATGAGGGCAGGGTACGCTTTCTCAATTTTGTCGAGCGTCGAGACCGCAATTGCTGCCTTACGCCAAGCTTCGTCATCATCATCTTCGAGTGCGTGATAAGCAGTGAAGGCAGTCTCACTTGCGATTTCGACTAGTTCATCCTCGGTGAAATCCACGCTAATCATGGTCGTTTCCCTCTCCACTGTACCGTCCGGCGAATCCAAGGTTACGGTAGCAGCACGTAGAGCGGCCTGCTGTCCGTGCAGGGAATCTATCGCGGCGCAGTGGTCTAAGCAAGCGGCGGTGTGGATGCCTTCGCCTGAAGCCACAGCCCCCTGTCGTGGTAACATCCGCGAATGATTCACTTGCCTCCCGACAACAATCCAAACGACGTTAGTGGATTTTTGGCTCGCGTAAAGGAAATTAGAGACAAGTGGTTATCTCCCTATAGCGATCCCAACGGTCCTTGGTTCCGTGGGCAGGCGCGATCCTATTGGAAGTTGCGTCCAAGGCTTTTCCGCGATTATGTAAACCATTCGACCTACAGCGTGGGAGAAATAGAAGATGAAATCCGCGAGGAGTTCGCCGTTCGTGCTCCGATTTTGTCTGACACCAAGCCAGCGGGAGAAGACGACTGGGAATGGTATTTCCTCATGCAACACTACGGTGCTCCAACTCGTCTATTGGATTGGACGGAAGGAGCGCTCCTCGGTTTGTATTTTGCGGTCAAAGACAATCCGGGATACTACGATGCTGCCGTGTGGATGCTTGATCCTTATGAACTTAATAGGAAGGTCATCAGGTCTGAGGAGGTTATTCCACCTAGCGCACCCAACGTAACTTCACGTGACAAGAAACTGGTCAAGCGTTGGTTACCGTCACGCTTCCTCAAGAAACCGAATCTGCCATTTCGGCCCGTAGCTGTATTCCCGACACACATTGCAAGAAGAATAAGTACTCAACGCTCTTGCTTCACCGTTCATGGAAGTGACACAGACGGACTGGACAAATTCCAAGCTGGAAGGCGTGCGTGTCTCGTCAAGATCGTAATACCGAACTATCGTGTGCGAGCGATCCAACGAGAACTTGAAGCATCTGGAATCGACGAAGCTACGATATTTCCCGACTTGGACGGCTTGGGACGCTCGTTAAGCTCCAAATGGAAGGATGACCGCCACAGACTGCCACATGAAGGCGTCTACGCCAGACTCCGTCCTACTCGCAAGTTCGGCGGTATTGGAGTGTTTGCAATTAGAAAGATCAAAAAGGACACTCCAGTGTTCGCTGGGGAGAATGAAGAAGTCTTATGGCTGGAAAAAGGAAGCGTTTCGCCAAAGACGAGCCGTGAGGTCCGCAAGCTTTACAGCGATTTTGCACTTAACAAAGATGGGCGATATGGATGCCCGCCGAATTTCAATCGCTTGACGATGGCTTGGTATGTTAGGCAAACAAGCAATGGCGAGCGGCCTAATCTTCGTTGGAACCCTGACGGCTATTCCTTTTGCGCAGTGACGAACATCGATCCCGGAGATGAATTGACCGTCGATTTCAAATCGATTTGAAAATGAACTCACTCGGACCTGAGAGACCCTGCAATCACGACTCAGCACCTCGCAGCTCGACGGGCAGTGCCAGCGGAACGGTGGGAGTCGTGTATTGTGCCCCCATGGTAGAATGTCATTATATGCGTAACCTGCCAATCTGGATTCAAAGCCTAGCTGATTTGGCGATAGCTGTAGTTACGACGTGGACGCTCATTATCCTTAGAAGGTATGCGGCTGACACAAAAATCATTGCCAAGAATAGTTCCGAACAAATTGAGAGCGCCCAGATGCCGTTTGTGGTTCTGGTTTTGGGGAGGGAAGCCTCAAGACCGTGGTTACTTAGGAATCAAGGTTCCGGGACGGCCTTAAACATCTACTTCACGCGATTTGTCAGCCAAAGTTCGCCGCCAAGAATGCAATGGATGACACCACTCGCACCGGGGCAGGAGATAGCTGTGGATCGTGAAAGCGCCCTCTTAACTCAGGAATCGGGTTTTAGGGTCGAGTACGAATCGCTAAGCGGCAAGAAATACCGGACACTTACCAAGGACAAAGACGGTGACCTGAAGACCACTTTCAACAGAATCGAGTAGACTGACGGAACATATGAGCGAGGCAAGCCTTAAAGGGCGGGTGGCGCACCCTTTAGCGTTTTTTCTTGAGGGAGAGCGCGCACCGTTGGATGATACCACTTCAGTACATTAAGGCTGAAGAACTGGTTTAGCTTTTTCGGGTGGCCGAACCTTTCGATCTTAAAGGGTCGGGGTTTTGACTTTTCTTGTATTCCATGGTCACCAAGCTCGTTCGAGGGAATAAAACAAACCGGAGAAGAAGAGTCAAACCCACCGACCCCTCGAAACCCACGAGGGATCGGCCACCCGAAAATTCAAAGGCTGGCCCACCCGCCGGAACCGTCAAACTTATCGTGGTGGAATAGAATAGTGGGCAAGACAGGGCGCAGGGAGCCCGACCGTGCTGAGCATCCCAATCCCTTTTCCACAGGGGTCTTCACCTCTCGCGTTTCTCCCATTGACTCAACATGAGAAATTCGACCGAAGATTTCTTACATTGGTCTGGAAATTAGTACAGGTCAGTGAATTACAGTACGAGCCGTCTAAGTGCTTGTCATGGCGTTGTTTCTGATCAGCGATTGTGGCATACGGATTGCACGTTCTATCCACGTGAGGTTTCAGAGGATGATTCACTTTCAATCGATCAGCAAATTGTCGCAGCCATGAATGTGGGAGGTGGAAATGCTCTATTACACTTTGGTATTTTTTATTATTGCGCTAGTAGCGGGGGCGTTGGGCTTTGGATTTGTCGCCTTCGCGGCAGCCGGAATTGCCAAGATCTGCTTTTTTGTTTTCCTGATCATGTTCGCCATCTCGCTGATCATGCATGTGGGGCGAGGCAAAACCATATAGCACTGGTGTCAGATCAAGTCGGAATAAAATTTACCAGAGGTAAACACCGCGCCGGATTGAAGAACAGGACGGAATGTTTGCCGGGAGATAACTCATCATGAGGACACTATGGACTCGAATGGCTCTAAGTACCGCGCTGGCTGGAGGTTTGTTGCTAGCCGTGGGGGCTCCTGCTGGGGCGGATCAAGACTGGGGCAAAAGTTGCCAAGAGAGGCTCGAAGCAGATCGGGCCAGGATTGATAAAGATGCGGCCAAGTATGGAGAGCAAAGCCGTCAGGTGGACCGTGACGTACAGCGCATGGACAACAACCGCAAGTGGTGTCGCGATCACAAGGCCGACTGGGATCACGGTCGGTTCGACATCGGTATCTACATACACAAATAAATACAAACTACTGAAGAATTCCCCCCGGGGGCCGAATGGAATAAAATCGGCCCCTTTTCATTTGCTCGCGCAGTCTCTAATTAGCAAGCCAGCGACGTCAATATTTATTGCAATTCGCCAGATTTGACCCGCGGCAACTTTGAAACTTACAGAACATCAGACCATCTATCAGAGCTGTCCAATTTTGGACGTCAGAATCGCATGCCGTAGGCTTCTCGTGCCCTCGACACAATGGATTGCCACTAGACCATACCGATTAACAACACCTCAAAAGGGCGGGTGGTGCACGCTTTAACACGCCTTTGATCTTCCGGGTGGCCGCTCCTTCGGGGTTTAGAAGGGGCGGAGGTTTTGTCGTGGGAATGTGGTGCGGCTGGGGCGACTCGAACGCCCGACCTCGTGCTTCGGAGGCACGCGCTAATATCAGACCTTGTGCTTACCATCTTATAAAACACTGTAAAAATAAGCCTATTTAGTGTATGCTTGTTTCTGGTAGACAATAAAAGTACGAAAAAGACAGCCGCAAGTCTACCAGAAGTCTACCAGCAAAAACTAGGAGACCTCGTGCTTATCACTCAAAAAGCCGTTGAAAAATTGAAACCCGGTGAAAATCGCCTTCAGTTTATGGACGATGAATTGAGTGGTTTTGGCTTGCGTGTCCAGCCGGAAGGCGAAAAGAGTTTCTTCTGGTCCGCGAGGATTCGCGGTGTACTTCGATTCAGGAAGCTGGGGCCATTCCCAGCCGTCTCCGTGGAGCAGGCGCGTTTGGATGCGCGGAAGCTAATTGGGATCGCTTCCCAGTGGAAGCGGGATGGATACCCGGTGCCGGACCCGTTCGAAGTCAAGCCAAAGGTGAAGCCTACAGGTGTGCCCACGTTTCGCGAATTGACAGAGGCATATATTGAAAATCAGGTGCGCGGCGTGGCAGCGAATCCAGAGACGGCAGAGGCAGATTTGCGTGGACGGCTGAAAGCGCATTTCAACAGTTGGATGAATAGGCGGGTTGACTCACTCACCATTGAGGACATGCTGGCCGTGCGGAACGCTTGCGGGAAACACCATATTGCCGCAAACCGATGTGTGGAACTTGTTCGCAGAATTTTTAATTGGTCGGCAGAATCAAAGGACGGGAAAATAAACTACTGGCCTACATTGAACCCCGCGAAGTCTGTTGTATTATTCGAGGAAAAAAGTCGCGAGGTATTTTTACAGCCGGAACAGCTCGTTAAATTCCATGAATGTCTTGAGAACGAGCCGCACCAAGATTTGAAGGATTTTTTAATTCTGGCGATGGCCACCGGATCACGAAAGAGCGATATTTTTTCCATGCGTTGGCAGGATTGGCACCGTGAGCGAAACGTCTGGACCGTACCGTTTCCAAAGAATGAGGAATCGTATGATGTAAACCTGATGCCATCTGCCACGGCTGTGCTTGAACGGCGGCGGGCAGAGGCAGAAGATAGCGCCGTCTACGTTTTCCCCGGTCCCAGACCACCGAAGCCGTTGCGTGAATTACGCAAGCCGTGGGAGGAGTTCCGCAAGAGAGCAGGTATACAAGATATTCACATTCATGATCTTCGTCGCACGGTCGGATCGTATCTTGCCATCAATGGTACTCCGCTACAGCAAATCGCGGCAGCACTCGGCCACCGTTCGATGCAATCGACTTTGGTTTATGCGCGTTTGCAAAATCAAGCAATCATGGAAGCACGCGAGGGCGGCGACAAGAAAATGCGTCAGCTTATGAAATCCGCAAAGAAGAGATTGAAACTTGCAGGCAAGAAACCAAAACTCCTGAAGATGGCGAACGTATCATAGCGCCAAAAAAATTACCGTCTGGTATCTAGCACGATTCTCGTACATTCCGGTAGCCATCGATTTGACGGAATATCTCCCCCTGAATTACGTTGAAATCACCAAGGGAATTTGGGCCTTGAGTGTCGAAACGAAAGTACGGGGCAGCACATGGCGACAAACGGAAATGGAATTTTAACTGAAGCAGAAGCAGCACAAATGATTGCGGGCCTGAAACCGCAAACACTGTCCAAGTGGCGGTTGAGGCATCGTGGGCCAAAATTTTTGAAGCTGGGCGGCAAAGTCCGCTACCGCGTAACGGACATTCAAGCCTGGATGGATTCCTGCCTGATCGATCCCGCATTGCTACCACCAACGGCCCGTAAACATTCCAAACGTAAAGCAGCGTAAGGAAGCCCCAGTACAGCGGCAACGCGACAGTGACCGCCGTGGTGTACGTGTTTTTGGCCGCATTGCCATTTTCGATCAGGCAGCGGCAGCAAGGAGAATCAATGTCACTTAAAACAAATGATCAGGACCATGAAGTTTTGAATCTACTTTCCACTGAAACAAGTATTTCGATTCTCAAGCTTTCGGAACTGGGTTTCCGAGTGGGCACCATTCGCGGATCACTTCAAAGACTGGTTTCGAAAGGAAATGTTTCAAGGCAATGGGTAGGAAATGGTCGGTTTGGATGCTACGAGTACAGGCGACGTGAAAGCGGCATGGTGCGCGTGACAAAGGCGCAAGCGGCGGCGTAGGCACCTGGCGCGGCTGGCGCTCGTTGAGAGCGGGCGCTCGTTGCATCGTGGTGTCGTGGTCCGGTGGTCCGGTGCCTTCGTGCGGGGAACGACGGTTGCACCACTTAAAAAAGCCACCGTCCGACAGGGAGAAAAGTCAAAAAGCAAAATGGCTCTAACACGCAAATGCAAAGGATGCGGGAAACCATTCGAGCCGTCACGCTCGAATCAGCGTTACCACACCGAAGCTTGCCGCAAGGGCCGCTATGACCGGACCCGCGCAGGGAAAGCTCGTAAGATCAAGTACAGTACTTCATTGTTGGGCACCATTGCACAGGTTAAATATGATTCCAGCGAAAGTGGGCAGGAACGCAAGACCCGGTATCGGGGCACGCATCCAAAATTAACAAAACACGATGCGTATTTCTCACCTACGGTTGCGCCGACAAATCGCAAGCAAGCGGAAGCAATGTTGAATCAGCCGGAGAACCTAACCCCTGAAGTTAAGCGTGCTGCAAAGAAATTGTTGAAACCAATCTATGCCCGGCGCGACAAGAGCGATGCTACAAGCCGAATGAAATTTAAGATGGTGCACGATGAAACTTTGCGACTGGCCGCAGAAAAGGAAATACGGCCAGAAGAATCTTTCGAATTACTGAAACAATTATGGACAGATCGTGGTATCAATCCGCGATGGTGGTTTAACTGGGAACGCTTCTGTAGTCTGGACGAATGGGAAGAGCTGCAAATTCATAACCTCGAATCCGAGGTGCAAGACCTAGCCACAGAGAAAAGCATTCCTTTTGATGTTGCGATGGTGGAATACAAAAAAGGACTCGTAAACAAACTCCGAGGGGATGCTATCTTCCGCGCAGACTTGCAGGGACGTTGTATGCCGGGTGGGGAGTTCACGTCAGAGCAATTCAACAACTGTGTGCTGGACGTGGCAAACTCGTTCGCCTTCCAATGGGCAGGTGGCGTGCCCACGTTCGCTGGACTAGAAAGAGACTACCCCAAGCCTAACTACAGATTCCGTCGTGTTGGTCATTCCGTCCCACGACCGGACAGCGTGACCAGTACGACGGATTAAGACGTGCGCCAGTTGGCGCTGCACAAGCGCCAACTCAACCCGCAGCATAGGGGGCGGGGGTGGCTACCTGTACCGAATATGTCTTAGCAGCCAGTATGCTTTGAAAACCTCAAGTCATATCCTCGAATTGCTCCACGGATTCACAAATCGAAATACAAACTAGGTGGAACGTGAACGGACTGAACTACTCCAACCATTTTAATTCCACGAGTTCTCCAAGGCCACAAGCTTTGGGAGAAGCATCACTCCCCACCAGAGTGCTGCCCGTCCGCCTAGGGGGATCAGGTCTAGTCCACCTGATCCCTACAAAAAGGTATGGACGTTGTGGTCAACAATCCCAAATCAACTAAATTAAGTTGGAAGGAACGAAAAGCACTTTCCGATCAGGCTGTTTTGCGTCTGAAGCCAGAACGCGAAGCGGTTCAATTGGAAAAAGTCTTGGCCGTCCATGCCAAGGGTCTTAGCAGCCCAGACGCCAAGGTGCGCAAGTTGTCCGAAACCCTGGTTCAAGCCTACAAGGATAAGAACACTTGTCTCCTGATTCGCTGTGTCAACCAAAAGACACGTAAAGTGACACGGTTGCCAAATGGGCGCTGCCAACTTACTTGGGCCTTTGCGGTTCCAATGAGCTGGATGCATCTGGAGGTTTCCATGCTCCATGAGGAATACGCACACAGTTCCGACAATGAGTTGCTGTTGACGCCGCATGATTTGTGTTTTGGCGTCGAAGCCGAACTAGAAGATTTTGAAGATTACATGGCGGAATTGGAACTGGCTGACGCAGATGAAACGTATGAAATTGATCCGCCCACAATGACCGAGCAATCCAACGCAGTGCGCTGGATGCTTCTGGGAAAGAAGGCAGCATGAGCGATGAATCTAAGAAGCCACTGACCAATGATGAATATCTGGATTTCCTTGCGATGCTGTTGCCTCATGAATTTGAGCCGCTAATTGGGGAAGCTGCCACGAAACTAAAGTTCCGCAAGTCTGCGCTCATTAAGGAAGTGGAACGCAGGCGGAAATTCTTGCTGGGCACGGAAGATGTCAATCTTGCTGGCAAAGCCGTCAAGCTGGAGGACGTTCTTCCGTGGGATCAGCCCGTGAAGTTGTCTTCGTTGCTGGATGAGATCGCCAGAGTGCTGGAGACCTACATCATTTTCCAGCATTCATACGATTCGTGGACATTGGCTCTTTGGGTTGTCGTGACATATTGCAGCGAGCTTTACAACATCGCTCCGCTGGTTGGGATTACGGCGATTAGCAAGGAATGTGGCAAGACAAGTTTGTTGCGCATCTTGTTGCATTTGGTTCGCAAGGGAAAGCCCACGATCAATTTAACTCGGGCTACCGCATTCAGGATCATTAACAAGTGGCATCCCACCATCGTGGCCGATGAAGTAGATAAATTTGTGAAGGATGATCCACAACTGCTTGGGATATTCCTCGCCGGGCATGAGCGGGAATTTTCGGTTGTGACCATTTGCGTTGGTGATGATCACGAAGAGAGGGACTTCGATGTTTTCGGGCCTAAAATTTGGGGCCAGATCGGATTGCCGGATGAGCAGCTTGTGTCCCGTAGCATCGTGATTCAGTTGCTACAGAAAGAGGCTGCTCAAATCGTTTTGGATTGGCCGCGCATTGGAATGCCGCCTGAGTTGGATGCAATGTTTATCCGTCTTCAGCGTCAGTGCTTGCGCTGGATGCAGGACAACACGGAAAAACTTAAAACCAACATGCCAGAGCTTTCAACGCTTTCGAATCGCTGTAAGGATAATTGGTTTCCGCTGTATTGCATCGCCTGCATGGCTTCGAACGAATGGAAGGAGCGTGCGATTCAGGGTGCGGAAGCCATTTCTGTGATTGATGAACTTACGCCTCAGATCACTTTGGTGCGGGATGTTCGGAACATTTTTCACACACACGGTCTTGACCGTATGCCATCGTGGCTCTTATTGCAGGGTTTGTTGCTGCAAACGGAATCACCTTGGAAGGATTTCGAACGCCAGAGGGAAGGTCTCAATCTGTACCAGCTTGGACACATGATTCGTGAGCTTGGGATACGGTCAAAGACACTTTCCTTTGATCGGCAGTACGTTCTATTTCCCAAGAAGGATCAGGATACGACCAAGCTCAAGGGCTATGAGTTGAAAGATTTCATGAAGCTGATTGATTCCCATTTGGCTGGGGATGCTAAAGAGATCGTCCCAGTGTACGCGGTTGAGCCTATCTCCAAGGCTGCGTAGGATCGTGCCGTCGTGGGTCAAAAGCAACGCTTGTAAGCGTTGCCAGCAACGCTTTGCTGAAACCAGTAACTCTTCTGGAATCATCAAAAGCAACGCTTGCAACGCTTGCAACGCTTCGTGGGGAACGGTCAGTAACGCTGTCAGGGATACTAGATTCTTTCCAAAAATATAAGAGACCAAGCGGTTGCTAGCTACACCGTGTGACCGCTCGCGGGGAAGCGTTGCAAGCGTTGCAAGCGTTGCTTTGTTGCAAACAGTACAGTTAAAAAGTGAGTAAGCGTTGCCAAGCAACGCTTCGAAGCGTTGCCAAAGCACTGGAGGGCGGCAGATCAGCGTCCTTGGCGCCTTATCGGCGCTTAGAGCCACTTTCCCACTTCGCCACGGATCACCACACTATTTTCAGCATGGCAGTTACCAATCGGATGCACTGTCACAAATAGTGTCATTTTCTATGGCTGTTTAGAATACCCCATGTTATAATGCCGTTGAAATCGAAACACGCAAAGACCCACAAACGACCGCAGCAAGATCAGAAGTTTTTCAAGCAAGACAAATCACCACAAAAATTTGAGATGAAACGCCACCGAGCGGACAGTCTCGGTCTTTTTGGCAAAACCAAAACACTCCCAGCGTCGAAGTGTATCCATAATGAAAAACACAATACAACGAGCGCAAACGATCACCGCGCAGCAAGCAACGATTGCCGCATCGCAATTCTGTGGTGATTGGCGAGCGAAGAAATATCAACGTAAGCGAATCAAGGTTTACGGCGAACTCAACAGAGCCGTGCTGAAACAACTGGGAGCACAGATCGTCTCGGTTACGAATTAAATTCAAATGAATGGAGCAAACGAATGCAAGATGAACAACAGAATCAACCGTTGGTTACCTATGTTTCTCCGCAATTACTAAGCCGTGTTCAGCAAGCCGCAAAGCTTTCCAACAGGTCAGTCGCCGGGCAGGTTCGCGATCTACTTCAACGCGAATATAGCGGTAAGCCAAAACTGGAGCTGCGATGACTACCCCCAACGATCTAAAAGCAATCGAAGTCACTGTAATGCTTCCCGTCCGTCTCTGGCAATCAGTGCAACACGTCGCCGCAGCTCGCAATCAACCTGTAGCAGCATTGATCCATGATTTGTTGGAATTCGCCTACGGTGACATGCCAACGCACACTGGATCAGCGTGATCACTCTCGCCGTCCTCGCTCTACTGTGGGCCTTTGCTGAATCAGGTGGCTTACTCTGGCTGGTCGCCGGTATCTTGGCGCTCTTTCCGAAGTCCACGAAGAACACTATAACTATATAGTACACTCCGGCTGTAACCTACTGAGCCGACACCGGATAGGGGCATCCGAATTATGCAGCGGTTACGCCGCGTGACGTCGCGCACCCCACGCACGCAGGAAAATTTACAAAACAAAAGAGTTATCTCTGGGAAATTCCCAGTAAGGCAATTAACCCTCTATCACTTACGTGGAATTCTATCGGGTCAATATATTTCCAGCAAAGGGAAATTTATTAAGGAGAAGTCACAATATGGGACGCAAATACTTGACGTGGGAAGAAATGAAAGCAAACGGCGCGAAGCCACACCGCTGGAAAAAACGCCGCGAAGAGTCCGAATTAAGCCCGGCAATCCGTGGATTCCTGGCCGCGCACAAACAGGCAAGGTCAACATTCGCCAAGCGGTGTGTAGCAAATGAGGTGCTCTGCCGAAACGCGGACGGAAGCATCTTCGATTTCCCGGTCGGCCATTATTTGACTGATGCCCGAGATACATGCCGAAGCATTGCCA